>Ga0302315_10003468_pt1 | contig 14196 bp, 13 predicted proteins | sample III_Palsa_N3_1_FD_200532 | JGI IMG/M metagenome (GOLD analysis project Ga0302315, IMG submission 200532) | Peat permafrost microbial communities from Stordalen Mire near Abisko, Sweden - III_Palsa_N3_1 | ecosystem: Environmental > Terrestrial > Soil > Palsa > Peat permafrost | place: Sweden... | reverse complement strand
CTTGGGCGGCGCGGCAAGTTATGCTGCTCTTAAACGAAACGTTCAAACTTCGGGACTGTTCCGACAATACTTTTCGAAACCGAAGCCGCCCCTGCATTCTCTACCAAATCGGCAAATGCTCAGGCCCGTGTGTCGGCTTAGCAACTCGGGAGCAGTATAAAGCCTCCATTCAAGACGTGATCGCCGTCCTTGAAGGGAAGTCCGACGTCTTGTTGAAGGACCTGCAGCGCGGAATGGAAGACGCAGCCGAGCGCGAAGAGTTTGAAGAGGCCGCCTACTACCGCGACCAGATTCAGAATTTGCAATTGATCACCCAAACTCAAGCCGTGACCGAAGCCGAAGACCAACGCGATCGCGACGTCCTCGGCGTTGCGCAAAAAGAAATGAACGGCCACGGAACTTTGCTCCGAGTCCGCGGTGGTAGGTTGATTGCGGTTCAGCATTATCATCTGCAGAACACCGATCCGTCTTTCACAGAGCCGGAACTACTCTTTGAGTTTTTGTCTCAGTATTATTTGAATCTCAATGCCGCGTCGCCCGGGTCAGATGACGCGGAAAAGATAGCGCTCAACTCCCGTGAGGTTTTGGTTCCTCACGCTCCTAACGATGTCGAGTTGTTGGAACGCACGCTCGGAATTACTTTGAAAGTTGCGGAGACCGCAGTCGACGAACAGCTTTTAAGTGTCGCGCGCAACAACGCTTCCTACGCGCTTGAGCAAAACGCCAAGAAAAACGTCGGTCATGGCCTCGCCGCTCTCGAAGAGATTCAAGACAAACTTCACCTGCCGAAACTTCCAAACCGCGTCGAGTGTTACGATATTTCCAATACACAGGGCGAAGACTCAGTGGCCTCACGAGTGGTGTTCATTGACGGAGCGCCCGACAAAAATCTCTATCGGCGTTACAAAATCAAAACCGTCATCGGTGCCAACGACTTTGCATCGATGAAAGAAGTTCTTGGACGACGATTCGCCAACGTCGAAGAACAACTTCCTGATCTCGTCGTCGTCGATGGTGGTAAAGGCCAGCTCGCGCAAGCCGTCGCGATCATGAACGAGCTCGGCATTCAAGGCGTCGACGTTGTTGGTCTTGCAAAAGCCCGTACGGAGAGTGACTTCCGTGCAAAAGAAGTGAAGTCCTCGTTCGAGCGCATCTTCATCCCTAACCGGGTAAACCCGGTTCCCTTGATGCCGCACACGCAGGCGTACAAACTACTCGTACACATTCGCGATGAAGCGCACCGGTTTGCGATTACTTATCACAGGAATCTGCGCTCAAAGCGCAGTTTGAAAAGCGAAGATTGAGTCGAAACAGGGATCAGAGATCCTTGCGATTTACTGCGAAGCCGCGGTGAGGATGATTCCATCATCGGGACAATTTCCAGAATCTTGCTTACTCTGTCCCAAGCTATCCGGTGAAGGAAACTGGGTAAGGCTTTGAAGATTGAGAGTGATGTCGACTTCTTGGAAGTGAGATTGATCGCCATCTTTTCGGCAGAGAAGAATAGCGGCGTTTCCAATCTGCTCTCCGAGATCTTGTGCGAGTGCGGCCATCAGCTGATCTTTTGAAACGGATTGACCGGCCTGTTGTGAAACGAAAGCTTGAAAGTTCGGGAGCGACAAAAACGAAGAAGCAAGAGTAGTCGCTAAGCTGAAGTAGTCGTTCACCTGCATGCCGGAACAAGTTCCGTGCGCATACCATTCGTGATTCTCGAGGCAAGAATCTACTCCAGGCATAACCGTCGTGAGTTGAGAAAGGATGGTCGGATCCATGCTCGGGCCGACGTCAATATTCGCCGCGCACCAGTTTGGGCTCACTTGTTTTGCGGTGACGGCGCTGCAGTATTGATAATTATTTTTGAGATCGTCGGCTTGGTCGGGCCAAAGTCCGTGAAGTCTCATTCCCATCGCGCCAGCGCCTGCCATGCATTCTTGCTTGGAAGGATTGGCAGCGCAGAAATCATTTTCGTCGCTCATTGCGAGGACGTAAGAGTCGAAGTTTCCTGGGGTTGGAGGAGTCGAGTCCGCCAAAGCCACCGCACCGAGTAAGTATCCGAGAGTCGAAATCGCCAAAAAGCACTTCTTCAAAATCATGATTGAGCCCCCGCCTTTTCACCCGAGGTGCAAGCTATCTTTAAATGGTGCGTTGCGCAACGCCTTAAAGGAAAAGATGGCCTCTTTTTTCAACTTTTTCTGAACCTTCTCGCCCGAGCGGTGTTCTACCTACGAAAGGAAACGTTTTTATGAAGAAAATCGCTCTTAACGCTCTTATCTCGGTGGCAGGAAGTTCCATCATTTCCACGATATGCATGATGTCTGCAGCAGGGGCCTGGGCTGCCACCGCGCCAGAGCCTCAGCCTGGTGGAATCGGAATCCAAATCGAGCTCACTCCGGCAGGTTCCTTTGTGATTGATAAGGCCCTGGATGGTTCTCCGGCTCAAAAGGCGGGTTTGCAAGCAGGGGATCTCATCGAAAGTGTTCAGACTTCGGCGGTCGCGACGCTGGTTTCGCTGCAAGGAAAGAATCTTGAGCAGGCTGTGGATTTGATTCGCGGGCCTGTGGGTGTAGAAGAGACGTTGATGATTAAGCGTGGACCCAATGAATTTACGGTTTCGGCAAAGCGCGAACCGGTGAGCAGTTAACCTGCAGAGTATCGCCAGAATACTAGAGGATATTTTTGAGAAATCTCTCTTTACCAGACGAAGAGCTTTATCAGCGGGTCAAACGCGGGGATATGTCCGCGTTTGACTTGCTTTACTCACGTCATCAAAGAGGACTGTTTCAATTTGTTTCGTCTTACTTAAAGAGTCAGGAAGAAGCGGAAGAAGTTTTTCACGACGCGTTTATCCAAGTGCTCGACTCGCGCGAAGTTCAGTTTGATCAAGGAAGTTTTCAAGGCTGGCTCTACCTCGTGGCAAGAAATATCAGCCTCAATCGCTTACGCTCGCGCAAGCGCTCGGAGCGGGTGTTATCGGAAGTCGATGCGCCACTACCCGCGGAAAGCGCGGAGTCTCTCTTGATTCAGAATGTGACTTCTTCTCACGTGAGCGCAGCAGTAGCGCTGCTACCAGAAAATCTCTCTGAGGTTTTGCGGCTTCGTCTTTCGGGCCTGGCTTATCAGGATATTGCGCAGGCTCTCGAAATTCCTGTCGGGACCGTGAAGTCCCGTTTCCATACGATCGTCGATTCACTCAGAAGATCGCTCAAAAGTTTTAATGATTCGGAGGTTCGATGAACGAAAAACTTCTCGCCTATTATTTTGGAACTCTCGATGAACAAGCGCGACTTGAAATTGAAGAGCAGCTTTTAAAATCACCAACCATTCTCATGGAATTCATTGCGATCAAAAGATCGTTCGAGGTGAATGGTGAAGTCGAGCGCGCTGAGAAACGCCAACCCTCCGCGGCTGCTGCAACGCGGTTGCGCCGAGAAGTTGAGGCTCGTTTTTCTACGAAAGAATACTGGTACTGGCTTCCTCCAGCAGTGGCAGCGGCGTTGTTGGTGGTCAGTGGGGGAGCTTTTCTTTATTCGAAGATGGCGGAGAAATCTCTTGGTCACACCGTTGTTGAAAGTCAGGTGAACTGTTCTGTCGGCAGTTCCAACGGGTCAGGCAATGATCTCGTCGTGAATCAGGCCACCGCCGTGAAATCTGTGAAGAGCAATCTCAAGAAGACGCCCCCAACGCCGATGATGGCTGAGGCCTACGGCGAGAATTCGCATCCATCTAAGGATTCGCGTTAAGGATTCGCGCTAACGGGAGCGCGGCTTCATTACGTTTGAAATTTCTTCATGAACGGAGTGAGTAACTCCATCGGCAGAGGCACGATCATCGTCGTGCTCTTTTCACTCGAGATTTCAGTCAGCGTTTGCAAGTAGCGAAGCTGAAGAGCGATCGGGTGCTTTTCCATGACTTCTGCTGCTTCCGAAATTTTGTGAGAAGCCTGGAGCTCTCCTTCGGCGTTGATGACTTTGGCGCGGCGATCGCGTTCAGCTTCCGCTTGGCGGGCCATCGCGCGTTGCATTTCGATGGGAAGATCGATTTGTTTGACTTCAACGTTGGCGACTTTCACTCCCCAGTTTTCGGTCTGGGTATCGAGAATCACTTGGAGCTTGTGATTGACAGAGTCGCGAGCAGAGAGGAGTTCGTCCATCTCGATCTGGCCGATGACAGAACGCAAAGTGGTCTGCGCGAGTTTGGAAACGGCCATGAGGTAATTTTCGACTTCAACGATCGCGCGGTTTGGATCAACGACTTTGAAGTAGACGACGGCGTTCACTTTGATCGTGACGTTATCGCGGGTGATGATGTCCTGAGGTGGAATGTCGAGGGTGATCGTACGAAGATCCACTCGGATCATGCGATCAACGAGCGGAATCAAGATGATGAGGCCAGGTCCTTTTGCGCCGATGATGCGACCCAAGCGGAAGATCACGCCGCGTTCGTATTCGTTCAGGACTTTGACGGTCAGAACAAAAAATACCGCGCAAACACCGATCAGAAATATAAAGCTACCCGAGAGCATTTCCATACCTGTTCCTTGGCGGCTATTGCCGCGTTACTTTTTGGGAAGTTCGCTTCCCATTTCTTTCACTACTTTTTGTAAATCCTGCCAGACGTCTTTTTTGAGGAGAGGGCTCTTCAGAAGTTCTGACGGATGAAAAACAGAAATCAGTTTTGAGCCACGATAGGTGTGAAAGCGGCTACGAAGATTAGCGAAGGGTTCGCCAGCAAGTTGGGAACCACTGGATTGGAGAAGTTCCTGAGTGGCTTTTTCTCCGAGAGCCACAAAGATATGGGGCGAGCTGAGATCGAGTGCGCCCGCAGCTTCGGCCGAAAGGATCGAAACTTCGGCGCGTGGAACGCCCATGGCTTCGATCATGCGATCGAGAAGTTGGGAGGCCTGGCCTTGGATGGCATCACCGACGAAGATCAGCTTCGCACCAACGGATGTCGGGGCGAAAGATTGAGTAGAAGATTGAGTTTGCGCGGCGGTCGGTGCGACAGAGGTGTTCGCGACCGAGGTTGCAGATTTTGAAATGGCTTGTGGAGCGGATTGAGCGCGCGGCTTTTGAATGGCTTTTGATCCGGGCTTAATTCCAGACTTCGCCATTATGATCGCTCCCGGAGGTAAGAAGCCTTTCCACTCTTGCATGGGAGGCACTATCGATCAGGACTAGGTCGATATCAATGGGAATGCGGCGCGTTATCTGCTCTTAGTTAAACAAATCGAGATCAGTTGCTAACAAAGACGCAATTGAACCCGTCGTTTAGCCCACCGATAACTTCGACAGCTTTTGCTTTGACTGGGGGTTGACCGTCGGAGGTGATCGTAAACGAAAAGAGGGTGAGGGTAGGTGAACCTTTTTGCCTTTGAACCGCTCTATGAGTTTTTAAAATTTACTGCAGCTTATGCATGACCTGGCGGGCTTTGATTCCGCACTCAGGGCAGCGAGCAATTTCTTGGGTCAGATTTTTTGCAAAATCGGTGATGTGATTGAAATGGAGGTTGGAGCCGCAAATCGCGCAGTGTGTGTATTTAGCTAGTACGTCCTTCGCGTCTCCAAAAAACTGGGTGAGTTGTGCCACTGGAGTGGTTTCTTCAGTAGTCGGTAAATTGTCTTTGATCTCATCCATGGTTTTTCCCTCCATTTCATATCGCTCGTGGGGCCTCAGTGTGGCTGTGGGCACTGCGAGCTGTGTCGCCTTACATAGAACCTTTCGGGCAACGGGGGGATTCTCTGAACGGAAAAGATTTGCCGGGGTTAAGCGCAAAAAGGAAGCAATCGGCTAGATTGGGGCGGTATTAAGGGCCAAATATGCCCCAAAAATGCCGATGACATGCGGTGATACCTTGGAGATATACTGGAGTTCATTAGAGATCGGTGAGACCGGCAGTCTTTGCCGAGTGGGCCGAGTGGGCCGAGTGGAGAGAATTCGGTCAGAGAACTTTTACAGATAAATTATTTTGCGGAGTTATTTCAGGGAAATTATTTCGCCAAAATTACTTCAACAAAACTATTTCAAAGGAACAACGGTGCGAGGATTGAGCTTGAGCTTGTAGAGGAGCGTGCCGTCCTGGCGCATTTCGCGGAGTTCGGCGTCCATATTGAGATTAGTAAGAAAGGTCGAGTTGTAGAGCGGCTTCATGTTCGAGATGTCGACCGTAGTAGCGTCAGCAACGGAGGCTGGAGCAGTGTTCGGGGGAGTATCTGGGTAGATATAAAGAGCAGTGCGGATCTGGATCGTCTTCTCGGTTTGGTTGAACGGAGTGATTTTGACCGTGCCGTTCTTGAGGTGAATGAGAAGAGTCGCGCCATCGGTGCTCGAGGTCACGCTTCCGAGATCGGTGATCTTTGCGGTCTCAAGCTCGGCTTCGAAGCGAATCTCAGAAAAGCTGGAAGACGCATGGGCCGCCGAAGAGGCGATCCCAAGCGCAAGGATCGTGGACAAGCCAAACTGAACAATGAGTTCGAAATTCTTTTTCCTCATTCCCTAAGACTAGAGTGCGATGGGGATGCTGTCTAATGGGATTTGCTGTCAAAAAAACGTCGTTAGACGGGGACTCGGTGAGCAGTCACAATAATGAGCTGTGATGCTGCTGAGCAGGAAATCAGTCATGAGGTGCGCGATGGGGCTTTTGCCTGCGGCACTCTGCTTTTCGGTCAGCGCGTCCATCATCCCGTTTCACCAGACTTCGCGAATTCGTGTCCGCCTCTCCGAAGGTGCGTCGGTCGCGCGGATTCATGGAATGGATCTCAAATTTTATCAGAAGGCGCGCGCCGCCGGAGCCCCGATCATTGCGCTGACCGCCTCTCGTGAGAGCGATTGGGAACTGCATTGTCAAGACGGGCGCGTTCGCGCGCAGAAGATAAACTCGGATGCCGAAGGACAGATCGGCGAGCAGACTTTGGAGTTGCAAGAACCTGTGACGATCCGAAGCGCGAGCGGATTTATTAGTTACGGTGGAAAGCCCTATCGTGAAGAGCTGCAGATTCATTCGGCAGGTTCGTTGTGCGAAGTCGTGAACACGGTTGATCTCGAGAAGTATCTCGAAGGCCTTGTGAACGCCGAGTTCAATTCGCGCTGGAACGAAGAAGCGATCGGCGCGCAGGTCGTTGCCGCGCGCACCTATGCGCTTTATCAAATCCGCCAAGCGAGCGCCGAGGACATGCACTATGATGTCGATGCCTCGACGTCGGATCAAGTTTACGACGGATCCATTCGCGAAGACGAGAGAGCTGCGCGGGTCGTGGGTCGGACTCGTGGACTCGTTCTGACCGTTGGTGTGGGCGGAGCGCGCGTTCCATTGAAGGCTTACTACTCCTCGACTTGTGGCGGTTCCACAGAACTACCCGAAAAAGTTTGGGGTTCGGCGAGTGCTGGATTTCATCACGGAGTGAAATGTCCGTTCTGTGCATACTCGCCGGCCGCTCATTGGAATCTGGATTTGAGCGGCGATGTGATCGTCAAAGCTCTGCGACGCACGACTCGTAACGAAGGCGCGCTTCAGGGTTGGTCGGGATCGAAGTGGTCGCGATTGCTCGAAGGGCGAGTGACGGGACTTCGGGTTGGCAGCCTGGATTCGTCGGGACGAGTGAACGAAGTTTTTGTTTCTTTTTATAGTCCCGGTTCTCTCTTAGGTTTGACTCGCGAGAAAAGGACGCCGATGTCGGGCGAGCTGGCCGTCACGGGGCCGAAGTTTCGCGAAATCATGGGTTCTGCGAAGTTCCGAAGCGCCGCTTTCCAGGTCGCGATGGAAGGGCCGGGGACCTGGCATTTTCAAGGGCGCGGCAATGGCCATGGCGTCGGAATGTGCCAGTGGGGCGCCAAAACGATGGGCGAAAAGGGCTACAAAACCGCCTCGATTCTCAAATTTTATTACCCCGACGCGACTCTTCAAAAACTGTGGTAAATGTCTCGGCATGTCCGAGCGCGACTCCAACAATCAGGCTAACTTTCAAGCCAATCTCCAGGTCAATTCTCAGTCCGAACGACTGAGTGATTATCACTTCGATCTTCCCGAAGAACTGATTGCGCAGAAACCAGTGGAACCGCGGGACTCGTCGCGCTTGCTCGTGATCGATCGCAAGACCGGTACCTGGGAGCATCGTCACTTCCGGGATCTTTCGGATTACCTCGATGCAAAAGATCTGTTGATCGCGAACAATACCAAAGTTTTGAGGGCGCGCCTTCTGGGACACCGGATTTTAAAGTCCGATGAGTTGGCGCATGGGCTTCATCGTCCTCATGCGAACACTCAGTTAGATGCGGGCGTCGCCGTTCCTGCGGCAAGGCTTGGCGGCAAAGTCGAATTTTTAATGCTCGAAGAAAAGTCGCCGCGTGTGTGGGAAGGTCTCTTTCACGCGAGCGCGAAATACGTTCCGGGTGTGCAATTTCAAATTTCTACTCCCGATGGTCGAGGTCTTCGCGGAACGATTGTTTCCGGCGTAGCAGATTCTCCGAGTGGAACGATTGTCGTCGAGTTCGATCGTGATCCTGTCACTTCTGGCGCGGGTGAACTTCCGCTTCCAAAATATATTAAGCGCAGCACGACTTTTATTCCCGATCCGGGTGTTGGGGGGCCAACTCGTGAAGACGAGTCGTCTTATCAAACTGTTTATTCGAAGGAGCTTGGCTCCGCGGCTGCGCCGACAGCGGGCCTGCATTTCACGGATGCATTGATGAAGCGCCTGCGGGAGAAGGGCGTGGGCTGGGACGAAGTGACTTTACATGTTGGGCTCGGAACGTTTCGCCCGGTGAAGGCCGAAAATATTTCTGAGCACGTCATGCATGAAGAGAAGTACGAGATCAAAGCTGAGACCGCGCGCCGGATTCTTGAAGCGAAATCTCAGGGACGAAGAATCGTTGCGGTCGGGACGACTTCGGTGCGGACGCTGGAGAGCGCAGTAGTGGGGCGAAACTCGAGCGGCGTCACAGGATCTCAAACGGAAGTGAGCGCGAAACGTACTGGCGCTTCGAAATTTGAACTCAAAACCGGCGTGGGCCGCACACAAATATTTATCAGACCCGGCCAATTTGAATTTCAAGTCGTGGATCGCCTGATTACAAACTTCCATTTGCCCCAATCGACGCTGCTGATGCTGGTGAGCGCATTCGCGGGCCGGGACTTAGTCATGGCCGCATATAAAGAGGCGGTTCGGGAGCGGTACCGGTTTTTTAGCTACGGCGATGCGATGTTGATCATTTAGCCGTACTTAAGAGTGTTAAAAAGCCGTGAGAGCGGCCCCTGGAGCGGCTCAAAATTTATTTCTGTCGGGTTCTTGCAAGCCTTGGGCATCTCCATTAGCGTGGGTGCACTTCAAAGGATTTGAACGACATGTCCCTCAGCTTGAACCATCTCAATTCACGACAACGCGAAGCGGTCCTTCACACGGATGGCCCTCTTCTTATTTTGGCCGGCGCAGGTTCTGGAAAGACCAGCACGATGGCCTGCCGGATCGCCCATCTCATCGCGACGAAAAACATCGCGCCGACGGATGTACTCGGCCTTTCGTTTACCAATAAAGCCGCGCAGGAACTGAAAGAGCGCGTTGGGAAGCTCATCGCTTCCGGTAAGGGCAAACGCGGGGCGACTCGCGGACTGATCATTTCGACGTTTCATAGCTTGTGCGCACGCTTGCTTCGTTCGCATGCGGAGCAACTCGGATTTCAAAAAGATTTTTCAATCGTCGATCGTGCTGATCAAAAAGATATTTTGCGCACGATCTTCAAGCATCTGAATATCGATGATCGCAAGTTCGATCACGAAGTGATCTTGGGCGAAATCGGGCAGGCGAAGAGTCGCTTCCTTTCGGGCGATATGGCTCAGGCTTTCTTTCTCGAGTCGGGTCGCCTTCCGGGCCCGTATCAGATCGCAACTGCTGAAGCGTTTCAAAAGTATCAAGACCAGCTGAAGGTTTTGAACTCGATGGACTTCGATGATTTGCTTTATTACGGCGTGAAGTTGCTCGAATCCTGCGACGATGTTCGCGCTCATTATAATGCACGTTTTCGTCACATCTTGGTCGATGAGTATCAGGACACCAATCCGTCGCAGTTTCGCTTGTTGCGATTGTTGACTCAGCGTCAGCAAAATATTTGCGTCGTCGGTGATGACGATCAATCGATTTATTCGTGGCGTGGAGCAGATGCCGGACACATTTTGGAGTTTGGTTCGCACTATCCTGGCGCGCGGATCATTACACTGGATCAAAATTACCGCAGCACGAACTTGATTTTAGAGGCCGCAAACGCCGTCATCACCAACAATAAGAAGCGCCATCCGAAGCAGCTTTGGTCCGATCGTGGACAAGGCGAGCCTTTGAACGAAGTGATTTTGGAAGAAGATCGCGAAGAGGCCGAGTGGGTGGGCGAAGAGATTTTGCGCCGTGCGACCGAAGAGCATCGCCCTTGGAAAGATTTCGCCGTTCTCTATCGCTCCAACCCCCAGAGCCGAATTTTTGAAGAGGCGCTTCGTCGCAAGAAGGTTCCGTACAAAATCGTCGGCGGCATGTCGTTCCTCGATCGAAAAGAGATTAAGAATGTTCTCTGTCTCTGGCGCTTGATTGCGAATCATCATGACGATGCTTCTCTTCGCCGGATCATCAATTGGCCCGCGCGTGGGATTGGTAAGACGTCGTTTGAAGCTTTGAATGAATACGCGTTTAAGAATTCCCTGTCGCTGTTTAGTGCGCTAACGCGTGCTTCAGAAGTTGCGCCACGTGTGGTTCCTGTTGTTGACACGTTTCGTGGGGCGATTCTGACTTTGCGCTCGGATCTTGAGAAGCTTCCGATGGAATCTGTCGCGCTTGCGCAGTGGGCGCGTACGTCGCTTGAAGTGATGGGCGTTCGTAAAGCTATTGAAGAGGAGTCGGACGATCCGATTCAGTTCGCGAAAAAGTGGGAAAACGTCGAAGAGCTTTTGCACTCGATCGGGTTGATGAAGCTCGATGACCCGATGTTCTCGGAAGAGGGTGGCAATGGTCCGGTCGCCGTGATCCAAGAATATTTAAATAGAATGATGCTTCAAGCCCAAGAGCAAGAAGAAGACGAAAAGGACAAGGACGATTCGAACTCGAATCAGGTGACTCTTCTGACTTTGCACGGAGCGAAGGGGCTTGAGTATCCGGTCGTGTTTCTCGTGGGGATGGAAGATGGTCTCTTGCCGCATCAGCGTTCGATCGACGAGGCGTCGGATTTGAGCGAAGAGCGCCGGCTTTGTTATGTCGGGATCACGCGTGCGCGCGATCATTTGATTTTGACTCGTGCGAAGAATCGTATTCGTTACGGGAAGCCCGTACCTCGCTATCGCAGTCGGTTTTTAAACGAAATTCCTGCTGAGTTGATTTTGCTGACGGACCGCTCGTTCCCGGATGCTTCGTCACCTAAGGAAGTTGTCGCGGCTCACGAAGAGCGCGTGAAGAATTTCGCGGGTTCTATTCGCGATATGCTCCTTGCGGGACGCAAGGGGATTTAAAGCGCGGGCGGATTTCAGGTCGTTCCGAGTTCTAGGGCTATTCCAAGTTCCAAGTTGGTTCAAGTTCCAAGTCGGTTCGGGTTCCAAGTCGGTTCAAGTTCCAAGTCGGTTCAAGTTCCAAGTTGGTTCAAGTTCCAAGTCGGTTCAAGTTCCAGGTCGGTTCAAGTTCCAGGTCGGTTCGGGTTTTTGAAACGGAACGGCCGGTTTTAATCCGTTGGCTTCCGCTCGAGTGATCCGGAATTCTACCGCCGATGCGGCGGTGACTTAGTCCAGCTTTTGGACTGATCGTCTAGGTTTCGGTCGATTTTCTCCCAAAAACACCGGTTTTTCCTGGCACGGCTCATGCTTAGCCACGTCCTATGGAAAAGTTTCGTCTTCAGAGTGAACTGGCTCAGGTTGTCGTTCAAACGATGGCGCCGGCAAAGGCATCATCGTCTCGTCTTTCAACTTCGGCGACTTCGAACATCGCCACTCCGGAGTTTTCACCCCGGCCTTATTTATCTTCGAGTCCTTTAGCGTCGGGCCCTTCAGTTTCGAGTACCCCATCTCCAAGTTCGGCGGAGTCCGCGCGAAGCCTCTCTGATGACCAGTTGATAGAGCGGCTTCGCGGGCATGTCCTTGAAGAACGTCGAGTAGTGACTTCGATCTTGGAATACCTCCGAGAGGTCGATCGACGAAGACTTTACGCCGAGGCCGGGTATCCGTCGCTTTGGGACTTTTGTATTCGGGAGCTGGGTTATTCCGAGGGAGCGGCCTCGCGAAGAATTAATTCGATGAGATTATTGCGAGATCTTCCAGAGCTGAAGAAGGACATCGAAGAAGGAAAGCATAACCTCTCGTCCTTGGCGCAAGCTCAGAAGTTCTTTCGTACTGAAGAAAAGCATCACAGTAAGAAGATGTCTTCTGATCAAAAGATGGAAGTCCTTCATAAACTTGAAAATAAGACGTCGCTTGAGTGCGAAAAGGAGCTGATCCAGCTTTCATCTGTTCCATTGCAGATCAGTAGACCTCAAACGGAACGTCTGCTGGACGAAAAGCATGTTGAACTGAAGCTTGTTATCAATCAAAAGCTTCTTTTAAAGTTGAAACGCGTACAAGCGCTTCGATCTCATGCGAGTCCATCGATGAACTACGCAGACCTTTTAGAATTTATGGCGGACGAGATATTGAAGCGCTTTGATCCAGCTGAAAAGGCGAAGGCTAAATTAGCTAGTTCAGGGGTGATCAGTTCAAAGGCGGCTAGTTCAAAGTCAGTTAATCCAAGGTCCGTTACTCCAAGGTCCGTTACTCCAAGGTCCGCGACAGGTCTCACAGGCGAATCACCGGTTAATATGAAATCCGCCCCGGATCTCAAAGACGAGCCACCGATTTGGGGCGAACGCGTACCAATCCCAGAGGCGATTCGGCGCTCGGTTTGGCTACGCGAGGAAGGGAAGTGTGGTCACTTGGATCCGAAAACCGGACGAATTTGTGGGTCACGACATTTTCTGGAAATAGATCACATCCGCCCAGTCTCCAAAGGAGGCGGCAACGAGCCGTCGAATCTGAGATTGCGATGTCGCGGGCATAATCAAAGGTATGCCTTCCAAATGAACACGCAGTCGAAGGTAGAACCGAACACGCAAGGGGGATTCCCGAATTCCTGAACTCCTGAATTCCTGAATGGAGGAAAAAGCGTGATCTTGGCTCCAATAGGGGAAGACACGCGGCAAAAGGGAGGCTGCACGCAATAGTGATTTGGCGCGATTTGAGGTAGAGTGCCAGGCATGTCCAATCTTCAACAGCTGCCAAAGTTCATCCAAAAAAATTGGGTCGTGGGGCCTTTTCAATGCAATTGTCGGTTGATTGTTTGCCCCTTAAGCGGTGAAGCAGCGCTGGTTGATCCAGGAGATGAGGCGAAGAAGATTCTTTCGAATCTCGCGTCGGTTGCTCTTCCAAATGGAAAACCGATTCGTGTGAAGTACCTTCTTCATACGCATGGACACCTCGATCACATTGCGGCCACACGAGAAATTAAAGAGAAGCTCATTACAAGTGGGGAAGTACTCGCACTCGGAGCGACAGCTAAAGCCACGACGGCTACTTCGACTTCGGCTTCGGCTTCTACTTCGGCTACTACTTCGGCTACTACTTCACCAATAAGCTCTCCTGTGATTGCGCTCCATCGAGGCGACGAACCGATTTATCGTGCGCTTCAAATGCAGGGCGAAAGATTTGGATTTCGCTACGATGAGCCTCTTCCGGTTGATCATTACTTGGAACACGAAGAGGAGCTTCGTATTGGCGAGTTGAAGTTGAACGTGATTCACAATCCGGGGCACAGTCCTGGGAGTGTTTCATTTCGACTTCACGAGGACTCTTCGATCGGCGTTGCAGAGACGGTCATGACGGGCGATACACTTTTTCAGAGAAGTGTGGGTCGGACGGATCTTTGGGGTGCGAATGCGGATGATATGTTTCGGTTCATCAGAGAACGTCTTTTGGTTTTAGATGGAGATACTCGAGTCTGTCCTGGGCATGGTCCAGACTCGACGATTGGTGCCGAGAAAAAGGGAAATCCTTTTTTAATATGACCGAGGCAAAGGCGCGTCTAGACTCGACACCGCTTTCAAAATCATCAGCATCAGAGGGGTTGAGTGCATTTTTGGGAGTTCGGTATTTGAACTTGCCCCCGCACCTGGCTTAAGCGACCGAACTAGAGGTCGATTTTAAGCTCGAGC
>Ga0302315_10003467_pt1 | contig 14196 bp, 9 predicted proteins | sample III_Palsa_N3_1_FD_200532 | JGI IMG/M metagenome (GOLD analysis project Ga0302315, IMG submission 200532) | Peat permafrost microbial communities from Stordalen Mire near Abisko, Sweden - III_Palsa_N3_1 | ecosystem: Environmental > Terrestrial > Soil > Palsa > Peat permafrost | place: Sweden... | reverse complement strand
CCCCGCGCCACGAGATTTGCCGGCAGGTTGCCCGACTGACGAACCCATCTTCATCATCGGCATGCCACGCTCCGGCACCACCCTGGTCGAGCGCATCATTTCAAGTCATCCCGATGTGCATTCCGCAGGAGAACTGCTGAATTTCGGCATGTCCCTCAAGCATGTCTCAGGCAGCCGGACGCCCGCACTGGTCGATACCGACACGGTCATCCGGGCACGCAGCGTCGACTGGAAGCAACTTGGCGAAAACTATCTGTCCAGCACTCGGCCAGGTACCAGCCACAAGCCGCGTTTCATTGACAAGCTACCGCACAATTTCCTGTATGCGGGATTCATTGCGCATGCTTTGCCGAACGCAAAGATCATCTGCCTGAGGCGCGATCCGATGGATACCTGTCTCAGCAACTTTCGCCAACTCTTCGCACCGAAATCGCCCTACTTCGACTATTCGTTCGACCTGCTCGATACCGGAAGGTACTACGTCCTGTTTGATCGCCTGATGGCGCACTGGCGGCGCATATTTCCGGGACGCATTCTGGAAGTGCGATACGAAACGCTGGTAGATGCCCAGGAGTCCAGCTCACGCCAGCTGCTGGAATTCTGCGGCCTGCCATGGCACGACGTCTGCCTGCACTTCGAGGACAACCCAGCTGCGGTTGCCACCGCCAGCGTCGTGCAGGTACGCGCACCCATCTACCGCAGCGCCCTCAAGCGCTGGAAGAAATACGAGACGCAATTGAGCGGGCTGCAGGATCTGCTGATCGACGCTGGCATCAAGCTCGATCCCTGAATATTCCATGGTTTGTCCACCTGACACTTCCAGTTCAGATCAGCCTTCCGGCTACCAGCTCGCTCTTCAGATAGGCGTAATAGATCGGCGCGGTGATCACGGCCGGCAAGCCGAAAGCGGCCTCCATCAGCAGCATGGCGATCAGCAGCTCCCACGAACGGACGTGGACTTGAGTGCTGGTGGTGCGCGCATTGAGGAAATATTCGAGACCCGCGCCAAGGAACTGCTGATCTTGTCGTGGCCAGCGAAGACCAGACGCCACGGCGATGCCCACAACAGCCAGCCTGGCCAATTCCTGCGCGAATTGCCGCAGGCCAACCTGCACTGGCAAGGCGAGGATCCGAAAGCGGACAAGGAAGTGACGCGCGAGACCGCCGGGTCGCACTTGGCCAAAATCAAGGCGACGCTGGCGGGCAACTGAGTCGTGGCGGAATCATCGACGCTTTCTGTTGCCGCATTGATCGAATGGCTGGCGGCGGCTGGCGGCAGATCAAGATAAACAACGCACGGCTCGAAAGCCAATGCATCAGCGCCAGCGTGACGTAAAAAAAACCGGGCCCCCATGGGGCCCGGTATTGTCTCGACCGATGGTCCTGATCTCAGTGTTGTTCTGCGCCCGCAAACTTCCAGTCCACCTGCATCATCACCTCGCGACCGTACACGTTGTAGTTCTGAGAGTTGTAGTACGGGAAGGTTGTGTAGGTCGGGTCGTTCGGCGGCATCTTGTTGAACACGTTGTTGACCAGCAGCGACAGATCCAGGCCCCGGATCGGGGTATAGGTGACACTCCAGTTGTAGGTCATCCACGCCGGTACGCGACCGGACCCCGGGTAACCCGCGCCGTCGACCAAGCCGGTGTAGTTCGGCGTGGGGCTGTAACGATGCCAGTACACCGTGCTGCTCCAGGTATCATGCAGCGACCAGCTGAGGGCAGCGGTGCCAATGCTCTTGAATTCCGAGCTGTACAACGGATTCGTCAGCTGGTTGATCGGTGTGCTACCCGGATAGATCTGGTAGGAATGTTTCAGCATGTCGTTGTAGTCAAACTGCAGTCCGAACACGCCGATAGGCGTCGGTTCGAATGTGTACTTGGCCTCGGCCGTCACCGAGTCGGTTACCTCGTTGGATATGTTGACGTAGTACTGGGCAATGCTTACCACCTGGTTCGTGAGCGGGCTGCGTATGACCTGTGCATATGCCGCCGTGCAGATGGAAGAACTGGCGGGAAGCTCACCAAGCAGGCACTGCGCGTCCTGTCGCATCAGCAGATCCGCCGACTGCGGCGCCACTTCGTTCTGAATGGCGATGTGCAGGAAATCGGCGCTCAGGCTCATGTGGTCGAGCGGCGCCCATACCAGACCTCCGGTCCAGCTCTGGGACGTCGTGGGCTGCAACTTCCTGTTCGAGAGCAGCGAGCCACTCACCTCCTCGGAGTAATTGGCGCCGCAGCTCTGGTTGTTCCCCTGCGTCGCGCACAGGTAGTAGTCGGTCACGTCCTGGTAATTGCCGCTGGGCCCCAGGAACAGGGCTGACATGTCAGGTGCCAGGAACGAGGTGGCGTAGTTGCCGCGGAACAGCAGGGTCTCGAACGGGCGGTATTCGACACCGGCCTTGTAGGTGAACTTGCTGTTGGTGCCACCGCCATTGACGCTGTAATGGTCGTAACGCCCGGACAGGTCGAAGGTCAGCTGCTTGAACACGGGCAGGTTCAACTCGAAGGCCGAGCCGTAATGGCTGCGCGTACCGCCGCCGGAGGTGCCCGTGAGACCCCAGATATCGCCGTCGGCAATCAGCGGGTTGATCGGCTCGTACCAGGCCTGGTTGCCACCTTCGACCAGAAACGCAAATCCGGCATCGCCACCGGGCAACGTAAAGAGGCTGCTGTTAGTGACAGTGGCGCGCGTGTTGTTGATCCAGGTATTGCTGGACCCATTGATGTTCTGCATGAAGCCGGCGAGCTGGGCCGTCGTCAGCGGCGTGTAGAACGCCGCGTAGTTCGGGTTGACGAGTTCCACTCCGGTGTTGGGATCGATGGCGGGTTGTCCCGTGGCCGGATTGATCACGGGATGGAGAATGCCGTTGAAGTAGCTGTCCACCGCTGAAGCAAGGCGCTCGGGTGAACTGGTGGTGGTGCGGTCGCCGGAGCGCAGGAAATACACGTCCCAGTCCCAGTTGGACTCCCCGAACGTGCCGTTGGCGCCGACATCGGCCTGGTACATCAGGTCATCCTGACGGCCCAGCTGGTTGTAATAATTGTTGCCCACTTCCTCTGGCCCGAAGATGCGCTCGGGATAGATGATGTTGGTGGTTTTGGCGTCCTCGACATAACCGTACGGGTAATCGATCGGACCCCAAAAGTTGAAGTCAGAGCCCGGCGTGAACTGCTGTCCCTGCCAGTCCATCAGGATGTCGCTGTACAGGCGCACGTGGTCGTTGACGTCGTACTTGAGTTTCAGCATGCCGTCGTAGCTGCGGCTCTGGTTCTGCAGGGTGGTATAACCCAGCACATGTTTGGAGCCACAGAAGGTGCCGGTACGGCTGGCGACACTGGAGGCGGTTTGATACGTGGTGCCATTGAACAGGCCGCTCATGGCACCGCAACCGTCTGGCGGGCTGACATAGCCCAGCTCGCTGCCGTTATAGGTACCGTTCTCGATCGAGCCATAATTGGCGATGAGCCCAACGGCTGTGGCCGTGGGATTCGTCGCCGTATACGAGCGCTGATAGGCCCAGATCGGCGACTGGTTGTCGAACTCCAGCGACCCCAGCACATCGAGCTTGCCGAAGTCATGACCAAACGCGAACGAGAGACGCTGCTCCGCGCCGCCACCACCATCGTAGTTGCCGACACGTGCCGTCACCTCGGCACCGTCCATGTGCTGTTTGGTGACAATGTTGATCACACCGGCGATGGCGGCGGAGCCATAAATCGATGAGCCGCCACCCGGAATGATGTCGATGTGATCGATCATCGAAAGCGGAATGTTGGAGATATTGGTGAAGTTGCTCTGACCGTTGTACAGCTGGCCGAACTGGGTGATCGGCTTGCCATCGATCAGGGTGAGTGTGTACTCCGGATTCAGGCCGTACAGACTGACCGTCTGCGCACCCTGGGTGAAGCTGCCACTCGTCTGCGGTCCCTGCACCGAACCGGTGGCCTGCACGGCATTCTGCAGCACCTCTTGAACGCTGTTGAAACCGCGCGCCTTGATGTCCTCGGCGGTGATCGTGTAGGTCGGCGTAGCGGTCTGGATCTGCGCGTTGTTGATCAGCGTTCCGCTGACGGTAACGGTGTCAAGGCGCGTGGCCTTTTTCTCGGCCGCGCTTTGATCCGTGCTTGCCGCCTGCGTCGTGTCCTGGTCGGACGTCGAAGCCGGTGGTGCCTGCTGCGCGTGCGCCGAGGTGTAGCTGAGTGCCAGAGCGACCAGCACGGCAGCCGTGAGTTTGGATTTCAACATTGATTTGTTTCCCTGCAACATTGTTGATCATCGAAGAGCGCAACCCACGCCGGGATTGTGCCGATAGCCAAATGCAATCCGATCGATTCCGTAATCTGTCGGCTGTTTAGTATGTATGGGTATAGATCGTCTTCATGGTCATGGGTCCCGTACAAAGGTAGGTGGTGAAGCGGCCCGGACGGCTCCGGGGCGCCTGGCGCACGGCAATGTCGACCTATCGAGACGGTGCATCGCACGCGAGAGGGGCGCTGCGTCATCGGTTCACTAGCTCCCCTGGTAACTGTGTTCGAACTCCCCTTCAGAACTCTGGCACATGGATAAACTTCGCACGACGTTCGATAGAGCTACCTGATATCCCTCGAAAGAGGGATATGCGCGCGGGCGCAGACCGTCCCTGCTGCCAGCCCTAAAGCATCCCGCGCCAGGGATAACGGGCTAAGAAATAGTCCGGGCGTGCGCACACTCACTACGAAACCCCATAGCCATTATCGGGCGCCAATGCGTTCGCGTAGTCGCTGCAAGCGAAGGCATCGGCATTCCCATATGCGATCGGCAGCAACGTGCAGAGAACGCCAACGACACGCTGCGCGGCTTCACATGGCGCATGACGCTGACTCGCATCGAGTGGAGTAGATTGATCTCTGTGCACGCGCGCCCTGCTCGGTAAGCGTTGCGCATTCCCTGGCGTCGAAAAACGTGATCCAAGAGTTTCGTGGAGACAGCAGTGAGCCGACTAGCACGACTATTGCTTGGATTGTCTTGGGCCGCCCTGCCGTTTCAGTCTGCGATCGCCCTTGATCCGACCAAAGCCATTACTCAATACGTGCACACGGTGTGGCGAACAGACGACGGGCTTCCTGAAAACTCCGTCAACAAAATCCTTGAGACCAGGGACGGTTATCTGTGGGTTGGCACGCAAGCAGGTCTTGCTCGATTCGACGGCGTGCACTTTACGGTCTTCGACCACACCAATACCCCGGCGCTTCACGATGACTACATTGACGATCTTGTCGAGGACAGTCAGGGGACGCTGTGGATCGCCACGTCCAACGGCGGTGTCACGACTTTTCACGATGGAATCTTTTCCCATGTGGACGCCATCGGTGCGCGCGCCGGATTGGCGCTTGCCGTCGATGTCGATGGCAGTGTGTGGATTGGTGGCTATGGGGGCCTGACCCACGTCAAGAACGGGAAAGTGATCAAGACCTATACGATCGCCGACGGATTGTCCGGTAATCTGGTTAGACGCCTTGTTGTGGATAAAGAAAGATCCCTCTGGATTGCCACTGCTGGCGGATTGAATCGCCTCATCCACGGCAAGATCGAGGCTTATTCAATCAAGGATGGGCTACCCAGCAACGACGTGGTCAACCTGTACGTCGGTACCGACAACACCTTATGGGTGCAGACGCAGAGTTCGGAAATCGTGCGGCGAATCCAGGACCGCTTCGAGCCTTGGCAAATGCAGGGCATGTCTGGCACTACGGTTGACATGCTTGCGGACCGCAACGGAAATTTCTGGTTTGCAAGCGCGACAGAAGGACTTCTGCGGGTCAACGGCCAGCAGGTCAGTCAATTTACGACAAAGGACGGCTTGAGCAGCGACTTGGTGACCAGCCTGTACGAAGACCATGAAGGAAACTTGTGGGTGGGCACCAATGAAGGCGGCCTTGACCGCTTCCATGACGGGAGCTTTACCACCTACGCGAAGGAGGAAGGCCTTGCCGCCGATCAAACCTATTCGGTGATCGAGGACCATGCGGGCGATATCTGGGTCACGACGGTCGCGGGACTCAATCGACTGCACGGAAATCATGTCCGCGTGTTCACCACCGCCGATGGGCTGCCGGCCAACAGCACATGGTCGTTATGGGAAGACCATAAGCAAGATCTTTGGGTGGGAACATCGAATGGTGGACTAGCTCGGATGACCCATGGGCGTTTTATGCAGGCTCTTCCGAGCCGCGATGGCATGCCGGACTACATGGTCGGGGGGATCCTCGAGGACAGCGCCGATCAATTCTGGTTTTCGACCAGGGGCGGTGGACTCGTGCGTTACGCCGATGGTCGGACCAGCGTGTATTCCATGGCTAACGGGTTGTTGACCAATTTCATATACACCATGGCAAAAGGCATCAAAGGCACCTTGTGGGTCGGCACCAGCGACGGACTCAATAGCATCCAGGATGGACATATCACGAGCTATGCAACCAATGGTCTTTCCGACGCCGTGGCCCTCACGCTGTACGTCGATACAAAGAACGTCCTGTGGATCGGCACTTTCGGACGAGGCTTATTTCGGCTCGAGAACGGCCGTTTCACGCGTTACACGACCCACCAGGGGCTCCCGGACGACACGATCAACAACATCCTGGAGGACTCCGCCACGAACTTGTGGATCGGATCGAACAAGGGCATTTTTCGCCTCAGCCGCCATGATCTGGATGCCGTGGCCGCCGGAACCAGCCAAACGGTACATCCTCTCATCTTCGGCAAAGCCGACGGGATGAAGAGCAGTGAAACCAATGGTGGTTCGCAACCTGCCGGTTGGCGCGCACGCGACGGGCGACTATGGTTTCCCACCATCCGGGGTGTGGTGGTGGTCGATCCCGCACGACTTTTCTTGAGTGACAGTCAGCCAGCCGCTCGGGTGGAACAAATGCTTGCTGACGAGGTCGATGTCAACCTCGCCGCACCGGTGCGGCTGGCACCCGGAACGCGTCGACTGGAGATTCGTTACACCGCTCCCAACCTTTCATCACCCGAGCGAACGCGGTTTCGTTATCGACTGGACGGCTTTGACGAGCAATGGATATCGGGCAGTATCCAGCGTGTGGCGCAATACACCAATTTGTCGCCCGGGCATTACACATTCCATGTCAGTGCCAGTGCCGATACCGGCCGTTGGGGCGATCAGGAGAGTACGCTCAACTTCGACGTGCTCCCACAGTTCTATCAGACGTGGTGGTTTCACCTGTTGGGCGCCATCGCCGTGATCTTGATGCTGTTGGGAATCTACCGTTTACGCGTCAATTGGCTGCACGCAAGAACCGCGGTCCTGGAAGAACGTCATCGAATGGCCGGCGAGATTCACGATAGTTTGGCACAAGGCTTTAGCGGCATCATTTTCCAAACACAGGCCGCGTTATTGCGTATGAAGCGCACGCATAGCACAACAGTAGGCCATGTGGAGTCGGCTCGTGATCTTGCCAGGAGCAGCCTGCAAGAAGCGCGATCCTCGATCTGGAACCTCAGCCCTCCAGCCGTGGACCAGAAAAGCCTGCTGGAGTCGCTCTCGGTGATGGCACGACAACTTACCGGAGGACGTGTGGACGAGTTGGACATCCATTCGTCCGGCAAGGCGTGGATCATGCAACCGGAAGCGCAGCATCATATGGTGCTCATTGTGCAGGAGGCGCTATCGAACGCCATCCAACATGGCAGCCCAAGCAGGATATCGATCAAACTGGACTATAAGCCAGACTCGTTGCTAGTCCAGGTGGTCGATGACGGGACCGGCATCCGCATCCATTCGAACATCTCCGAGCAACCAGGGCGCGGTTTCGGCTTGAAGAACATGCGCCATCGTTCGAAATGTCTGGGTGCGAGGCTTGAGGTGACGAGCGAAGATGGAAGAGGTACAAGGGTGTCGCTGTACGTCCCTCGACTTGGCACTTTGGCAAGGCTATGGCGACATTTGTGTGGAAACAGCATAGCGAGAATTGACGGATGAGCGTGCAACCGAAAATCAGAGTGCTGGTAGTGGACGATCATCCAGTGGTGCGCACCGGGCTCGGCGCTATCGTCAGTTCTCAACGTGATCTTGAACTCGTTGGTGAGGCAGCGACCGCTGCAGAAGCTATCGCGCTGTTTGAGGCACATTCACCGGATATCTCCCTGGTGGACCTGTCACTACCCGATCGCAGCGGTGTCGAAGTTATCGCGACGCTTCGCGCCAAGTCGCCACTCGCAAAGTTTGTGGTTCTCACAGCGAATTTGGGCAGCAGCGACATTTCCAAAGCGCTTCAAGCGGGTGCACATGCCTACTTGTTCAAGGATGCAACGTCCGATGAGCTGCTGACAACGATTCGCACGATATCTCGCGGTGGTCGGTATTTATCACCCGCGGTGGGTAGCAGGCTCGACAAGACCGCCGGCCATCCTGATTTGACTGCCCGCGAGTTGGAAGTCCTACGTTGCCTGGCTCACGGACTCAGCAATGCTCAGGTTGCTGCGAAACTTGCGATTACCGAAGAAACCATCAAGACCCATGTAGGGAACATCCTTGGCAAGCTGGGTGTTGCCTCCCGGAGCAAAGCAGTTGCGCTGAGTCTCAAGTCTGGCTTGGTGCAGTTGGATGACATGTAGCAGGAAAGCATTGGCGCTGACACATACTTTGGTTGTCAGAACGCGAATAGCTCGGATGGCCACGACGCCCCAAGCTACTGTTTGGACTACTCATGAACAGGCTTAGGCATCCATTCGTCGGCATGGTGCGTACATAACGCATCACCGCTGCACGTACTTTGCCTTATAACCTGCACACACTTTGGTGTCATGCCCAGCCCCAGCTCTGCTAAGTTGCGCTCTCTGCCGATCAGTCGTCCGAAGGGGAACCGCATGTTTCGTCGCCGCCATCTCGTCGCCGCCACGCTGGCTGCCAGCCTGCTCGCGCTGCCCGCACTCGCCGATCAGGCCAAATCCACGGTAACGCCGACGCCGCAGGAACTCCTTGCCAAGTCGGCGCCCTCCGAATGGCGCCGACCTGATCCGAACAATCTGCTGATCATGCAGCTGCCAACAGGCCGCGTCCTGATCGAGTTGGCACCGGACTTCACCCCATTGCATGCCGCGAATATCCGCACTCTGGCTCACCAACATTATTTCGACGGGCTGGCCATCGTGCGGGTGCAGGACAATTTCGTGACCCAATGGGACGACCCGGCAGGCGATGACGGCGGCGATCCGGCCAAGGTGCGCTCGCTGGGCAAAGCCAGTAGTACGCTGCCACCGGAATTCACCCGCCCGATCGATCCTAAACTGCCATGGAGCGCATTGCCCGACGGTGATGTCTATGCGCCCGAAGTCGGCTTCTCCAAGGGCTTTCCGGTCGCACGCGATCCGGCCAGCGGGCAGGAATGGCTGACCCACTGTTACGGCATGATCGGTGTCGGGCGCGACAACGGCGCGGAAACCGGCAACGGCAGTGCCTTGTATGCCGTGATCGGCCAGGCGCCGCGCCGGCTGGACCGCAATCTGGCCGTGATCGGTCGCGTGCTGGAGGGTATGCCGCTGCTGTCGGGCCTGCCGCGCGGCACCGGCCCGATGGGCTTCTACGCCAGCCCGACGCAGCGGACCACCATCCAGTCCGTGCGCCTTGCCGCCGACCTGCCTCCGGCACAACGCCCGTCAGTGGAAGTATTGCGCACCGACAGCGCCACCTTCACCACGCTGATTGAGGCAAAGCGCAACCGCCGCGATGCTTTCTATGCCGTGCCGGCCGGCAAGATCGATCTGTGCAGTATCGACGTCCCGGTGCGCATGGCCAAAACCACCGCGCCCGCCAAACCGTGATGGGCGCTGTGATTGCCCTCGACCATCGCATGAAAACATTGTGTTCAGCCTTGTCGGTTAATTTATGGGGGTGCGCATCCACTTGCACGTGCACTCATCACCCGTCCATTCGGAAGACATGATGCCGTTGAACGACACCCTGACATTTTTGCGTGCATGGATGCGGGCTCCACGCAGCATCGGCGCGCTGACACCGTCAGGACCCTCGCTGGCGCGGTTGATGACGACGCACATCAACCATCTCGATGGCCCGGTGATCGAGCTCGGTCCCGGTACCGGCGTATTCACCCGCGCACTGCTCGCCCGTGGCGTACCGACCCATCGTCTGGCGCTGATCGAGGCCGACCCGGTCTTCGCGAATGCCCTGGCGCGTCGCTATCCAGGTGCGCATGTATTGAGCATGGATGCCGCACAGCTGGGCGAAGCACTTCCCCTGTTCGGCGACGAGCGTGCCAGTGCCGTGGTTAGCGGGCTGCCGTTGCTGTCGATGCCCGCAAGTCAGGTCTCAGCGATCATCCAGGGCGTGTTCGAACGGCAGTTGCACGCCGACGGGGCGTTCTACCAGTTCACCTACGGCCCGCGCTGCCCGCTGCCGCGTCGTCTGCTGGAACGGCTCGACCTCGAAGCGGTACGCATCGGCAGCGTATTGTTCAATCTGCCGCCAGCCGCGGTGTATCGCATCGGTCGACGCCAGCGCAACCGCGTTGCGGCGTAAAGCGCTTGCGCATGAATCCCTGCTGAGTCTTTCGAGGGCTTCCACACAAAACCTTGCCATTGACTGCGCTATCAGTGCAGGCAAGAGCTCGTAGTTGCAGGGCGTCATGCGGGAAGCAACCGAATGAAACGCAGCCGCAAGGTATTGAGCTGGATCGTGGGCTCACTGCTGGTACTGATCGTCGTCGTGGTCATCGTCATCGCCACCTTCGACTGGAATCGGCTCAAGCCCTACCTCAATGAGAAGGTCAGCCAGGCCATAGGTCGCCCGTTCGCGATCAATGGCGATCTGAGCGTGGCGTGGCAGCGCGAACCAGCCGAGGGCGGACTGGCTGCACTGGTGCCATGGCCTGAATTCACCGCGCGTGATATCCAGATTGCCAATCCGTCCTGGGCAAATCAGCCGCAGTTCGCGCATCTGGATGGCTTGCGCTTTCGCCTGTCACCACTGGGGCTGCTCGCCCATCGCATCAGTATTCCGTCGCTGCAAATGGTGCAGCCGAGCATCGACCTCGAGCGCAACAAGCAGGGACAGGCCACGTGGGACTTCAGTCTGCCGCAGAGCAATGCACCGTCGGCGTGGGCGCTCGACCTCGGCGCGATCGGCTTTGATCGTGGCCAGATCGCACTGGACGATGCCGCCAGCCGGGTGAAGCTCCAGCTCAGCGTCGAGCCATTGCTGCACGCGATCCCCTACGACCAGATCGTGGCGCAGGAATCGGCTGATGCACGTGCGCAAGCCGGCAAGACGGCCGGCACGGCCGCAGGCAAAGCGGTGGCCAACGCCGGAAATAACGATACGGACAGCGAAAGCCATGCTGCCAGCAAGACGAGTTACCAGTTCGCGTGGAAGGCCGACGGCACGTATCAGGGCGTACCAGCCAGCGGCAGCGGTCGGATCGGTGCGGTGCTGGCGTTGCAGCAGAGCGGCCAACCGTTCCCGGTACAGGCCCGGTTGCACATCGGCGACAGCCATATCGCTCTGGTCGGTACGCTGACCGATCCGACGCATCTGGCAGCACTCGATCTCAAACTGTGGTTCACCGGCTCAAGCATGGCCAAGCTGTATCCGATCATCGGCGTCACGCTGCCGGACACACCGCCGTACGCCACCGAGGGGCGCCTCAAGGCCGAGCTTCACCGCAGCGGCAGTCACTTCAGCTATCAACATTTCCGTGGCCGTGTCGGCGGCAGCGACCTCGCTGGCGATCTCGATTACACCACGGGCGGGGCGCGGCCAAAGCTGAGCGGCACGGTGAAATCGCAACTGCTGCAATTTGCCGATCTGGCACCACTGATCGGGGCCGACTCCAACGCCGAAAAGCAGCAACGCGGTGACGCCACTGTGCAACCCGCCGACAAGGTGCTGCCGGTCGAGCCATTCCGTACCGACCGCTGGCAGGCGATGGACGCGGACGTGAAGTTCAGTGCTGCACGCATCGTGCATGGACCCAATCTGCCGATCGAGTCGTTGAGTACCCATCTGGTCATGACTGACGGCCTGCTGCAGCTGGATCCACTGAACTTCGGTCTGGCCGGCGGCAGCATCAACAGCCACATCGGCCTGGATGGCAGCAAATCGGCGATGCAGGGCACGCTGAAACTGAGCGCACGTCATCTCAAGCTCAAGCAACTGTTCCCGGAATTCGCGCCGATGCAGACCAGCTTCGGCGAAATCAATGGCGACGCGGATCTCGGCGTGCGCGGCAACTCGGTGGCCGCCCTGTTGGCCCATGCCAATGGCGAGCTGAAGTTGCTCATGAATGATGGAGCGATCAGCAAGACCCTGCTGGAAACCGCCGGCCTCAACGTCGGCAATATCGTCATTGGAAAACTCTTTGGCGACAAGACGGTGAAGATCAATTGTGCTGCTTCGGATCTGGTCGCCACCGACGGCCTGTTCGATGCACAACTGTTCGTGTTCGATACGGAAGATGCCACCATCAATGTCAGTGGCACGGCGAACATGGCCAGCGAACAACTCAACCTCGATGTCACGCCCCACACCAAGGGTTTCCGCATCTTCTCGCTGCGCTCACCGCTGTACGTCAAGGGCACGCTGAAAAACCCTGACGTCGGCGTGCAGAAGGGACCGTTGCTGATCCGCGGCGCCGGTGCGGTCGCGCTCGGTGTGGTTGCTGCTCCGGCCGCCCTGCTCGCCCTGGTCGCACCCAGTCACGACAACGCGAGTGCAAACACCTGCAGCACCATACTCGAACAGATGCGCGCGCCCGCCAAGGCCATACCGGCTGGCAAGGCGCATCGTTAAAGCATCGTTGAGCAAAAGGTCATAACAGTGTCACTGCATGCGCCTAGCTTCAGTGATCCCGGTCCTCCTGTGGATCGGGATCACCACTGATGAAGGAGCTTTCCATGAGCGACCAGCACGAAATTCATCATCACCATCATGAAGCCGCCAAGCACCTCGACGAGGCTGCCAGGCACCATCGCGCAGCAGCCGAACATGCCGAAGCAGGCAATCACGACAAGGCCAGCCATCATGCGCACCTTGCCCACGGCCACAAGCTGCACGCGATCGAGCACGCCGAACACGCTGCAAAGAAGCACGCGCACAAGCACGACGTGCACTGATTGACCGACTCGCTGTATCCGGTGCGCCCAGCCTGGGCGCACCGTTGGCCTGCCTGCATTGAAACAATTTCGTCGGGCAACTGCACCACAAGTAGTTGCCGCTCCAAAGGGACATCGCAATACATCTCCCAGGCGGCAGAAGTGCTGCAGGCTTGGCGCTCGAGTTTTTCAGTCACCTTTTCGCGCTCGTGCACCGCGTCGGGCAGGCTTCACGTCCAATGGCGCCAATAGCCAGGTCAGCGCGACCAGTTTGCTCGCACGCGATGGACGTGGCTGATCCAGTATTTTGATGAGCCCGGCCAATAGACGATTGATTTCCACGATCTGTGCGGCACTTACCCAGCCTCTGAGTCGCGCTACCCAGAGTTCTCGCTGCCGACCCTCGACCGCCGTATCGGACTGGCTCGCAGCGCGTGAAAAATCACGTTCAGCCATACGCAACATGCCTGCAGCAACGCGGCAAACGGCTTTTGCGTTACCTGATTCACCCAGCTTGTACCGCAGACGCATACGTTGACCATGTGGCGTCGTCGAGCGATAGCGCCGGTCGCCGCCCTCCACATGTTCCTCAAGCAGGCCGCTGCCGACCAACGCGTGCAGATGGTAGTAGAGCCCATCGGCAGGCCTGCCCATCTGGGCAGCCAGCTCGGCAACGGTGGCCGGCCCGGCCAGCGCCTCCAGGGTCATGACGATCTCCAGCCGCGTCGGCGAAGCGAGCATGCCGATCTGATCCGGGTTCTCGACTAGCCCACGTACTCGCTTGGTCTGTGCCATAAGCTCACTTGCAGTCTTTGAAAATTCGTTTAATTATTCAATCAATGATTGTTTTCGACAAGTGTCGAAAACGTCCAGATCGAAATTTCCGCCGACAGGGGACATGGGCAGCTCACACCGAAGTAACGCGTTTTCCACAATCTGCCGGACATTTCACCCGGCACGCTTAATCTACGAAGGGGAATCGATATGTTTCTTCGTCACGCATTTCTTCTGCTAGCGGTGCTGTTTTCGGCTGGCGCCTTGGCCGAATCATCAACACCCGATACTCAAAAAGACTCTCCGATCGATTTC
>Ga0302315_10003464_pt1 | contig 14203 bp, 11 predicted proteins | sample III_Palsa_N3_1_FD_200532 | JGI IMG/M metagenome (GOLD analysis project Ga0302315, IMG submission 200532) | Peat permafrost microbial communities from Stordalen Mire near Abisko, Sweden - III_Palsa_N3_1 | ecosystem: Environmental > Terrestrial > Soil > Palsa > Peat permafrost | place: Sweden... | reverse complement strand
AGGCTATCATCGGTGCCTTATATCACGTATCATGCTCCCTATTGGTCATTGGATACACAGAAATTAATTGATACCTGGCCTATAGAAACCTCCCATGGCAAACAGTTTGTTGCTACATATCAATTAAAGCAGTTAGCGATATTATTTAAGGATTGTTATTTGCAGCAAGTAGCAAAGGATCCTGTTAAGCAAAGTAGTCAACAACAATCGGCCGCTAATATTGCATTGGAGATTTGGTTGTCGATTATCAGGGAAGCTGAAAATGATGCGCCTGAAGGGAAGTATGATGATCATGATCCTATTTTTCATGGAATCAGAATATTTTGCTTAAAATATATGACGGATATGATTAAACAAAAACAAGCTAAAGGCTTAGATAAACAAAATATTAACGAATTAAAAATACGATTAAAAGCCTATATAAAAGAGGAAGTTGAACAGCATACCTATATTTCCAGTTTTAATTTATTACTGCATAAGTATGCTAAGCGAGTGGGCCATAAATATTTTAATGTGCCCCAAGAGAAAGAGGCTCCATTAGCGCCAGAGGAGCCTAAGCTAGAGACAGAATGGTTGAATCAAGGGCGAAGTTTTGCGCGCCATCTAAGCCTACCACAAGGTGGTTAAACCAGTAGCAATACTTTCTTTTATAGCGTGATGCAGTTATGATGAGCCATTACTTTATTTTCAAGGAACTAGCTAGATGAGCGCGATTAAGCCCTGGATAAAATTTTCTATCGCTGCATTATTCTTTTTGTTTCAGTTTATGCAAATGACTATGTTTAATACCTTAGCTGATCCTTTAATGCAGGATTTTCAGTTAAGTCATAGTCAAGTAGGCTATTTAGCTGCAGTATTTTTTGTAACAGCTACCGCGTTATCTATTCCCGCAGGATGGTTAGTAGATAAATATTCGTTAAGGAAAATTATCCTCATTGGTATGGCGCTAAGCATTATGAATGTTTGGTTGATGCAACAAAGCGAGCAATTAACCAGCTTATATATTATTCGCATTATGCAGGGGGTTATTCAATCCTGTTGCTTTATTGTGGTATTAAAATTAGGCACATTTTATTTCCCCGCGCGTTACATGGCGCTTGCTTCTGGTTTGCTCGTTACTTTAGGGATGATAGGCGGTATTGTGGCACAAGAGCCATTAGCATTTTTAGTGCAGCAAATAGGTTGGCGCCCAGCTTTATGGTGGTTGGCGGCAGCAGGTAGTGTGATCTTTATCCTGCAATTTGTTGCGATTGATAATGTTAAAGTTAAACCCAGTACAGCAGCACCCATGAAGGCTTCTTATCTAATCGCTGCTTTTAAAAATCCTCAAAATTGGTTGGCGGGATTATATACGTCCATGGTAAATATTCCGTTAATGATTTTAGGTGGATTGTGGGGAAATCAATATCTCGTCAATACGCATCAAATGAATGAGCTCACAGCGTCGTCTATTTGCAGCATGTTATTTGTAGGCACATTAGTTGGTTCGCCGTTAATGGGGTATATTTCCGATAAAATGGGGCGGCGGTGTTTGCCGATGATATGGTCAGTGATCGTGACGCTAGGTTTATTAGCTCTAGTGGTTATGTTGCCAATGCTAAATAGCCTGATGTTACATCTTTTATTTTTAGCAATTGGTATTATCACCAGCGCGCAAGTAATTCCTTATCCTTTAATTACTGAAAGCAATCCGCAAGTTTATGCTGGTAGCGCTTTATCGATAGCCTCTACATTAATTATGGGTGGGCCTTTAGTATTTCAACCTGCATTTGGTTGGATGGTCGAGCACTATAGTTTTACCACCGCATTTTTATTATTGCCAGCAGCGTTAATTTTGAGCTTGTTGTGTGTAGCCTTGCTGCGTGAGACTTACTGTAAGGCTTATGAAGTCCATCATTAAAGAGGTAGCCTATGTTAATTCGGCCTTTTAAAAATCATTTACCACGTGTTGCTGCACGCGTTTATATTGATGTCGCTGCTGTGGTGATTGGCGATGTTACCTTAGGGGCAGATAGTTCTGTATGGCCTTGTGCAGCATTGGCGAGCGCACCAATATTCAAGATGGTTCGGTATTACATGTCACGCATAAAACAGCAAGTAACTCCAATGGTTTTCCCTTAATTATTGGCGATGATGTTACGGTTGGCCATAGCGTTATTTTGCATGGCTGCACAATTGCTGCATCGTCGTTAATAGGCATGGGCAGCAAAATTTTAGATGGCGCTATCGTCCACTCACATGTTGTCGTTGGCGCTGGCAGCTTAGTACCGCCAGGCGTTGAGCTTGAAAGTGGTTATTTATGGTTAGGCGCGCCGGTCCGCAAAAAACGTGCGTTAACGGATGAAGAAATGCAATTTTTTGCGTATAGTGCAAGGCATTATGTGCAATTGAAGGATAGTTATTTATAGGGAGCTAAGCTGCATCGTGAAATCTCTTTTACTCACTAACAAGCAGCGGTTATGGTTCGCTATTGGCTTTATAATAGCGATTTTACTCGCTTTTACCGCTAAAAAGTACCTTACCGAAAAGCCACAAGATAGAAACCAGGCTATTCCCGTCACTGTGGTAAGCGTGCACCAACAAGATGTCTCTGTTAACTTACAAGCCGTAGGGAACGTAACGCCTTACGCGACAGTTTCTGTAAAATCCCAAGCAGATGGCCCCTTGCTGAGTGTCGGTTTTAAGCCCGGAGATACTATAAAAAAGGGTGATTTATTATTCACTATTGACCCAAGGCCTTACCAAGTGGCCTTACAGCAGGCCGAGGCGAATCTAGCGCGTGATAATGCATTATTGGCTAATGCAGAAATGGAAGTCGCGCGCAGCAAGCGTTTATTAGCAAAAAAATTTACCACCGAAGAAAATTACCATCAAGTGAACAGCAATAAATTAGCACAAGCTGCAACTGTGCAAGCAGATGTTGCGGTTGTAGAGCATGCTAAATTACAGCTAAGCTACAGTACCATATACTCACTAATTAATGGGGTAGCGGGAAATTTATTGGTGGATGTTGGCAATTTGGTAAAAGCCAATGACACGCAACCTTTAGTTGTTATCAATCAAATTAGCCCGATTTATGTTAGCTTTGCCACGGCCGAGAAAAATTTACCTGCTATTCGCAAACGTTTGATGTTAGGCAAGGTGATGGTCAAAGCCATCAATGTCGATGGCAACCCAATTGCAGAGCAAGGCAAGCTATTTTTTATTGATAATACGATAGATACAGTAACAGGCACGGTATTATTAAAAGCTCATTTTGGCAATGAGCAGCATGATTTATGGCCAGGTCAATATGTAAATGTTGATTTAAGCCTTTACGACGTGCCTGATGCGCTGTTAATACCGACGCGCGCCATACAACAAGGACAAAAAGGGCATTACGTTTTTGTTATTACGGCAGATAATAAAGCGCAATACCGTACTATTGAACCTGGCGTTGCCGTGGGCGATGATACCATTGTGGTTAATGGTCTTGCAGCGGATGAAAAAGTAGTTGTTGACGGTCAATTTCGTTTAGTTGATGGTAGTATTGTTAATCCTAAAAGTTAAGCGTTTATTATTTCTATAAATTAGGTTACGCAAACCCCATGAACATTTCAGCATTATTTATTCATCGCCCTGTTATGACAACCTTAGCCATGCTAGGGTTAGTATTACTCGGTATTTTAGGTTACAGCTCATTACCGATCAGTGATTTACCCAATGTTGATTATCCTACCATTACTGTGCAGGCTAATTTGCCTGGTGCTAGTGCTGAAACTATGGCATCTGCGATTGCTACTCCTTTAGAGCGTCAATTTGCCACTATTGCGGGTATTGACGCGATGAATTCCAGCAGCGCCTTAGGCCAAACACAAATTACCTTACAATTTAATTTAGATAGAGATGTTGATGGTGCAGCTCAAGACGTGCAATCAGCCATTAGCCAAGCCACCAAACAATTACCGGCCAATATGCCTAACCCTCCCACCTATAAAAAGGTAAACCCAGCAGCACAGCCTATTTTATTTCTTGCATTAAGTTCTGACACCTTAACTTTATCTGAAGTGGATAATTATGCCAATAGTCAATTAGCACAACGACTTTCCATGGTTGATGGTGTAGCGCAGGTGCAAGTTAATGGTTCACAAAAATATGCCGTGCGGGTGCAAATGGATCCCAATAAATTAGCCGCACGTGGTTTGGATATGGAGCAAGTCGCAAGTGCCATTGAAAATGCCAATGTTAATTTAGCCACAGGTACTTTGAGCGGTGCTTATCAAACTACCACTTTAAGCAGTAATGGGCAATTATATGATGCCAGTGAATATCGACCGTTGGTGGTGACATATCAAAAAGGCGTACCGGTACGGTTACAGGATTTGGGTGTCGTTATTGATAGCGTTGAAAATGATCAAGTGGCCAGTTGGTTTAATGACAGGCGCTCAATTGGCTTATCGGTGCAACGCCAACCTGGTACCAATACAATTCAAATTATTGATGATATTCAGAAAATATTACCTGAATTTCAAAAGCAATTACCCGCAGCAATGAAAATGGAAATTCTATTTGATCGATCAGAATCTATTCGCGCATCGGTGAGCGAAGTAAAATTTACGTTAGTGCTAGCTGCTGCTTTAGTTGTCATGGTCATTTTCTTATTTTTACGCAATTTGCCAGCAACATTGGTAGCGAGTGCTGCTTTACCAGTATCCGTCATTGCGACCTTTGCGGTGATGGCTTACCTTGGTTTTAGTTTAGATAATATTTCATTAATGGCGCTCACATTATCAGTAGGGTTTGTGGTGGATGATGCGATCGTGATGTTAGAAAACATTAGCCGATATATTGAAGCTGGGGATTCCGTTCTAGAGGCTTGCTTAAAAGGTTCACGAGAAATTGGTTTTACGATTTTATCGATGACATTATCCTTGGTAGCGGTATTTATCCCCGTGTTATTTATGGAGGGTGTATTAGGACGATTATTACATGAATTTGCAGTGACTATTTGCGTTGCGATTATCATATCAGGCCTGGTATCCATTACCTTAACGCCTATGTTAAGCCGGCAGCTTCTAAAAGCACGTCACGATAAACCAGCACAACTTAGCCGTGCGGTTGTGTGGTTTGAACAAGCGTTTAATGCATTAAATATAAAGTATGAACAATGCTTACAATGGGTGATGCGCCATCCTCGTTGGACCTTGGGCAGTTTTTTTGTCACGTTAGGGTTAACGATCGTATTATTTTTCATCGTACCCAAAGGCTTATTGCCAGATGAAGATGTGGGTATGATCCAAGCATTTACGGAAGCCGCTCCTGATATTTCATTTAGCAATATGATGCAGCGGCAACTGCAAGTGGCTGCAGTTGTTAAAGCGCATCCTGGTGTAGAGGCGTTTATTACCTCCGTAGGCGCAGGTGGTGGCAGCCAAACCTTAAATACCGGTCGCTTTTTTATTCATTTAAAACCGCGTGATGCGCGAGCGCCTATTGGCGATATTATTCAACAATTGCGCCAGCAAACGGCAAGTATTCCGGGGATTAAAGTTTATTTTCAAAGCATGCCTTCCATTACTATGGGTGGCCAGTTAACTAAAACGAGCTATCAATACGTGATGCAAGGCCATGATTTGCAGCAACTTTATCATTGGGCTGATATTGTGCAGCAGAAATTAGTTACCGTGTCTGGCTTGCAAGATGTGACGAGTGATTTGGAAGTGAATAATCCAGAGTTGATGGTTGATGTTGATAGAGATAAAGCCTCCTTGCTCGGTGTTAGTTTATATAATATTGAAAAAACGCTTGCTTTGGCTTTTGGTTCACAGCAAGTTTCTACCATTTTTACTGCTGATAATGATTATCAAGTTATCTTAGAGCTGGCCCCACAATTTCAAAAAGATGCCAGCGTTTTAGCGCAGCTTTATGTACCTACGCAAGATGGTAAATTAGTGCCACTTAGTACCCTTGCGACGTTAAAACAGAGCGTGGGGCCATTAACAGTTAATCATAAAAACCAGTTACCTTCTGTTACTTTATCGTTTAATTTAGCGCCTGATACGTCACTGGGTACAGCGGTGAGCCGGGTGCAAGAAGCAACCACCAGCCTGCAATTACCGAGCAGTATTACTGCAAGCTTCCAAGGCAATGCGCAAACCTTCCAAGATTCGTTAGGGAGCTTGTCGTTGTTATTAGTAATTGCCATTTTAGTAATTTATATTATTTTAGGCATGTTATATGAGAGTTATATCCATCCTTTAACCATATTATCTGGTTTACCTGCGGCTGGTGTGGGCGCGTTATTAACATTGTTGTTATTTAATATGGAACTCGATTTATATGGGTTTATTGGTATTATTATGTTAGTGGGTATTGTGAAAAAGAATGCCATTATGATGATTGATTTTGCGCTGGTAGAACAGCGAGAGCATCATCAATCAGCCAGTGCTGCGATTTATAAAGCCTGCTTGGTACGCTTTAGGCCTATTATGATGACGACTATGGCAGCCTTATTAGGCGTGCTGCCATTAGCAATAGCTTCAGGGCAGGGTAGTGAGTTATTGCGCCCCTTAGGGTTAACGGTGGTCGGTGGGTTATTAACGTCACAGTTGTTAACCTTGTTTATTACGCCAGTGATTTATGTTTATTTTGATAAGCTGTCAGAGTGGTATGCAAAAAGAAAGATCATACTTCCCGGAACTTAGGGGCACTTAATATTCGGGACCCAGGCCAATCTTTAATATTGTCCGGATGTTAAGTACTACTAATCTCTCAGGAAGTTAGCTGTAACCTCCAAAATAAGCTATAAATAAACAATTGCGAGTGGCTTGCCTACGCGGTATAGTCAGCCAATGCTCTGCTCATTGTAAAAGGAACCCTATTATGACGCAAACTTCTGCTGCTAGTAAAACTTCATTAATGCACGGCTGGGATAACCCTATCGGTACCGATGGTTTTGAATTTCTTGAATTTGCTGCGCAAGATATTACACTCTTAGTAAATCAATTTCACGCCTTAGGGTTTGTGGAAGTTGCCAAACACAAATCTAAAAATATATTTCTCTATCAGCAAGGTGAAGTGCGCTTTATTATTAATGATGAAAAAAGCGGCAGCTCTTACCAGTTTGCAATGCAACATGGCCCTTGCGCATGCGCTATAGCTTTTCGGGTGCATGATGCTAATGTGGCGTTTAAAAAATTGCTTGCATTGGGCGCTAAGCCTTTTACTTCTAGCGAAAGTAGTTTGGATATTTCAGTGCCGGCTATCTATGGGATAGGCGATAGCGTGTTATATCTTATCGATGATTATGCTAAAGGCCGCCAGTATTTGCAGGATTTTAAATTTCATGCTGCACCAGAAGAAAAACCCGCTGGTTTTGGTGTCGTGTATTTAGATCACGTGACCCACAATGTAAACCGTGGTCATTTAGATACATGGGCTGGTTTTTACGAACGTTTATTTAATTTCCGTGAAATTCGTTACTTTGATATTGAAGGTAAACAATCCGGGTTAAAAAGCCGTGCAATGACTAGCCCTTGTGGAAAAATCCGCATTCCTGTCAATGAGTCTTCGGATGATAAATCGCAAATTGAAGAATATTTAAAAGAGTATAAAGGCGAGGGGATCCAACATATTGCTATTGGTACCGCTAATATTTATCAAACCGTAAAAAAAATGCGCGAAGCTTCTATTCAATTTTTATCAGTGCCAGATACTTATTATCAAGCTGTTGATAAACGCGTCCCCAATCATGGCGAGCGTCTTGAAGAATTAAAACAATTACGTATTTTAATTGATGGCGCTCCAACAGAAGGCCAAGGTTTATTATTACAAATATTTACCCAAAATATGATTGGGCCAATATTTTTTGAAATTATTCAACGCAAAGGCAACGAAGGTTTTGGCGAAGGTAATTTTCAAGCATTATTTGAAGCCATTGAGCGTGATCAAGTTGCGCGAGGAGTATTATAATTATGAAATTAGCCACCTTAAAAACCGCACAACGTGATGGCGAGCTTATCATCGTAAACCGTGATTTAAAGCAAGCTATTAAAGTAGGACATATTGTAACAACGTTACAACAAGCATTAGATGCTTGGCTTGAATATGCGCCACAATTACAGCAGGTTTATGAGCAGCTAAATGCTGGCCAATTAAGGGGCTTTGCTTTTAATCCAGCAGATTGCTATTCTCCTTTACCGCGTGCTTATCAATGGGCTGATGGGAGCGCGTATGTTAATCATGTGGAATTAGTGCGCAAAGCGCGTGGCGCTGAGTTACCAGCTAATTTTTGGCATGATCCGTTAATGTATCAAGGTGGTTCTGATACCTTTTTAGCGCCTCATGAAGATATCGTGGTACATGATGTTGAGGGGGGTGTTGATTTTGAAGCAGAGGTTGCTGTTATTACGCGCGACGTGCCAATGGGTGCTTCTGTGGCAGTTGCCAAACAGGCAATTGTATTAGTAATGTTAGTTAATGATGTTTCCTTGCGAAATTTAATTCCTGATGAACTCAGTAAAGGTTTTGGCTTTTTCCAAAGTAAACCATCCAGTAGTTTTTCACCAGTAGCTGTAACACCTGATGAGCTTGGGGATGCCTGGGATGGTTATAAGTTACATTTACCTTTAATCACCCATTATAACGGCGAGCCATTTGGTGAGCCTAATGCTGGCGAAGATATGACCTTTGATTTTCCAAGATTAATTGTGCACGCTGCTAAAACACGCCGCTTGAGTGCTGGATGTATCATTGGTTCAGGTACGGTGTCAAATCGTGATAGAAGTAAAGGCTCTTCTTGTATTGCTGAAAAACGCATGTTAGAAATTATTGCTGATGGTAAGGCCGTAACGCCTTTTATGCAACAGGGTGATACAGTGCGCATTGAAATGCTCGATAAGGATAAACAGAGTATTTTTGGTGCGATATCACAAAAAGTGGTGGTAACCAAATAATCTGTTGTTAGGCCATAGCATTTAAATAATTAGGGAGAAATTTACATGCCATTAACCCCAGGCCAACGTTTACAGGCAGCAATTAAAGCAGAAAAACCCTTACAAATGGTAGGTGTTATTAATGCGTATTGCGCATTATTAGCCGAGCAAAGCGGTTATCAATCATTATATCTTTCCGGCGCTGGCGTAGCGAATGCTTCTTGTGGTGTGCCTGATTTAGGTATTACGACTTTAGCGGATGTCATCACTGATGTTACACGGATTACCGATACTACACAATTACCCTTATTAGTCGATGCAGATACAGGTTGGGGCAGTGCGTTTAATATTGCACGAGCTGTTAAGCAATTAACGCGTGCGGGTGCGGCGGGCATGCATTTGGAAGATCAGGTACAAGCCAAACGTTGTGGCCATCGCCCTGGTAAGCAAATCGTTAGTACGGATGAAATGTGCGATAGAATTAAAGCTGCTGTTGATGCACGTAGCGATGCGAGCTTTGTGATTATGGCACGCACTGATGCTTTTGCAAATGAAGGTTTATCCGCAGCCATTACGCGTGCGGAACATTATATTACCGCAGGTGCGGATATGATCTTTGCGGAAGCTTTATTAAACCTTGAAAATTATCGCGCATTTACGCAAGCTATCAATGTCCCGGTATTGGCTAATATTACCGAATTTGGTAAAACGCCTTTACTCACTACTACGCAATTGGCAGAAGCTAAAATAGCGATTGCATTATATCCTCTTAGCGCATTTCGCGCGATGAGCTCCGCTGCTTTACAAGTATATCGTACCTTACGCCAGGATGGTACGCAGCAAAATGTTTTAACCTTAATGCAAACACGGGATGAATTATATCAAGTGTTAGGTTATCAGGCATATGAACAAAAATTAGACGCTTTATTTAAGGAGGAAAATTATGAGCAACACCGTTAGCACAGGATTATCTGGTATCACGGCAGGAACATCATCCATTTGCGCAGTGGAAGTAGGGCGCGAGTTAATGTATCGGGGGTATGATATTATTGAATTGGCCGAAAATTCAACATTTGAGGAAGTGGCTTATTTACTGGTTTATGGGGAATTGCCTAACGCTCAGCAATTATCAACGTATCAACGGGATTTACAACAACAGCGTGAATTACCCTTATCGTTAAAAAAATTGTTAGAGCTTATTCCTGCTTATGCGCACCCTATGGATGTGCTACGCACGGGCGTGTCTTTTTTAGGTAATCTTGAGCCTGAGCTTAGGCCAAACGATATTTACGCCGTTGCTACACGTTTACTGGCTGCTATGCCTGGCATATTATTGTATTGGCATCATTTTCATCGTCGCGCTATTATTCATACCCAAACCGATGAGCCCAGTATGGCGGGTCATTTTTTATCCTTATTGCATCAAAATAAAAAAATTGATGAATTGCAACGTCGCGCTATTGATGTGTCTTTAATACTCTACGCTGAGCATGAGTATAATGCTTCAACCTTTGCAGCAAGAGTGTGCACATCTACCTTATCTGATTGCTATTCAGCAATAATTGCTGCCATTGGCACATTACGCGGGCCTTTGCATGGCGGCGCCAATGAGGCTGCCATGGCGTTATTATCGCAATTTAATAGCCCAGCGCAAGCAGTAGAGCGGCTGAAAGAGTTACTAGCGCAAAAAGAAAAAATTATGGGCTTTGGACATCGTGTTTACAAAACGCATGATCCACGCTCACCCATTATTCAACAATGGTCAAAAAAATTAGCACAAGAGTGTGGTGATATGGTTTTATACCCTGTGTCAGAAGCTGTAGAAAAACTGATGTGGGACGAGAAAAAATTATTTCCTAATTTAGATTTTTATAGTGCATCGGCCTATCATTTTTGCGGAATTCCTACGTCTTTATTTACGCCAATCTTTGTGATGTCACGTACTACGGGCTGGATGGCGCATATCATTGAGCAGCGTGATAATAATAAGTTAATTCGTCCCTTAGCAGAATATACAGGGCCACCGTATCGTCAGTACCTGTCACTTGATGCTAGGAGCAAATAATGGCTGATGAAATCCTAGAGCAAATTGCAGGCTATGTCATCGATACCCCTATTACCAGTGAATTAGCCTATGAAACCGCCTATTATAGTTTATTAGATAGTTTAGGCTGCGCTTTATTAGCGTTAAGTTTTCCTGCTTGCCGTAAACATTTAGGCCCCGTAGTGGCTGGCACGCTAGTACCTAATGGTGTGCCTATTCCGGGTACTGATTTTGTGCTTGATCCGATTAAAGCGGCTTTTGATATAGGAATATTAATTCGTTGGTTAGATTATAACGACACGTGGTTAGCAGCAGAATGGGGCCATCCTTCAGATAACCTTGGGGCTATTTTAGCCGTGACGGATTTTATAAGCCGCGATCGCATGCAACAAGGTTTGCCGCCTTATACCATCCATGATGTGTTAACCGCGATGATTAAAGCGTATGAAATACAAGGGATATTAGCGCTTAAAAATAGCTTTAATCAAATTGGCCTTGATCATGTTATTTTAGTGAAAGTGGCCTCTACAGCTGTCGCAACGGCTTTATTAGGGGGTACCAAAGAGCAGGTGATCAATGCTATTTCACAAGCATGGTTAGATGGCCATAGCTTGCGCACCTATCGTCATGCGCCTAATACGGGTTCTCGCAAATCTTGGGCAGCGGGGGATGCCACCAGCCGGGCGGTGCAATTGGCAATGATGAGCTTAAAAGGTGAGATGGGTTATCCTTTGGTGTTATCTGCTAAAAAATGGGGGTTTAACGATACCTATTTACAAGGTAAGAGCTTGGTGCTTAACCAGCTTTTTGGCAGTTATGTGATGGAAAATATATTATTTAAAATTTCTTTCCCCGCAGAGTTTCATGCGCAAACAGCGGTGGAATGCGCTATTATTTTATATCCTCACGTCAAAGATAAGTGGCACATCATTGAAAAAATCGTATTAACTACCCAAGAGCCGGCGGTGCGCATTATTGCTAAATCAGGCCCTTTATATAACCCTGCGGATAGAGATCATTGTTTACAATATATGGTTGCTATTGGTTTATTACATGGCGAATTAACAGCGCTGCATTATGAAGATACTATGGCGCAAGATCCTCGTATTGATGATTTGCGTGCCAAAATGGTTGTTGCTGAAAATACGGCGTTTACAAAAGATTATTATGATCCTGAGAAACGCTCGATTGCTAATGCTGTACAGGTTTTTTTCACGGATGGCTCCTCTACACAGCAAATAACTGTGGAATATCCTATTGGGCATAAAAGACGGCGTAACGATGGTTTGCCGTTACTATTAAAAAAATGGAGAAATAATTTAGCTGCTGCCTATTTGCCAGAGCAAATAACGAAAGTTCAGTTAATATGCAGTGATAAAAATAATTTTTTAAAGGCACCTGTGCCGGATGTTATGGATATTTTTTAATGATCTAGTGATATGGAAAAAAGAAAATTTAGGAGGTAATTTTACAATAATTGCCGCTCAATACCTAAACTTATCATAATTTTCGTCGCAATTTCCTCAATTGATAATTGAGTAGTATTTAAATAAGGAGTATTGCTATGTTTAAATAGCTGCTCTACAATCCGCAATTCACGTTGGCATTGAGCTAAAGCAGCATAACGGCTACTAGGGCGTCGTTCATTGCGGATAGCATGCAAGCGAGCGGGATCAATGGTTAAGCCAAAGAGTTTACTGCGATAGGGCAGTAATACTTTAGGCAACGCATTGCTATCTAAATCATCTTCCGTAATCGGGTAATTAGCGGTACGTATCCCATATTGCAGTGCAAGATATAGTGAGGTTGGTGTTTTACCACTACGAGATACCCCCACTAAAATCAGCTCAGCTTCTTCATATTGATGCGTATTCACTCCATCATCCGTGCTTAAGGTAAAATTAATCGCATCGATGCGTGAGGTATATTCTTTTTTATTACGACTATGCGAGCGCCCAATGCTATGTGACGATGGGGTAGCAAGCTCAACTTCTAAAGGCCCAATAAAAGTTTGGAAAAAATCCAAGCATAAACCGTTACAAGTATTAATGACTTCACGAATTTGCGTATTCACCAAGGTAGAGAACACCAAAGGCTTTTGCCCATCGTGTTCATATACATGATTAATCCTCTCCACCGCTGCTTGAGCCTTCTCAACAGTATCAATATAAGGCAGTGCGGTTTGTGCAAGCTCAATTTTCTCAAACTGAGTAATTAAACTGTGCCCTAAGGTTTGAGCAGTAATTCCAGTGCCATCGGAGATAAAAAAAGCGGTACGCTTCATCGAGTTAGGCCCACCGTTGATGCAAAAAAAGAGCCTTGACTATTAGCTATAAATCAGTTGATAGAAAAAGTAACTTTCCTATTTTCTATATTAACTTTTTGTGCCTCTTCTTTTGCTGTGTACTTTGTATCAGCCTTTGAAAAGAATTTAGGGCTGCCACCATTTTGGATGTCTCTCTCCATTTCAAAGTCAATAATGCCTTGAATATACGCTTGTAAAGTACATTCAGTGTCATCAGTTTTTGTCACGGATATGTCGCGAAATTGCGGATGTATTGCAGCATAGGTTAGTATAGCTTGGTAACTTTTTGTTAAATCCTTTTGATTCATAAATAATGGGTACCTTGCAGCACGGCTAAAATTTGTTATTTCATTTGAACCAGAAGTAATAGGTTGATTGGCTACCAGGCCCTTGATAAACGCCACCATTTCAGCTTTAAGCTCTTCAAACTTCTCTGGCTTATGGTGTTCAGGATTAAAGTAATGTTTAAAACGTTGCACATATTCTGCTTTGTCCCAAGAATACAAATTGAATCTAAACGCTTGCTCAAGGTCACTATAGGTTTTAAGGGGAGAGGTTTTTTGTTGCTGAGAGGTTACATACGTTGGTTTTTGTTTTTCTTCAGCTGGTTGGAAATAGGCAAGGTGCGGTCCTAAATTAACCATCTTTCCTGATAGTTTTGTTGTTGTAATGCTACTAAGCAATGTCGTAAATACATTCTTAGCTTTATTATAAGCGCCTATTTCTTTTTCATGTTTTGCCCAAAATGGTGCAGTTAACGAGTGAACGTTATCAAAATGAGCGTCCATAAATTGCAAGAAAGCAATAAAGCTATTGGTGGTAAGAGAAATGCTTTTTAAGCTATAGCGGGGCTTAGTGAGAAAATGTGTAGGGTATAAACTCTCATTATTATATTCTAAGCTAGTATTCACTTTTTCTAAAACATACTGAACAAGATTGTAA
>Ga0302315_10003463_pt1 | contig 14204 bp, 10 predicted proteins | sample III_Palsa_N3_1_FD_200532 | JGI IMG/M metagenome (GOLD analysis project Ga0302315, IMG submission 200532) | Peat permafrost microbial communities from Stordalen Mire near Abisko, Sweden - III_Palsa_N3_1 | ecosystem: Environmental > Terrestrial > Soil > Palsa > Peat permafrost | place: Sweden... | reverse complement strand
CCGCATTTCACGTCTTCGTCTCCATCCGATGGAACGACGACGTATACCTATGACGCTTTGAGTCGAATGACCGTCCAGACAAATCAGGATGGCTCCATTCAGCAGTGGTCTTATTCGGGCAACACCGTTGTTTTCCGGGACGAAACACAGCGCACCTGGCAGCGCACGTCCGATGCCCTGGGCCGTCTGACGAATGTGGTGGAGTCTACGGGAGCGACGACGAGCTATAGCTATGATGCGCCAGGGAATCTATGGACGGTAAATCAACAGGGAGTCTCGGGTGAAACCCCGCGAGTCCGGAGCTTCACCTATGACTCTTTATCGCGGCTTTTGAGTGCGACAAATCCCGAGACTGGAACCGTTGGCTATGGTTACGATGCCAACGGCAATATGATGAGCAAGACCGATGCTCGGGGTATCACGACGGTCTATGTCTATGATGCTCTGAACCGTCTGACCAACAAGAGTTCCGCTGGTGGCAGCGGGATACCCGGATTCAATTACACTTACGGCTATGATTCCCCATCAGAACCAAATGGAATTGGCCGTCTATTATTTACAACGACCTCCGCTGGAACAGACGCGGGTATAGCCACACAGTACTTCTACGACGCTATGGGGAGATTGATCGGACAGTCGACCGGCCTTCCGTCGACTCCGGATTCTCATGTGTCCCTGTCGGCCACATATAATCTTACGGGCAATATGACCTCGCTGACCTACCCCGATGGTCGCATGATCAATCAGACGTGGGACGGCGGCGGACATTTGATCGGAATCACCGACGTCGGTAATGGCTCTCAATATCTGACCCCGCAGTCAAGCTATTTGCCGAACGGTTCTCCCTCGGTCATCTACTATGGCAATGGGGTGGGCCACGGCTATGTCGAGAACAGTCGTATGCAGCTCGTCGAAACAGGCCATGTGCGCATTGGTTCGAGTGCACCGGGCAGCTACACGACAAATACTAATCTGATAACTAAGGAATATTGCTATGGTCCAGCGACCTCAGCCCTCTCGTCCACCATTCCAGGCTGCCCCGCACTTGGCAGCGCGGACAATGGAAATATGCTGCAGGTCACCGATACGCTGAACGGAAATTTCACACAGAGCTTCTCCTATGATGGCGTGAATCGTCTGTCCGGCTTCTCTCGGGCCGATGGAGGTATGTCTCAGACTTACCAGTACGACTCCTTCGGCAATCTGAATCAACCGGGCGGAACCCTGTCAGGAGCGGTGAATATCCTTCCCAACAACCAGCTTCAGGGAACTGGCTATGATGGTGCGGGAAATGCCACGACATACAACAATAGTGTGTTCACAACCACCTTTGCCTACGATAGCGAGAGCAAGCTGACCAACGTCAACAACGGAGCAGCAGTTTATATCTATGATGCCGACGGAACCCGTGTTCGCAAGGATGTTGGCAGCGACTGGCAGGAGTATGTGAACTTCAACGGCCAGACAGTGGCGGAGAAGAATGACGACGGTACCTGGTCTGACTACATCTTTGCCAATGGGCAGCGCATAGCAAGGGTGGACAACTACGACGTCCGCATCCACATGAGCGGAACCAACTGCCCCAGTTGCAGCAGCACTCAAAACACGTTTGCCGGAATCACCTCGTTGACTGCGGCTAACGGATATACGATCCGTACTGGAGATGTTCTCAGCTGGCGGCAGTATCAGGACGGTTCCACAACCGGAGGGCTCCTCTTTACCTTCAACCCGTCGACTGGAGATGTTGCCGCGCAGGATACCGATGGCCAACCCATCGATCAGGACACGACGATGAACACCTGGCACATGCGTACCGTCGACCTGAGCCCTTATGCCGGTAAGGTGATCGGACTGATCGATCCGTTTCAGTGGACCAGCGCTCCTGCGGGTAACTGGGACATCTACTATGGCGATATCGTCCTGACCAGCACAGATGGCACCTCGATCCCGATCTACAGCCGTTCCATGACGACATTCAGCCTGGCCACCAACGCTGCAGTAAGCAACTTCAACGCGATTACGGAGAAGGTGCCGGACACCATCACTGGACTCAACGTTACCTATTATCATGGCGACCAGGTTGGATCGACGGTGATCCAGACCGATAGCGCCGGTTGGCCGGTGGCGTCAGATGCGTACTATCCTTTTGGGCAGGAAAACTCTCCACCAGCGCTTACTCCGCCGGAACTGGAAACCACTACAAGTTCACCGGCAAAGAACGTGACTCAGAATCCAATCTCGATTACTTCGGCGCCAGATACTATTTGAGCGCATTGGGCCGGTGGATGAGTCCAGATCCAGGTTGGTTCATCGCCGCGAATCTCGCGAACCCGCAGTCGTGGAATCAATATGCATATGTCACTAATGATCCTCTGACTATAACCGATCCATCGGGGCTTTGCGGTGGTGCAGCACCTACAGCATCGAACCTCATTGGAGAGGCAATAAACGCTATCGGGAATTTCTTCTGCAATATCTTTGGCGGCGGAGGGGACCAAAGTTCATCGAACTCGTCCCAGACGAACGCAGGGGGCGCCAATGGGTCTTCGGGTACTTCCTTCAATCAGATAAGCTTTCCTGGTATGGGTTCGTCCCCCATTCAATCGAAGATCGTACTCTCGGATCCCGGCCAGATCATATCCAAACAGCCGATGTACGCCTTCGATCGTCAAAGAGAACATATCCGCGATCTCAAGCAGCATGCTCAGTGTGGGATGGTCGCCGGTGCGATGCAGGTTTGAGAGCAGGTTCTTCGTGACGAGTTCGCGCCGTTCGAAGGCATAGCGCTCTCGGTCATTCGACGGCCTGATCTGCCGATGCAGCCCACGGAGGTGCGCGAGTGCGTCAGAAATCTCGTTACGGGGAACGGGTCGATACACAGCGAAGGGCCTCTCCTATAAGAAACTCAACATCGGAGCTGCGATATCGCAGAAGTCAGGAGCCGAGTGTCACATGCCGTTGCGTGGACATCACAAGTAATTGTTTTGTTGATCGCACAGGTCACCTGCGAGCCACAACCTCGATAGTCAGCCTAAGCTTGTATCACGTAGTTTTCGCCACTTGCCTTTCTAGCAAGTTTGCCCTCCCGCCCAAAAAACCGCAACAAAAACGAGATCGCAGAAGGCGACGTCATCGCAAACCCACCCAGTATGGAACTCGTTGGTGGTATACCCGATAACCTCGTAACAACTCCAAACGGCCTCTTCCCTGAGGCGAGTGAGGAAGGTGTTCGCGCACATTGGTCTGTATCCTTGAGGCCATCGAAGGGGCTGGAAAGCATTAGCCTTTGATAGTAGGGAGTCGGGTAAGAAAGCGGCATCGCTGCCGCTCCCTCCCCTAAGAACCGGAGTTGGAAGCTTGAAAGGATACGGACCGTCAGCAATCCATTGGTGAAATCCGTCTGTAACCTTTGTTCAACCGGCGAATCCCATAAGAGCTACCGAGAGATTCGACAGGAGTTGCAAGAATGGCATCCGTGAACTTAGACCCTAAGCAAATCGATCGACCGCCCGCCCGCATCAACAACCATTCGCCGTTTTTCAGTGCTCTGCGATGTCTTGTCGCTCTCGCATGTACCGTGGTTGGGTCGGGAATGGCTGCGGCGCAGACACCTGCCAACGGAGCGAAGGCACCGGATTTCACTCTTCAGACTCCGACCGGTAAAACGGTGACTCTCGCCAAAGAGCGCGCCAAGGGCACAACAGTCTTGGTCGTGCTACGCGGCTTTCCTGGGTACCAGTGCCCATACTGCGTAAAGCAGGTGCATGATTATGTGGAGCACAGTGCGGACTTCGCAGCCCGGAAAGTGAATGTCGTGCTCGTTTACCCCGGCCCTCCAGCCGACCTCGACCAGCACGCCAAGGAATTCCTTGCCACGCAGGCCGATCTTCCGTCGAACATCAAGCTGGTCATCGATCCTGAGTACAAGATGACGAACCTATATGGTCTGCGCTGGGATGCGCCGCACGAGACCGCCTATCCGTCTACCTTCATCCTCAATGCTGGCGGCACGATCCTCTTTGAAAAGATCAGCCGCGAACACGGCGATCGTACGACAGCGAACGAAATTCTGGCTCAACTGAAGATGAACTAGCTCAATCGGCCTCGTACAAAAACCAGCAGATTGGTGTCGCTCGCGATCGCTTCATGCGAATGACACCAATCTGCTCGCGTTTTTCATCCACTTTGATTCGAGTCCGAGCGTCTCCGCATCGATTCGCTCGACAAAGGCATCGACCACCCACGTCAGGAACGCTGGGCCAGGGTAAAGATCGAGGCGAAAGGCGTTATCGGTAAATGGGCGGCGGAGGTAATCAAGGTCAGGCCGAGCAGTGTAGCCTCTTTCGGGTGCCACATCGCCGCACTTGCCGCCGTTGTTCCCATTGACATCAGACTAGGCCTGACCGGCCGCCACCGGTGTACTACTTCTGTCACAAGACAAAGCGTTCATAGGAAACAGCTAGAATGTCGATTTACGCTAAGGCCTGTATGCGACACTTGGCGATATCGGTCACGATGGAGTAGCGCTTCGACTCGGCGATTCGGAACATTTCAACCCTCGCGTGAGTGTAAACGCCCCTCCGTGAATGCATATTTCCGTGAGTATCAAATCGCCGAGTCGCTCGACGAGTTGCCAGCGCGAACAGCCAGAAATTGTTTGGATGCTGCGAGGGCGGATGGTTCGGAGGTGATCGAATGCCATTGACATGTGCGCAGCACTTTTCTATGGTGGACATACGCGCGAAGGGCGCATCCAGTCCGCGGAAAGGGCCGTGCCCACCTTAGAAATCCATAATCTGACGAATCTTCTTTCAAGCCTGGCGAGTGCGGACTTACGGGCAATGCAGTGAAAGGAGCTTCGTATGTCTGAAAGAGAAGTTTCGGGTCGTCCTGACCTCGTCCAATATCGTAAACAAGCCAAGGAACTGGTCCGCAAGCAGCGGCTCGGATTGACGCATGCGCTTGAACGCGTCAAGCGCCATCATCCGCGGTTCCATGCGCTGGCGCTGGAGGAGATTCGGGCTGCCGGCTTCGCGCTGGCGGACGCCCAGTTAGTGATTGCGCGGGAGCTTTCGTTCGAAAGCTGGCCGAAACTAGTGAAGTTCGTTACTACGATTCACCTGATCGAGTCGGTCGAAACGCTGGCCGATCCGGTGTCTGCTTTTATCGAGGTGGCGTGCGTGCCGCGGCATGCGGGACATCGGGATGGGACGCTGGAACATGCCGAGATGATTCTGACGCGGTATCCGGAGGTTCGCCGGAGCAATCTCTTTACAGCGGCGATTCTGGGCGATGAGGCCGGGGTTCGTGCGTTTCTCGACAGGGATCGGACGCAAGCGCACGCTGTGGGCGGACCGCGTGGGTGGGATGCGCTGACGCATCTTTGTTTTTCGCGATATCTACGGATTGAGCGGGAGCGCTCGGAGCAGTTTGTGCGGACGGCGCAGGCTCTGCTCGACGCAGGAGCGAGCGCCAATACGGGATGGTACGAGACGATCGACTATCCGACGCCGCGACAAACGTTTGAAAGTGTCTTATACGGCGCTGCGGGGGTGGCGCAGAACGCGGAACTGACGCGGCTTCTGCTGGAGCGCGGGGGCGATCCGAACGATGAGGAGACGGCTTACCATGTCTCCGAGACCTATGAGAACGCGGTGATGAAGGTGTTGCTTGAGAGTCGGAGGTTCAACGAAAAGAGCCTGGTGACTTTGCTGGTGCGCAAGGCGGACTGGCACGATATCGCTGGGATGCGGATGGTGCTGGATCATGGAGGGAATCCGAATTGGACCCCGATGTGGGTTCGAGCGCTCTGCTGCATGCGCTGCTGCGGGACAACCGCGTGGAGATGATCGAGCTGCTGCTCGACTTTGGGGCCGATGCGGCGGTATACAGTACCCGGTACCGACTTTCGGGCTTTCAACTGGCCGCGCGGTGTGGGCGAGGCGATCTACTGGAGATGCTGGAGCAGCGCGGGATTATGTTGCAGTTTGGACCAGTGGATCGGGTAATTGCGGCATGTGCGCGTGGGGATCGAGCTGCGGCTCAGAAGCTGGTCGCGGCGCAGTCGGGGCTTCGGGAAGAGCTTGCTGCGGATGGGGGTAAGCTCCTGTCGGTCTTCAGCGGGAATGGCAATCTGGAGGGAGTTCGGTGCCTGCTGGAGCTGGGTTTGCGGCCGGACTCGCTGTATGGGCCCATCGGCGATGGGTATTGGGATCTGACGCCGGTTAGCATGCCGCTGCATGTGGCGGCATGGCGCGGGTGGCCGGGGGTGGTAAAGGAGCTCATTGCACGGGGCCCGGTGAATGCGTTAGATGGCAAGGGGCGAACAGCGTTGATGCTCGCGATCCGCGCCTGTGTCGATTCATACTGGATGGAGCGGCGGACCCCGGAGGCAGTGGCGGACCTGCTCGCGGCCGGGGCGACGCTGGATGGGGTCAAGGTTCCGTGCGGATATGAGGAGGTCGACGCTTTGATACGGCAGTATCGTGGCGAGGCGGGGGTAGAAGAGGGCGGACTAAGTTGACCGATGGCGATTTATATCTACAACTATCCTCTTGCAACTGAACAGGCGCGCGTAAGTCGCATATATAACAACCCGGATGTTGACCAGGCAAAAGTACGCATGGATTCGTGTCACGATAAAGGGCGGATAGTATCCGCCCTCTATCATGGGATGGGCCTTCATGAGTTTGGAGGCCATGTGGCCAGATTAAACGAACTGTCTCCTGGTGCTTGGAGAGAGAACTGAGAGTCTCCGATCACTAGCTTGGGACTAAAACCTGAGCCATTTGGTGGGACTGCGAAGATAATGGCGCTGCTACCGAACCACCAGTTGTTATGAGCAACCCCGTAACTGCCTTGGCCAAGGTATGCAGTGATTGTTTCCGTACCAGTTTCTGTATCAATAGAAAGATTCACGCCGAAATAGAAATTCAGTTTACCCGGAGAGGAGCCCAGACCACCCCCGCCCGGAGTCGTGTATTCGTGAGAAGCGCCTCCGGCGTTAGTATTGAAGCTTTGCGCAACGTCTGAGGTGCCATTTCGATCAGCATTGAGCGTAATCGTCCACACGTTACCATCCGGTGGCGAGATTTGCGGGGTAGAGCCAGGAGAAGCTTGTCCTGTACTCACGATGAGAGAATTCTCAATGTACGTGATATTAGAGATAGTGTTGCTGTCACTCGATATGGTTACGGTATTAGAGTCCACGGCGTCATTCCCCTTTCTATGGGCATGGTTTGAATATTGGAAACAGGTCTAAATAAGCGCACGTTCTGCAGAAGATGCAAATAGCCTGCCGCATATCAGCTGGAACTTTGGTCATTGATCGGGGCTTGACATATTCCGATCTGTACGGTGCCGGGGAAGCTATTCGCTAATGAGCCGGGATTACAGATTGGGTTTGTCAACTGATATCCCATACTTGTACTTGGCGGATCCACCCACGTATCCTTGGCCTCCACGCCACAATTATGCTGATGGGCTGTAAAAGAGGCAACCGAATCCGCCCCGGCAAGATTTGGGTCCGTGATGGTGATATCGATCGCCAGCGCGTTCGTATAGTAGCCAATGAAAGTGACACTCCCATAGGGCTGCAATGTTTGTGAGGAAGGGTAATTTACTGTTATACCCTGATTATTATTGGGGGATGCGTTTACTGTTAATGGATTGGGCGTCTGACTGGTAATCGTGATGACCAGGCCATTGCAACCCACACCGATACTTGAGCCCTGTATGGATGGATAGCAGCGCGCAAAACCCCACTTTGCCAATCCCTGAAAAAAGTCGGACTTAGTAACACCGGCGTTCCATACATCCTCCAGAGCTTCGTTGGATGGATACTCGGTCCAATTGCCCGGAGTCGCAATCCAATATTTATTCCATGTGTTGTTCCCGATCGGCTGCACCCACTGCGCGTTCGCCGGCGGATTCGCCGGCGGATTGGAAATGTCAGAATCATCATTCGCCTGGTATTGAAAAATCTGATATTTCGTCGGCAGCAGCATCTGCATGATAGAGATCGTGTATCCGGGCATGGCATTCGTTACCAGAGATGCCGTCAAATTGCTGGGCCACGCCAGTGAGTCAGGCCCTGTGGAAAAAATGGCCCTATAGGTGGCTTGCATTTTCCCCCAATCCGTCAGGATCGTCTCTTCCATGTTGCTCATCGCCGTAAGAAGAGCCTGAAAATTCCCGCTTAACTGTCCCTCAAGGTCGCTTACTGCCACTTGAAAAGGATCCGGCGAAATGGAGCCTCCACCCTTGTTGGCAACGCTCATGCCGACGTTGATGCCTTCTGACATCACGTTTCCCAGCACCGCACAAACTTTGGTGGCTGCCTTCCCTCCCGGCACTGCCTCTAAAGCCGTATAAAACACGCCTTCAAAGACAGAGAGGACAATTCCGCTCACATTCTTCTTATTGCTGCCCTGGTCCATCCCTGCGTCGGTTATAAGTTTGGCCAGCGTCACGCCTTTATCCGCAAACATAGCGGTATGAAAGCCGAAGTAATTTGAAAACAGCGCCTGAATGTTCATCGCTGCCGTAATCTCCTCCGTCAATTGAGAAACGACGGTATTCCAATCTGCATTCCAATCGGCCTGTTGCACTCCGGAAGGAGGAGGAGGACATGGCATGTTCAGAATCTGGCTCAGATAGGGGGAGAGATTCACGGCATTGTTTGTATATTGGCTCCTCAAATCCGGGACTGGGAGGAGGGGTGGCACAAGCTGTTGGCAAATGGTTGTATATGCGGTTTCCTGATCGCCGGGAAAAGCAGGGACAGGAGTTGGCGGCAGTGCCATGATATCGGTCATTGTAGATGCCGGGCTCATCGACCAGACCTCGTTCGGAGTCGGAGGTCCGCTCTGCACCGCGTAGGTGATGAGCGGGGTGTTTTGATTGGGAGAGCTGCCTTGCACGTTCAGCGCCAATCCATTGGATGCATTGATGAACATGTTCTGGTCATTGAATATCCATTGCAGCGTATTGTTTGTCTGTGCCGGAGATGGAGCCGTTATGATGTAATTCCCGTTTTCTCCTCCGCTGAGCGGCGATCCCAGAGTCATCACAGGATTGCCCGCTGTCGCGCTTAAAATACGGCCGTCTGGCGTGATCTGCCATAACTGATTTGCGGAAGCCGCTTGCACTGACGATAGAACAACATCGCTTGTCCCTTCTTGGACGGTTGCCACAAGAGGATTGCTTTGATCTTCAGTCAGTCCGCTCTGGATATAAGACCATGTCGGCACAAAGACCTGGGGGTGAACGATAGACCACTGCTGCGAAGCCGAAGATCCTTGTGCCGCGGAGTTTGTCACAAGCGAGGCCCACGATTGGGCAGCTCCCCCTGCAATATCTAGAACGAAGCCATTGCTTTGGTTTGTAATCGTCCCATCATCATTGAAAGTCCATTGCTGAGAACTGGATCCGGTGCGTGAGTTTAGAGCGACAGAATTTGTTGACGATACTGATGAATCCAATACGAGGAATGGGATACCGGGAGCTGTAAGAGGGCTCACTATATTGCCGTTTTCATACTTCCAGAGCGCATTGTAGGAATTTGGCTGCAATGGCCAAAGGATGATCTGTGCGCCAGGAGAGGCATTGGCCGCCTCTATATTCACTACGTAGGTATTGCCGTAGCTGTCGGAGAGAGGACTTTGGATATAGAACCACTGTCCTGCTTGGGGAGGATTGCTGCTTGCCATGATGGTGCCCTTTTTCAATTGCGCTTGCAGGCAGACGTCGGGAACGCTGCCGGGAGCGGCGTAACTCGCATTGAAGTGTTGGCATCGCGCGATGCGGTGTCGTCGAAGAGAACGAATCAACGTTGGACTGGGAGGGAAGGTCTATACGGGGAGGGCTTTTTTCTTCTTATAGCAACGAAAACGAGAGTACCACGGGGTGGGTTTTTGGAACAACAGTTGCATCGAATATCCCGTAAGTTTCGTTCGTAACCCTCGACAGAACGTGAACAAACCGGAGCATATTCTCTCGGCACAGGATGCGTAAATAATGTACGTTTGGTTGGAAACCTGGAAAGACTCCTGGATCTGCTTATTCCCCAGTAACACCATCGTCGCGAGCTTCTCTTGGCTCCGCCGAGCGAGCTAACGGCAGCCAATCGTTCAAAGCGGAAATGCTGCCTCGGTAAAGATAACGCGGCTTTGCTTACAAATCTTCGATTGTCAATGAGTGCCAAATCGCCGAGTCGCTCATCGACACCGGCTTAGTGTTGACAGTAACTTTTTCAACCTGGGGCGGCCCATGCGCAGCCCCCGTCTGCGCCGCTGTTCCCAATGTCGCGACAACTGCCAGGATGCAAAACGTGGAGACACTGAAGACCTTTGCGTTCGTCATAATTCAAGCCTTCCAGAAACATTTTGGGGGAGATAACCTTATGTTGCTTGACTGAGTCTTCTCGCATTGAAGCGTGCACCTATCAATAAGCTTTACGGTGTCAGCAGCTTGCCAAAGTACAGGCTGATGTGGCCGCGGTACTCTCCTTTCGCAACCGCAGGTTGACCCATGGGACCGCTCGATTTCGCCCCCACGAACTTGCTGCCGATCGCTGGGATGGCGTGCAGGAAGGAAACTCCTGCATTCGGGAACGGTACGCCAGTTTGCCCTTGCTGATTTGTGGGTGGGGTCTTTGGAGTAAAGACCTGCACGTAGATAGGATTGCTGTCTGACTGGTCTATCTTCGCGGTAATCGAGCCCTCGGAGGTATTGAGCTGCAGCCAGCGCATGCCTGCGTAGTATCCCTTAAAGATCGGGTAGGTGAAGTGCTCTCCTGGTTTCAGGTCGTCAGGATCACCGACAATGGTGTTGTTATAGGTCCTGTCCCATACGTCAAGAGTTCCCCCGGCCAGACGATTTTGATAAACCGGGGCAGGCCCTGCGCCAAGGAACCGCATGCCTTTGACATCAGCTTCGGGATAATCGAATCCAACGCCGAAATACTCCCGCGCACCACTCAGGGCATACACGTAGTCGATGGACAACCAGCCGTCGGACTTTAGACGATAGGTTATCGATTCCATTGGTCCGTCGAAAGTAGCAGAGATGACGAGATCGCTGACGTCGACTGCATGGGTTAAGGAAGTGAGCCTGGATTCGGGCGTTGAGGCAGATGGGGGGGGCGGCGGAGGAGGGGGAGTCTGCGCCCGCGGAGGCGCGGGTGGCCGGGGTTCCATCGCCATGAAGCGCGGACCGTTGACCAGCGAGAAGGACTTGCCCTGCCGGGAGGCAGAGACGAGCAACCCGGTGTTCTTGCTTATCTGTAGTGACAGATCACCCACATTCGCAGTCAGCATGTCGCTGGATTCGGTGGCAGCGGGCTGCGCACCGCCTGCTGCCTTTACCTGCTGCGATGGTTGCACGAGATCGTTTGCAGGCCAGACATAAGTCTGAATTACGCGGCCGGTGGCATCCTTGATTCGGAGCCGTGTGGCATCTGCTCTTTTTTTTGTGCTGACACGGGGGGTTGCAACTGGTGGGCCCCAGCCGTCCCAGCTTGCCGAAGCGCCCGGGGCCAGAGAGCGGCCGTGATCGGTCCGCGAAGCCAGCACCACCGAACCGGAGGCCGCGTCATTGGGTTGGCGAAAGGCGATTGCCTCCCATTCGTAGGTGCATCTGTCGGCGTTGGTGAAAGCATAACGGTTGGTTATAGTGAAGGAATGCGAGGCGTTGTCAGGCGGCGTCACAATGATCGGCGACCAAAGCTGTTTGACGGTATAGAAGCTTCCTTCCCGTTCGCGGTAGGGGCCAACGATGCCATCGGGGGCCTGGTTGCCGGCGGAGTCGAGAATGCCACCCTTGTCCACGCGCTTCACATCTTCATCGACAAACGACCACAGGAATCCTCCGGCACCGGCTTTGCTCTTCAGGATGGCATCCCAATACTCGTTCAGGCCTGCCCCGGAGCCGCCATCGTAGAGACCATGCAGCATCTCCGTGGGGAAGTAGACCGGGTCGGCGGAGAGCTTCTGCTGCAGCTGCTCATAGGTCGGGTAGTGCTTGGTATCGGCGATACCTGGGGGAAAGGCCGTCCATGGATGCAGGACCACACGCTTCTCCGGATCGAACTTTGAGAACTCGCCGTCGAGCGCTGGATTGAAGCCGCCTTCATTGCCGTTGTCCCAGAAGATAATCGACGGATGGTTCACGTCGTGCTCAACCATCTCTTTGACCAGCTTCTGGCCAATACGGGTATCGTAGTGCGCATGCCAGCCGCTGAGTTCATCCAGTACATATAGGCCCAGCTCATCGCAGCGATCGAGGAAATGGCGATCCGGCGGATAGTGGGAGGAACGAACCGCGTTGCCGTTCAGCTCCTTTATGAGGTTGATGTCGTCGATGGAAATCTGCTCGGAAAGGGCTCGGCCAGAATCGGGCCAGAAGGAGTGACGGGCGACGCCCTTGAGGAAGACACGATTCCCGTTGACGAAGAGACCTTGTCCGGGGCGGACTTCAACCGTGCGGAATCCGAACTTCTGATGCACCGTATGCACGACGGCATCGCCCAGCCTGAGCCGTACTTCAAGCTGATAGAGATTCGGCGTTTCGGCGGTCCAGAGCCGCGGATGGGCAATCGTTTCGGAGAGGTTGGCGGTTGTATTGAAGTGGACGTCTTTCACAACGACAGGACTGCCAATGGCTTTGCCGCCAGCATCAAGTACACGAATCTCCAGAGAGGCTGCGGGGCCGCTTTGTGGTTGGGTGCGGGTATCGGCAGGGGCGACATCGACAGAGAGGGCTCCCTGCGCCGTTGCGTTGATGGCGAGATGCTCGACAAACGTTTTGGGGACCGCTTCGAGATAGACGGGCCGGAAGATGCCGGAGTAATTCCAGTAATCGCCGCGCCGCTCGGCGCTATTGACGGAGTTATCCGTGGATTCATCATCGACGTCGACCTGTATCTCATTTTTCTGGCCAGCAGGCTTCAGGAGACTGGAGATGTCGTACTTGAAGGCGTAATAGCCGCCCTGATGAACCGGGCCCGCGAGTCGGCCGTTGATAGTAACTCGAGCATCGGTCATAACGCCTTCGAACTTAACGAAGACGGCTTTATCGCGCCAGGTTGCAGGCGTAGTAAAGCTGCGCTTGTAGATGCCATGAACTCGAGGCCAACCGTCCGCAGGTGCGGGCCGGCCGTATCCATAGATACCGAAGCCCTGCAGCTCCCAATTGGAGGGAACTCCGATGGTGGACCACTTGTTGGCGTTTTGGCCCTTGTCGCAGATGAATTCCCACTTGACCGGGTCGTCTTTACCCAGGCCGGACAGATACATAATCTGAGTCTCGGCAGCTCTTGCCACTGAGGTCAGAAGAAGAAAAAACAAGGCAGCATAGCGACTTGATGAATGCATCAGAATCCTCCCAATGCGCACAATTGAACTGACACCAAAATTCGCGCGGTTGACCGTACGACTCTATCCCGTCGCCGGGGCAGTGGGGAAGTGGGAATGCTGGAGGCGCGTTCCGAGCGGACGAAGTCTGGTTTTTTCAACCGCTTCTATGCCCCGGCCCTTGCGAATCCGGGTTGGGTTTTGTAGCGAGGCTACGACGAAGACCTTAGCGTACGCCGTGCCTTTAACATTGTGGAAAGATTCGAATTTACATTCGAGGCTAGTGCTTACAATATGGATGGCCATATGGATTTTGGCGGCCCGGCTACGATGGTTGGCAGCAGCACCCTTCGAGAAGAGCATTCGACTCGCTCTTGCGAAGATCGGAGTCGTCGGAAAACAGATCGGCTGGCACAGCTTCCGTCATTCTCTAGCGACGAATCTGAGGTCTCTCGGTGTGGACATCAAGGTTGCTCAGGAACTAATGCGGCATTCCAGTTGTCGCACAACTCTCGACGTTTACACCCGCGCGGTTGATCAGCAAAAGCGCGAAGCAAGCCTAAAAGTCATTGAATTGACGCGACCGCTGGAGATTGAAAAATTTCACCACCCTTCCGCACCCTCGACGCAGTTGAAAGGGGCCGTGTAGTGTCGGTAAGTATATGTTTTTGAATGGGTTGTTGGTGGACTTGATCGGGATCGAACCGATGACCTCTTCCTGCCGTCGCCAATTTACATCCCAGTTGCCAGGATTAGGATTCCAGCAGCGCCCGTAACTTATGAGCGTATCTGCGGCTCGACGTGACCACCGCTCCTCCAGCCAGTACGATGTCGTAAACCCCATCGAACATC
>Ga0302315_10003462_pt1 | contig 14207 bp, 6 predicted proteins | sample III_Palsa_N3_1_FD_200532 | JGI IMG/M metagenome (GOLD analysis project Ga0302315, IMG submission 200532) | Peat permafrost microbial communities from Stordalen Mire near Abisko, Sweden - III_Palsa_N3_1 | ecosystem: Environmental > Terrestrial > Soil > Palsa > Peat permafrost | place: Sweden... | reverse complement strand
ATTGAGCAGGGTAAGAAGAATATTGCATTCATTACTTTTTCTTCTCAGCAAACACAAATGCAGGACCGGATTAAGGGTTACAAAAATGCGATCAAAGAGAAAGGACTTGAGCCGATTATTAAAGAAATTGTATTTAATCAGAATGAAGAACTTATCCTTAAACCAATTGCTGATTTTTTAAATGCCCATAAAGATCTCGATGCTGTATTTTTTGGAACGGATCATATTGGTTCATGCGGGCTAAAGGTTATAAAAGAACTTGGGATTAATGTTCCTGGTGAACTTGCGATTGTATCCTTTGACGATTACGACGTTTTTAAGCTTTATTCACCACCTATTTCCGCTATTGCTCAGCCTATTGAAAAGATCGCGGAAAATATTATTACCGTTTTGCTTAATAAACTTAATTCGCCGTCCCTTCATCAAGCCACACAAAATATTACCCTTACTACGAATTTTAATATTCGCGACTCCTCAAAATAACACAGAAATACAAACCGCCTGAAAGCTTTAAACGATCAGGCGGTGTAAACTACATATTTGTGGCTTTTTTAATTGTTATAAGGTTTAGCTTCTAGCGAGTAATCTCCGCCGAGTATTTTCGGGTCAACTTCTATCTGCAATATCTTAGATTCTCCCTGCATTAAAGAAAAGTAGCCGTCGCTATAAATCGCAGGCAGTACTTGTGCTCCATTTTTGTGTAATAGTTGTGTCCTTATACCAAAGGCTGCAGTTGTTTTTGATGTATTGGTAATAGTATAAGTAAGCAATAGATTAACGCCGTTTTTAGCAATACTTTTTACGGGTTTACTAACTAAAAGGCTTGACCCCACCGGCCGCATATTGTTCAGCTTTGTATAATCCAGGTAAGTGTTGCCCATCCAGTAAAAGTTGTCGGATATTTCGTTTCCATTCGCATCGTAAAGCTTTAGCTTTAAAAAATGGACTGGTGACAGTGCGCCGGATTTGCCATCACCCGAAATTTCACTAAATACTTCTGTTGCGGATGTTGCTTTAACATCAATTTTTCTTTCTTTAGAATAGCCGGGCACCAGGCGTCCATCCAAATTGTAAACTTCAACCTTAACAGTAAATCCTTTTAAACTATAAGGCTTATTATTGATGAATTTAATGGAATTTGTTGCGGCATTCCATTGGATATGGATGGGTTCACAAGCTGTTTTAGCGCCAAAATAAGCGCCGGTTAAATCATAATAATAATCATAGGTCTGCCAAATCATAGTTGGATACGCAGACTGACTCATCCATATCAGCATACCGGAAGCATCTTTCCACATGTGATCGTTCCATGCTTCATACATTGCCTTCATTGTTTCTAGGTTGAGCATTTGTGCTTTTTTGCAGAAGTCCTCTAACGATGTGGCTTTTCCATAGCTATCATTAATACTATTAATATATTTTACAGGGTTTGAACCGCCCCCTAATGCACCATCGGTACTAAAATAATGTTGTGCCCACATATTGGTTTTGCTGTTTACCGCTTCGGCTGTAGGTGCTACCCAGTAGGCGGGAGGCATAAATTTTTTAAAGCTTTCCACATTAACAAATGTTGCAGTACCTAATTCGCTTCGGAGACCGTAAGAGTCTTTAGAGAAAAGATAGCCGTTGTGCGGGTCGGTAAAATAAGTTTTGGGGTCGGTATTAGCCCACAATCCACTTCCGGATAATATCCTGCTTCCGCCATGGATCGAAAAATTAGGATTATTAGGGCCAGCATTGGAGCGAGCAAGATAAATTCTATCCGCTCCGTCATTATCTTTAACTGCGTTTTCTATCATCATGTTTAATGAACCCTTAGGGTCGCCACCCGGAACACCCTCATTTGCGCCGCACCATATAACAATTGAAGGATGGTTGCGAAGTCGCTTTACTTTTTCAATAGCATTAGCCTTAAAAATTTCTAAGCTATCGACAGGCCCGAAATTGTTGAGCCAAAAATCGTCCCAAACCATGATGCCATATTTATCACAGTATTTGTAAAAATCGTCATCTGTGACTTCGCCGGTCCAGTTTCTGATCATGTTGAAATTCATTTCTTTATGAAATCTGATCCGGGTTTCATAATCTTTTCCCCTTGCTTTAAGCATATAGTCAGACATTCCCCAGTTGCCGCCTTTAATTAAAATTGGAACATCATTAACATATACCCGTAAAGGGCCATTTAACGAAGTGGTGTCAGAAGTTATTTTTTTGATACCGAAATCCTTACTGATTATATCAGAAATTGAACCATTGGTAGCATTAAAACTTACCGTGAAGTTATATAGGAACTGCGTACCATCCGGTTTACCACCATAGCCATTTGGCCACCATAGCTTGGGGTTTTTAACAGATAATTGAGGGAAACTATTCTTATCGATAAGAATTAGCCTGCTTTTATTCCCTTTTAATACGATTGATGGAATAGTTATTTTAATATTTCCGGGATTAACACTAAGTTTCAAGTCGCCGGTAACAGGTGTCGCAGTTGTATTGTTAATTTTTACACTGAAACAAAGATCAGCCTGACTTTTGCTGGGAAATTTAGCATGTATCCAAGGATCTTCGATACTTACCGGACCTGTGCTGGTTATCGTAACGCTATCTGTTATTCCGCTGTTTAAGCCTGGCACGGCCGGCATCCAGTCCCAGCTTCCACTACTAAGGTAAGTTGGACTTTGCCTGTTAGCGAGCCCGTATGCAGGGTTTGGTGGGAAGATTAAAACAGCTATTGCATTGGCTTGTCCTGGCAATAAACTATCAGTTACATCATATTTTGCCCTTGCCATAAGGCCTTTTATTGTCCCAATATGATGGCCATTCATGTACACCTCCGCGCGTTGGTTAACGCCATTGAAATTAAGCCAGATTCGTTTCCCTGCCGGGAAGTTTTTTGCAGAGAATATGGTTCGGTACCAGTAAGGCCTATTATATTTAGCTTTATCTACTTTGTAAATATTGTCAGCATAATCGGGGTTTGGTTCAATTCCAGCCTTAACGTATGAGTAAAATATTGTACCGGGTACAATAGCATTTATCCAATTTCCGGCCAGTGGCCCTGCTTTAGAAACTTGTGACGCTAAATAAACCGACTCGTCTTGTGGTGCAAGTTTCCAATCGAGTTTTTTCACTGAGCCTTGTGCGGATGCTGTTGCATTAAACAATACTAACAAGCCTAAAAATAGGACAAGATTAAAAGTTCTTTTCATAGTTTTTAGTAAATCTTAGGTCTATTTGGCAATTATACAAAATATTTGCTAAACCGGTTTTATATTCCAAATTCTTATTTTAATTTTACCCTGAAACCAATTCTTAAATTAAAACAATCAATAAGCCTGTTTTCGCAGCTGTGGGAATTCAGCTTATACTATAAAATCCTGTTACATGAAATACTTTAGCTTTTTATTGTTCTTTTTACTATTTAAGTCTGCTCTTGCGCAAGCACCTAAGCAAGTTATACAATTGTATCCCGGGGCAGCACCGGGATCAGAAAGTTGGTTATGGAATGAAACCGAAACCTACAATAGCTTTTTAAAACAGCGGATAGTGCAAAATGTGTCGCATCCAACGTTGACTGTGTTCCCAGCTGATCCTGCAATACAGGCTACCGGAACTTCAGTTATTATTTGCCCGGGTGGAGGCTTCCATTTTCTTTCTATTGATAATGAGGGAAATGATTTAGCGGAGTTATTTAGTAAAAAAGGAATTACCTGTTTCGTTTTAAAGTATAGGCTTCAACATGCGGATAGCAGCAAGAACGGTAAATCTGAAAAAATAGAACGTTTGCCCGTGGTTCCTCTGGCAATAGAGGACGGAAAAAACGCTATAGCTTATGTACGTAAACATGCCGGTGAGTTTAATTTAAAAGCTGATTGTATAGGGATAATTGGTTTTTCAGCAGGCGGCACAATTGCAGTAACAGCGGCATCGGAGTTTAATAGTGAAACCCGACCTGATTTTGTAGCCGCAATCTATCCATATCTGCCGAAGGCACTACAAAAAAAAGCACCCGAAAATGCACCTCCTTTATTTATTGTTTCAGCGTCGGATGATGCTTTAAATGAGGATAATCAAAATGTCAGCTTATATAACAAATGGCTGAAAGCAAAAGATAGTGTTGAGATGCATATCTATAAAAAAGGTGGCCACGGTTTTGGGGTGAAACTGCAAAATTTATCCAGTGATAGCTGGGTAGATAGATTGAGCGATTGGATGGATAACTTGGGCTTGTTAAAACCGCTGAGCAATGAAAAAACAGCAGCGCAAAAATCTGCTGAAGGCTGGGCCGCCCTACAAAAATATTATGACGACTTAGTGCATAACGACTGGGCTTGGCTAAGCAAATACAGCGATGTGAATACCAAAGTTGCACCTCCGGCCCCGGGCGAAAAATGTGTGATATTTATGGGTAACTCCATAACCGAAAATTGGGGCAATATTGATCCGCAGTTTTTTAAGGATAATAATTACATCAGTCGTGGTATAGGTGGCCAGGTATCAGCACAAATGCTTGTTCGTTTTCGTGAGGATGTGATCAACCTGAAACCTTTAGCCGTAGTTATAGAAGCAGGGACTAACGACCTTGCCCAAAATCGAGGCTATATCGCTCCTGAAAATATATTCGGTAATATTGTTTCCATGTGCGAGTTGGCTAAGGCAAACGGAATAAAACCAATTATCGGTTCTGTATTGCCCGCAACAGACTTTTCATGGCATCGAGGTTTAGAACCCGCCGAAAAAATCGTTGCGCTCAATGTAATGCTTAAAACTTACGCCGCAAAAAAACATTTCGCCTACATTGACTATTGGTCGGCCATGGTAAACGACAAAAAAGGATTGAAAGTTGAACTGGCACAAGATGGTTTAGTACACCCAAACCTGGCCGGATATAAGATAATGGAGCCATTGGCCGAAAAAGCTATTGCAGAAGCACTATCAAAAAAATAAACTCTTTAGAAGTATTGTTTCGCAAAACAGCAATTCAATACAATTAAAGTCATCAAAAAAATGGGTATTAAAGTAAGTAACCTTTAATTAAGTATGAATGCTATAACGCGTGATTACCTTTGCTTTTCCTCTAAATTATGATTATGAATAAAAATAGCTATTTAGTAGCCGCGCTTATATTATTGTTATCATATTCCTCACATGCGCAAAACACTAAGTGGCATGCGCAATGGATAACCGCAGCCAATTGTAAAAATAATGCCAACACCTGGCTGGCTTGCCGTAAGCAAATTACTATTGAAAAAATACCTGTGCATGCCATGGCTAAAATAGCTGTTGACAGTAAATATTGGTTATGGGTAAATGGCAAACAGGTTGTATTTGAAGGTGGTTTGAAAAGAGGGCCAAACCCACTGGACACGTATTACGACAGTGTTGACATAGCACCTTATCTTAAAACCGGCAAAAATACCATCGCAGTGCTGGTTTGGTATTTTGGTAAGGATGGATTCTCGCACAAAAGTAGCGGTAAGGCGGGATTATTGTTTGATTGCCAAACGCCATCTTTTTCTATTTTAAGTGATAAAACGTGGAAATGTTCGGTTGAAAATGCTTACCAAACTGCGGCTGGATTACCTCCAAATTACAGGTTGTCGGAATCTAACATCTTATACGATGCCCGGTTGGATATGGGGAATTGGCAATTTGCTAATTATAAATCTACCTCGATGCCCGAGGCCATAGAACTGGGCTCGGCAGGCAGCGCCCCCTGGAACAAACTTGTGTTGCGCCCAATCCCGCATTGGAAGAATTTTGGTATTAAAAGTTATGTTAATTTAAGAAAGTCCTCTTCATCAACTGTTGATACATTGATTGGCACTTTGCCGTATAATGCGCAAATTACTCCCTATCTTAAAGTTGAAGCAATAGCCGGGCAAAAAATTATAATTTGTACGGATAACTACCTGTTTTATAATGGTGGCGAAGCTAATGTTAGAGGTGAATACATTACGAAAAGCGGCATACAGGCATATGAAAATTTAGGTTGGTTAAATGGGCACAAAGTTTATTATATCATCCCAAAAGGAGTGAAAATTTTGCAACTGGGGTATCGTGAAACAGGCTATAATACCGAATTTGCCGGAAGTTTTACAAGCTCTGATCCTTTCTTAAATACATATTGGAAAAAAGCGCAACGTACATTGTATATAACTATGCGCGATAGTTATATGGACTGCCCGGACCGTGAACGCGCGCAATGGACCGGCGATGCGACCAATGAATCCGGTGAGACTTTTTATGCATTATCTCCATCAAGCAACATGCTTACCAAAAAATGGCTGCATGAATTAATTGGCTGGCAAAAAGCTGATAGCACCATATATGCACCTGTACCTTCTGGTTCGTGGAATAACGTATTGCCAGATCAGTCCGCAGCTAGTGTTGGCTACTATGGGTTGTGGAACTATTATTTGAACACGGGCGACAAACAAACACTTATTGATCTTTACGATGGCACGAAACGATACATAGATAAGTGGAAATTAAACGATAAGGGTACCATCGTGTTTCCTAAAGCCGGATGGATTTGGGGGGATTGGGGGGATAACCGTGATTTGCTTGTTTTGTACAATTCTTGGTATTATTTAGCTTTAAAAGGCCTGCAAAAAATGGCTTTAGAATTAGGTAAAAAAGATGATTCAGCAAGATATTCGAGTATAATGACCACTTTCAAAACTAGCTATAACCAGCAATTTTGGAATGGGGCTGCTTATCGTGATCCGGCATATAACCAACAAACTGATGATCGTGCACAGGCGCTTGCCGTAGTGAGTGGCTTGGCCGATAAAGATAAATTCCCGGCAATTTTAAAAGTATTGCAAAGAGAAGAACATGCGAGCCCATATATGGAAAAATATGTTTTTGAGACTATGTTTATGATGGGCGATGAAAAAGAAGCAATAGAGAGGTTTGAAAAGCGCTTTAATAAAATGGTTAATAATAAGCAATTTACTACGCTGTTTGAGGGGTGGGGGATAGGTAAAGATGGTTTTGGCGGCGGTACTGTTAATCATGCCTGGAGTGGTGGCGGACTTACAGTATTATCGCAATATTTATGTGGTATTGCCCCGATTGAGCCAGGCTATAAAGTTTTCCATATATTTCCGCAACCTGGTAATATTCGCTACGCTTCAGCCGAAATTGCTTCGGTGTCGGGGAAAATAAAAACCAGCTTTACTAACAAGATTGGCGAGTTTATCTTAAATACCAGTGTACCGACGGGAACCAACGCAATTATCGGTTTACCAGGTAAAACTTACCGGCAAATTACGCTCAACGGTACAATCATTTGGGCAAATGGCAAATACGTCAGCAACAAAAATGCAAGGCTATTTCCCGATACTACAGCTAATCGTTTTGAATTTAAAGTAGCTGCAGGACATTGGATATTGGCTGGTAAATAAGGATTTTTTACTAATATCAATAAATGAAAAAGCCTCTAATCGAAAAATTAGAGGCTTTTTCATTTATCCGGCTAGTCATGCTATATCGATATTTCCTATCATCATATAAATGTGAATCACGGCTTATTACTTAAAAATCAAACTTCCGTATTTGCCTATAGTTGTAATTTTTTCTTCCTTACCTAAAACCGCTTTAATGGTTTTATAGATGTTTTTACCGGAATAACGGCCAGTTACCTTCCATGCCAATGTTTTAGTTTTATTGTTCCAATAATAAGTGGTTGTTCTTGTATCGTCTTTGGTATAATTGTAGGATACCCCATCATCCTCAACCATTTTAAAACTGCCGTTTTTTCCTGGGTAGATATGAATCTCAAGAGGAGTTGCAGAAGTTTGTTCCGAATATTGAATTACAGGGCCAACTGGGAGTATAGCACCCGCGCGTACATATAAAGGTATTTCGTCGAGTGCTTTATTAACCGAAATAGTTTTAGGGCCCTGAATCACATCGCCGGTGTAGTAGTCGTACCAGATGTCATTAGGGAAGTAGATTTTTCGCTTGCCACCTGTATTCAACACAGGCGCGGCCAATAGTCCTTTACCAACCAGCCATTCATCCGTCATGTTGGCAACGGTTGTATCTGCCGGAAACTCCATAACCAATGGCCGCATAATAGGTGCGCCGGTGTTATAAGCGTCGTGCCCCAGGCTATAAATATAAGGGAGCAATTGATAACGAAGGTTAAGTGCTTTGCGCATGGCCGCTTCACCGTCGTCGCCCCAAAGAAAAGGGAAACGCGCGGTAGTGCCAATATTAGAGTGAGAGCGCATAATCGGGAAAAATACACCCGCCTGGAACCAGCGGACTAACATTTCTTTGGTTGGCGTACCCTGAAAACCTCCTATATCGCAAGACCCATAGTACATTCCTGCAAGACTGAAATTAAGCAGATCTTTAGGAACATCAGCTAAAGACGGCCAGGTTGAAGGAATGTCGCCGCTCCAGGTGGAATAGCCAAAACGCTGGTCACCTGGGCTGAATGCCCTGTTTATGGTAAAGTGACGATAATTTGGCCGGGAGGACGCTAGCAAATCGCGCTGCGCGGTATTCCACCAATAATAACAGGTGTAATATGATTCACCCTCGTCATCCCACCAGGCATCAACACCTGCATTAAGCAGCGGCCTGGTTTTTTTTTCAAACCATTTTCTCAGACCTGCATTGCTAAAGTTTAAATCACGGCTATCCGTTTTTGGGCTGATTAGCCAGCCGTTTTTCCTGGCTGTATCCAATAACGCGGCATTACCCAGCCTCGGCTTACGGATGCCAATAAATTTAAGGCCCTGGCTTTTCATTTCAGCTATCTGTTTAGCCGGGTGAGGGAATAGCTTAGGATTAAACGTAAAATCAGTAAATCCTACCTTGCCTTCTTTTCCTACCGCATAATCGGGTAAGGTGGTGTACCACTCAAAATCGAAAATAAAGGCATCTACCGGCAATTTATGCGTACGGAATTTGGTTAAAACATTGGATATATAGGTACTGTCTTCCCAGCCCCATTGGCTTTGCAGGTAGCCAAATGCCCATCTAGGGGGTAGCTTGGGCCTACCGGTAAGCTTTACATATCCCCTTGCACCATCATACAGAGTTTTAGCGGGCCAGAGATATAAGTTTGCAGCCTTTCCAGGGAATACCCAATTTAGGGCCGATTTATTACTGGCCCGGTTCCAGGTTGCTGGTTTATTATCATCTGCCGAAACTCCAAACGCGCTATAACCCGCGCTATTCCAAAAGTATGGGATGCCGACCACGCCATTACCCACAGCAGAACTGGACTGATTTTTTTCAAGCTCTTTTGACGATTTGTTGCCAGAACCATATAATAATCCTTTCGTTTTTTGGGTGATTTCTATAGATGTGTCGGTAGATGAATAAGAACCGTCCTGGATAAGTATCTGGCCAGTTGCATCGTATAACGTCCATATCTTGGTGCCAGTATTAATCATCAATTTTCCAAAGGATGTTTTGATCCCGTATGAAGGAGATGCAGCAATGACTGTATATGGCGTGGTTGCCTTGTTGCTATCGTCAATAAAAACACTTTTAATGGTGGAGGGCGCGGTTGAATTGTTTATGCTTAGGCAAAATGCAGCATCGTTAGCAGCCAATAATCCTACTTGTTGCCCTTTGATTTTAACCAATATTCCATGTGGAATTTTTGTAATTTGAGCATTAGCGGTAAAAACTCCAGCTAACTGCACTACAGCGATCAGGAATAAAATCAGTTGTCTTCTTTTAATTTTCATTTTTTTTCTTGGAAAGTTAGTGTTGAGGCCTGTTAGGCCACAGGTTTGGGACCAAGTTATAAATAATTTGCTAAACCGGTTTTGTGAAAAGTGATTTTTTTTTTAAAATTTGAGCAATACGCTAGCTGGAATTTAGTGTGGTATATGATTAGATCTTAAATATAGTAAGTTTTTAAAAAGACACTACGAATGACATATTAGCATTTTGCGATAAAATTCGGATTTGAGGTAAATAAAAGCCCCTTAATTTTACAATTAAAGGGCTTTTGACACTTAGTAATATAATTAGCAGAGAGCTTTTATAAATGCATTATTTTAATTCTGCTGCCGCCCAAATATCCCGTATGGTATCTTCATCGCTAAGGCCGCCGGGCATAGCTGCACTTTTATTATTGGCATGATACCAGTTCATTTGTTTAAGTTTTGATGTTTGCCTACTGCCGGGCATTTCCAGGTGGCCGTTAATATCGGTTTTATGTATCCAGTCATAAGCATAATGCAACCAGAACGTTCGGTATGGTTTATCTTGGTTAGCAAACCAACTGATCTCATCATAACCCCAAACCCAAAAGAAACTTCCGGCAGCTTTTGCCTGGCCGGGTTGGTCGCTACCACCATAATTATCAAATTCAACTAAATAGGGTAGGTGATCGCATTTCCAGCCGCTGGGGGTAATACCACCTTTGCTGCGTAGATACAAAGCATCTGTATAGCCTACTTTTAAAGCTGCTTCCTGTGGTTTTTCAGGAGTTTCCATTATTCTTAACGGAAAAGCATGAACATCAAGTAACAATTTTCCATCACGTACAAAACCGCCACCGGGAACGTGGGCATCACATATTACCATTCCCCGCCGGGCATGCCGGCGGGCATAGGTTCTGATCAAACCAAGTATTTGCGCATAATTATCTAAATTCTTATCATTTTTGTTCATCAGCTCAACCTGCCCAAAGTGGATGCCTTCAATGCCTGCATTGATGTAAGACACGGCAAGAAAATAGAATAGCAGCTTTGTTTCAGGTCTGCTTACATCCGGCACAGAACCGTTTCCCCATTTGCCTTTGAACCTACCATCAGCATATAGCATATCATCATAGTGGAATTTTCTTTGTTCAACAGGCATGCCCAAAGCTATAAACGCCCATGCCGGTACGGCAATCTGGTTTATCTCATCGGTTACATTTTCGAAAATACAAGCTTGCAAAATAATATCAGGATCAGTCTGGTGTACTTTTAACGCCAGTTCTTTTTCTACTTCAAAATTTTGCATTAAACGGGCCTCGCCACCCCATTGGCATACTGCTCTGCCTATAAACTTTGCGCCAATATTTTTGATCATACGCAGGTTATCATCAAAATTATTTTGATTAGTAAGCAAATTTTGCATAGTAATGGAACGATCCAGATAATTTTCAAGTACCGGTCTTGAGATAGTTTGGCTAAATTTATAATCCCTGTATTTATTGGGGAAACCTTTGGTATATCCCAAGTTACAACATAGCATTAATAATAGTATAAGTGACTTTGTTTTCATATAACAATTAGCTTTTCTTAGTTATAAAATCAACAGGCTGTGGATCTATAGTTGAAAATGGCCTTCGCCTTTTTAATTTGTAATTGGGTAAATGTGTTCATTTTAATATATTCTATTTAACAACGTACAGACTGCCATTTTGCCTGATATCATCAGACGCGCTGCCTACCATTATCTTAAATTCACCGGGCTCTACAACATGTTTCATTTGCCTGTTCCAAACTGCTAATTCTTCGGTATTAAGTTTAAAAGTTACTGTACCGCTTTCACTTGGTTTAAGGTTGATCCTACTGAAACCCTTTAAGGATAGTACAGGTGTAGTAACACTTGATGTAACATCCCTTATATATAACTGCGCCACTTCTGTTCCTTCTATATTACCTGTATTTTTAATCGTTACAGTTATAGTTGCCGTACCGTTAACGGGTAATTTTAAAGGGCTGATATGCAAATCTGAATAGGCGAACGTAGTATAACTCAACCCATGTCCGAAATTGAATAATGCGGTGCTATCCTGATCAACATAAATATGCCTTGATGAGGGTTTATGATTATAATAAAAGGGAATTTGTCCGGTAGATCGCGGGAATGTAATAGGCAATTTGCCCGAAGGATTATAATTGCCCAGCAATATATCAGCAACTGCAAGGCCACCTTTTTCGCCGCCAAACCATGCTTCAACTATCGACGGGATATTTTTTGCCACCCAATTGATACACAGCGGCCTGCCGTTTGATAATACAACAGTAACCGGCTTGCCTGTTTTATAAATGGTTTCGATAAGATTTTTTTGCAGGTTATTGATCTCTAAGTTCGACCTGTCTTTCCCTTCACCCACTTCTTTTACATCTTCACCTAAAACCACCACAGCTGCATCAGAGTGATTAACCAATTCAATGGCTTTTTTTAAGTACCCGGCCTGTAAATTAGCTGCAGAATCAATTGCATAGCCGGTTTCATAGCCAATATTAACGGAATTGCCCGCGCGTTGCTTTAGTCCGTCTAAAATAGATATCGCCTTGTCATCATTATTGGAATATCCGCCTAGATAAGTGCTTTTTGCCAACGGACCAATTACCGCAAGCGAATGGACATTGCTGTTTAATGGCAGTATATGCTGATCATTTTTTAATAAACAGATGCCCTCCCTGGCGGCCTGTAAGGCTAGATCCTGATTTTGTTGCGAGTGAAATACCTTTGATATTAGTGACGGGTTTATATATGGATTATCAAATAAACCCAATTTAAATTTAACCCTTAACACATCAGACACCGCACGGTTCAGGTCGGCAATTGATAAGCTTTTATTTTGTATGGCCAATTTCATAGCTCCGATAAAATCATCGTGCGGGAAATCATAGAACTGCATATCCATTCCGGCTGAGAATGTTTGTGCTAAAGCATCGCTGGCATTAGCAGCAGTATGGTGGCTGTTCCATGTCATTCTTATAGCGCCAAGATCCGACAGCACAAATCCTTTAAAGCCCCATTCCTTACGTAATACATTTTTCAGCAGCCATTCATTATCTACACACGGTATGCCATCCATTTCGCTGTAAGCGGCCATCATACCCAATGCGCCGCCTTGTTTTATCGCCTTTTCAAAAACATATAAGAACGATGATCTGGCTTCCCGTTCACCTATATTTACGGCAGCAATATTGCTGCCTGCTTCGGGTATGCCATGTACGGCAAAGTGTTTAGGTTCAGCAAGTACGGCATCGTTATCAGTTAATTTTTGGCCCTGCAGGCCTTTAACCATGGCTACACCGTTCAATGCGTCAAGATAGGGGTCTTCACCATAGGTTTCTTCTGTCCTTCCCCATCGTGGGTCACGAGGCAGGCATAATACCGGCCCCAATATCATGTTTATGCCATGGGCCCGCATTTCTGTTGCTATTACATGGCCAATTTTGTGTATAAGAATAGTATCCCATGCGGTAGATAAGGCTATTGGCACCGGGAATGAAGTACTGCCAAGGCCTGAGTAACCATGCAGCCCTTCCTCAATAAATAATACTGGGATGCCTAATCGGGTATTATTAGTAGCGTATTTTTGTATCTGATTGGTAAGTTCAGCGCTCAAGGGGTAAAAGTCGTGAATAGAGCCGATGCCCGTTGTACCTATAGTTTGTTTTATTTTTTCGGCTGAAACAGAACTTGCATCATGCCCTAGCATATCTGATACCGTTTTGCCTTCAAACATATCCAGTTGCTTTATTTTTTCGGTCAAAGTCATCCTGCTAACCAGGTCGGCGACACGTTCATCTATCGGCATAGCCGGGTTTTGATAAGAATATTTATAAACGTGCTTTATCCCCGTAAAGGAGCTGCAGGCAACTGTTAAAAAAACAATAAGAAGACTGTTCTTTAATCTCATAAAGATGTTTTTACTGATAAGTGATTTGGATAAGTTTATGTCCGTAGATATATTGGTTTCATAAAACTATATCATTACGAATAATAAGAGATTAACAAATAATTAATGGCCTAACAAATTTTAAAGTAATTAACCTATTATATCTTGAGTATACTTTGAAAACGGATACAAGATCTGCTTGCTAGAGTTTGTTTATATCACATAATTATAATTTGATAAAGTATCAAATTATGTTTTGCCGTTAAGCAGTTATTAATGATTTATTAATGAAGGTGAATTTATTTGCATATCAATACCAATTAAATATAAACCAATTATGCAAACCAGAATTACTTTTTCATGCATTTTGTTGTTGCTGAGCGCGATAACGTTCGGACAAAATAAGCATAGTACAGAAACGCTTTACCCAACTTATAAGGGTTTAATTATGGCCGGATACCAGGGGTGGTTTAGAGCAGAAGGGGATGGCTCACAAAGTCACCGGTATGCTTATGGTGATGAAAATCATTCGGGTATTGATATGTGGCCAGACGTAAGCGAATATGAAAAAACTTATCCAACACCTTTTAAACTA
>Ga0302315_10003461_pt1 | contig 14208 bp, 11 predicted proteins | sample III_Palsa_N3_1_FD_200532 | JGI IMG/M metagenome (GOLD analysis project Ga0302315, IMG submission 200532) | Peat permafrost microbial communities from Stordalen Mire near Abisko, Sweden - III_Palsa_N3_1 | ecosystem: Environmental > Terrestrial > Soil > Palsa > Peat permafrost | place: Sweden... | reverse complement strand
CGCTACGCTTTTCCGCCCTACAGGTTTGTTGGTGATGATCCGTAGGTAAACTGGGATTGCATCCCAACGTCTCAATCATCAGGCAATAGAATTTTTGCGAAGCGCACGCTAGTTTGCTCGTACCCAAGATGCTTGTAGAACGCGTGCGCATCCACCCGCCGCTGGTGACTGGTTATTTCCAGCAGCCCACAACCGGACCGGGTCAAGGCCTGTTCCGCAGCAGTGACCAACGCCCTTCCGACCCCACCTTTGCGTTGCTCGACATCGACCACCAGCGCAGTGATACGGCCGACCGGCCGCTCTCGGTGCAGCACCGGCATTTGATGCAAAGTGACGGCACCGACAAGGCAGCCGTCGCTCCCTTCAGCGACCAGCGCTGTGTTCCCGGCAGCCTCCCATTCTTCCCAGCGTGTCGAAATATCTCCGGGATTTGTCGGATGCCCGAGTATGGTGAACAGACGAGCCAATTCGGCAGAGTCGGATCGTTGCGCCGGACGGAGTGTAAAAGCCGGAATGATTATTTCCCTTCGTAACGCTCCAGCGCCCCTGCCAACAAGGGATTCAGTTCATCTGCCGCGCTGATCGCCATGCCGAGATCGCGCAGTAATCCGTCGTGCAGGCCATACACCCAACCGTGGATGGTCAATTCCTGCTTTTGTTCCCAGGCGCTCTGAACCACCGTGGTTTGGCAGACATTGACGACTTGTTCGAGGACATTCAACTCGCACAGGCGATCCTGTTTCTCTTTGCTATCGAGCACGTCGCCGAGATAGCGTTCATGTTTTTGATGCACATCCTGCACATGCCGCAACCAGTTATCGGCCAGTCCAATGCGCCGCCCGGTCAAGGCAGCGTGCACGCCGGAACATCCATAATGTCCGCAGACGATGACGTGTTTGACCTTCAACACATCGACCGCGAATTGCAATACGGAGAGAAAATTCAAATCGGAATGCACCACCACATTGGCGATATTACGGTGTACGAAAACGTCGCCCGGCAGCAATCCCAGTAATTCGTTCGCAGGCACCCGGCTGTCGGAACAGCCTATCCACAGATATTCCGGCGTTTGCCGGATTGCCAGTTTTGCGAAGAAACCCGGATCCTTGGCTGAAATGCTTGCCGCCCATTCGCGGTTATTCTGGAACAAGTGTTCCAGGTTAATAGCGTCTTTATGTTGATTTGTCATATCGTTCAGGCATGGTGAGGAGATGCGCAAACCGCGCGGCATCAATACTATGGGAAAAGTACGAGTGTTGCACTTTTGAAACCAATCGATACGATGGTTTCAATGCTTGACATGGATTTTATAGGATTCAGGCGCTGAGCGTCGTGCGAACGCGAATATACCCGGAAACGGCAAAAACCACCGGGTCTATATTGACAAGAGTGAAATATTGCAGGATGAAGTATCCCAGCAGGAAAAAAATGAAGAAGGAGCAGCGCGATGCGCTAAATCAAGACACCACCCCTTCATTTGCAATCAGGGAGCCTCGCCGCCCATCATCGCTATTTTCAACTTGGCATCGGCCGGAGAACGACCCAGCCAGATTTTCAGCAATGCGTTATAGAATTGCTGGTCGGGGATATAGTCGGTGATTTTCTTGCCATTCAGCGAGCAAATCGTGCCGGAGCCGGGAATCCAGTCGGTGGTCAACACATCACCTTTCTTCAATTCCGGGACCGAGGCAAACAACTGACCGAAAGCCAGTTCTTGACTGACGAATTTTGAGCGCTCGGCAAGGTCAGTATTTTTCCTGATGCCATCCATGAATGCCTGGCCGAAGGTCTCGCTTTCAACATCGCGCAACATGACCAGCGTGATGCGTTTGGCGCCAGGAACCGCCAATATGTCCGGCAGATTATTCTTTTTGTCTGCCATATACAGTCCGGCAACATAGACCTTGAAGATCAGCTTGTAACGAATACCAGCACCGTTGAGCTTGAGGTCCTGGCCACCGACTTTCGCCGTATCTTCCAGTTTCACTCCGGCGATCTCCACGGTAGCCGCCGCCGCAGACAGACTCATCAAGATGCCGATGCCAAGCATGGCCAATGCTCGGCCAATACGAACGCTTACATTCATTTTTGTCTCCAAATTGTGGCCCCCGCTCCAAAAAAGAACGGGCGTCTTATTATTTTTATTTAGGATAGAGAAAAAAACCGCCGCATGCAATACAAAATGGAGCACGCTCCTAATAATTCATGTAATACCACCACAATTCTGCTGTAAAAGAATGACAAAACGAAATCAAAAAGGCCGCTGATCGTCAAGATCAGCGGCCTTTTTTATACTCGCGACAACAAGTCAACTTGTGACTGAAAACAATCTCAGCACAGAGAGAGCTACGTGCTTACTCGAAGAATTCCTTGACCTTGTCTTTCCACGACTTGCTTTGCGGATTATGCTTTGCACCGCCTTCTATGGTCGAATGTTCAAGTTCTCGCAACAAATCCTTTTGCTTGTCGGTGAGCTTGACCGGTGTTTCGACAACAACGTGGCAAAACATGTCTCCGGCATAACCGGAACGCACGCCTTTGATGCCCTTGCTGCGCAGACGGAAAGTCTTGCCCGACTGGGTTCCTTCCGGAATGGTGAATGAAGCTTTGCCACTGAGGGTCGGCACTTCAATTTCCCCGCCCAATGCTGCCTTGGCAAACGAAATCGGCATTTCGCAATGCAGATCGTCGCCATCGCGCTGGAACACGGCATGGGCCTTGATATGGATTTCCACATACAAATCGCCTGGAGGCCCGCCATTCATTCCCGGTTCGCCATTGCCGGACGAACGGATCCGCATGCCGTCGTCAATTCCGGCTGGAATCTTGACTTCCAAGGTCTTGTTGCGTTTGATGCGTCCTGCGCCGGCGCAAGTCGGGCAAGGAGTCGGAATGATTTTCCCGGTGCCATGGCACTTCGAGCAGGTTTGCTGGATGCTGAAAAAGCCCTGCTGCATCCGCACCTGCCCATGTCCGCCGCAGGTGGTACAGGTAGTGGGGCTAGTGCCGGGCTTGGCGCCGGAACCGTGGCAAGTCTCGCACGCATCCCACGAAGGCACCCGGATCGTCGTATCGAATCCATGTGCGGCCTGCTCCAGGGAAATCTCCAGGTTGTAGCGCAGATCCGCACCGCGGTAGACCTGCGGGCCGCCAGCGCGGCCGCCGCCACGGGCTGCGCCGCCGAAAATATCACCGAAGATGTCGCCGAAAGCATCGGCGAATCCGCCTGCACCGGCACCCGCGCCTCCGAAACCGCCGCCACCCATGTTGGGATCGACACCGGCGTGACCGTAACGGTCATACGCATCGCGCTTCGATGGCTCCGACAGCATCTCGTAGGCTTCTTTCGCCTCCTTGAACTTGTCTTCCGATCCCTTGCTGTCCGGATTCCGATCCGGATGATATTTCATCGCGAGTTTGCGATATGCCTTCTTGATTTCTTCATCAGAGGCATTCTTCGCCACACCCAATACTTCGTAAAAATCACGCTTCGCCATCTTGTCCGCACCTTGTTAATCTAAGTCACCGCATAAAAAGCTTGATCGCATTTATGCGGCTCCTGAGCGAAAACGCCGAGACCAAGTTCGCCTGGCGATCTTGGTCTCGGCGAGTCAACGACCCCGGCGCTTCACTACAGATTGCAGCGAAGCAGCGAGGCCGCTTGACACGAACGCGTTACTTGTCTTTGACTTCCTTGAAGTCCGCATCCACGACATCTTCTTCTTTGCCCTTGGCTTCCGCGCCGCCCGCTGCATGCGCATGTTCGCCTTCGGATGCGGCGCCTGCTGCCTGTTGCGCCTGCATGTCGGCGTACATTTTTTCGCCAAGCTTTTGCGCAGCTGTCGACAATGCCGCCGATTTTGCATCGATCGCAGCCTTGTCGGCGCCTTTCAACGCTTCTTCCAATTCCTTGATCGCTGCTTCAATCTTTTCCTTCTCGCCGGCTTCGAGCTTGTCGCCGTATTCGGTCAAGGCCTTCTTGGTCGAGTGCACCAGAGCATCGCCCTGATTGTGCGCTTCAGCCACTTCCTTCAAGCGCTTGTCTTCTTCAGCATTGGCTTCCGCATCGCGCACCATCTTCTGGATTTCATCTTCCGTCAATCCCGAATTGGCCTTGATGGTGATCTTGTTTTCCTTGCCGGTCGCCTTGTCTTTCGCGCCGACATGCAAAATACCGTTGGCGTCGATATCGAAGGTCACTTCGATTTGCGGCGTGCCGCGTGCCGATGGCGGAATCCCTTCAAGATTGAATTCACCCAAGCCCTTGTTGCCGGCTGCCATTTCACGCTCACCTTGATACACCTTGATGGTCACCGCAGGCTGATTGTCGTCGGCAGTCGAAAACACCTGGCTGAACTTGGTTGGAATCGTGGTGTTCTTCTTGATCATCTTGGTCATCACGCCGCCCAGGGTTTCGATACCCAGCGACAATGGCGTCACGTCCAGCAACAACAAGTCTTTACGATCGCCCGACAATACCGAGCCCTGGATCGCTGCGCCAACCGCAACCGCTTCATCCGGGTTCACATCCTTGCGCGGATCTTTGCCGAAGAATTCCTTAACCTTCTCTTGCACCTTCGGCATACGGGTCATACCGCCGACCAGGATGATGTCGTCGATGTCGGTAACCTTGACGCCAGCGTCCTTGATCGCAATGCTGCAAGGCGCGATGGTTTTGGCGATCAAGTCCTCGACCAGCGATTCCAGCTTGGCGCGTGTCATCTTCAGATTCAAGTGCACTGGCGCGCCATTGGCCATCGCAATGTACGGCTCGTTGATTTCTGTTTGTTGCGACGAAGACAGTTCGATCTTGGCGCGCTCAGCCGATGCCTTGATGCGTTGCAAGGCAATCGCGTCTTTGCCCAAATCGAGGCCATTGATCTTCTTGAATTCGTCGATGATGAAATCGATGATGCGTTGGTCGAAGTCTTCGCCGCCCAGGAAGGTGTCGCCGTTGGTCGACAACACTTCAAATTGCATTTCGCCATCGACATCGGCGATTTCAATGATGGAAACGTCGAAGGTACCGCCACCCAAGTCATACACGGCAATCTTGCGATCGCCCTTGCTGGCTTTGTCGAGTCCGAACGCCAATGCAGCAGCAGTCGGCTCATTGATGATCCGTTTGACTTCCAGACCGGCGATACGACCGGCGTCCTTGGTAGCCTGACGCTGCGCGTCATTGAAATAAGCAGGAACCGTAATCACGGCTTCCGTCACTTCTTCGCCGAGGTAGTCTTCGGCGGTCTTTTTCATCTTGCGCAGCACTTCGGCCGAGATTTGCGGTGGCGCCAGTTTCTTGTCGCGCACGGAAATCCAGGCGTCGCCGTTATCGGCCTTCATGATCTGGTAAGGCATCAAGGCGATGTCCTTCTGGACTTCTTTTTCGTCGAACTTACGCCCGATCAAACGCTTGACCGCGTACAGGGTATTTTTTGGGTTGGTCACTGCTTGACGCTTGGCTGGCGCGCCCACCAGAATTTCGCCATCTTCCTGATAAGCGATAATCGATGGTGTGGTACGTGCGCCTTCAGAGTTTTCGATAACCTTGGGTTGCCCGCCTTCCATGACGGAAACGCAGGAGTTGGTAGTGCCCAAGTCGATGCCAATAATCTTGCCCATGATAAATTCCTCTTAATAACTAAATGACTGAAATTCGGATGTTCTAAATATGTGGGGAAAAACCGTTGTTTCAAGCGGTTATTTCAAATATCCACCACGCACATTTTTCTAATTAATTTTTATTGCGCAACTGTAACCAAGGCGGGGCGCAGCAATCGATCCGCGATCATGTAACCCTTTTGCAACACGGTGACGATCGTATTGGCTTCCTGTTCGGCCGGTACCATCGAAATCGCTTGATGCTTCATCGGATCAAGTTTGTCGCCCTGCTTAGGATGAATTTCCAGCAACTTGTTCTTTTCAAATGCCGACACCAACTGCTTTAAAGTCATGTCAACGCCTTCTTTCAAGGCTTCGACTGACGGCGTCTCGATCAGCAATGCAGTTTCAAGACTGTCCTTGACCGGCACCATCGCTTCGGCAAAGCTTTCGATCGCAAATTTATGTGCGCGCGAAATGTCTTCCTGGGCACGGCGGCGAATATTTTCCGCGTCGGCCTTGGCCCGCAAAAATGCATCCTGCATTTCAGCGATCTTGGCAATGGCATTTGCCAATTGCTCGTCCAGACTAGGTTGCGCCGATGCGACAGATTTCTCTGCTGCAGCATCTTTTGTTTCTTGAGCGGATACCCCGGCCTGTGCTTCTTGGTCTTGCGTATTTTCCTGATCCTGCATTAAAAAGTCTCCAACAAATCAAACACTTAACTTAGACGAACTGCAATATCCGCAATAAATGGGGCTATCCCACATTATTTCAAGGGGTATTTCCAGGGCGAGAACTCAATTTAGCGACGGGCCGCAAGCAAAATCCAGGCAACTGGAATATTTGGTTACAATTTTCACATGTTTATGGGATGTCAGAATTCCCATAGTGAACTACGATATGGTCATGGAATTGTTATTGCACTGGCCACGACTACCGTCTGGAAAACGTATGAAATTGCCACTTATTCTTGTGTCCGTTGTTGCCTATGTCGTATTGGCAACCATCTGGATCTGCTACTCTGAGCTCGTCACTTTGTATTGACGCGGCGCGCTATTTTATCAGCAAAAAACGGTGAAAAATGCACCGGATGCCGTTGTTGACAGTTTTCCCCGGATTTTACCAATTCGTCAATTCTCGCAATTGGGAGCCAAAAAGAAGCGCTTAAGCTATTACTTGGCGGCGCCTGATTGTGCCGCCAATGTCATGGTAATAAGCGCTTCTTTTTCTTGTCGCTCGCGCATTACCGCCGTCAATTTGGTAGGCCAGCCTTGCAGATGTTGCTCGGCAAGGTCCGCCAAGGCTGATATCCACGAAGGGGATTCATTCAGGCACGGAATGTAATGAAATTCCTTGCCATCCGCTCCGAGAAACACGTCGCGTGCTTCCATCGCAATTTCTTCCAGCGTTTCCAGGCAATCGCTGACAAAGCCAGGGCAAATCACGTCGACCCGCCGGCAACCGTCGGCAGCCAATTTTTGCAAGCTGGGCGCCGTATACGGCTGCAGCCATTCAGCCTTGCCGAAGCGCGATTGAAAGGTCAACATGTAACGATCCTCGGTCAAACCCAATTGCGCCGCCAGCAAGCGCGCCGTCTTATGGCATTCGCAATAATAGGGATCGCCGAGCAACAGGGTGCGCTTCGGCACGCCGTGAAAACTGATGACCAGCTTATCTGGCCGACCATGCCGCTCCCAGTGCGCATTGACCGAGTCGGCCAACGCCTGCACGTAACCGTCATGATCGTGATAATGCTTGACGAAGCGCATTTCCGGCACATTGCGCTCATTCGCATAATAGGCGAAGACGGCATCGTAAATCGACGCCGTGGTCGGGCCGGAGTATTGCGGATAGGCGGGCAGCATCAGAATGCGATCGACGCCCTTCTCCTTTAATGCTCGCAACACTTCCGGCACGCCGGGTTTGCCATAACGCATTGCATAGGCCACTTGCACATCATGTCCGCGCTGGCCCAGATAGCCGCGCAACAGAATGGCTTGCTTTTCGGTATGCACCTTCAAGGGTGATCCGTCAGGGGTCCAGATCGATGCGTATTTGTGGGCCGATTTGGCGGATCTGAACGGCAAAATAATCGCATGCAGGATCACCCACCACAGCAGTTTCGGAATTTCGACCACGCGCGGGTCGGAGAGGAATTCCTTCAAATAGCGTCGAACCGCAGGCGTGGTCGGCGCATCCGGTGTTCCCAGATTGATCAGTACAACCGCTGTTTTGGGGCTCTTACCATGTTGATGGGGTGGTTCTTGACGAAAGGACATGGCAACAATCGATTAGGAGGCGAGCAATTCACGCGCATGCTTGCGCGTGGTGGCGGTAATTTCAATACCGCCCAACATACGCGCCACTTCTTCCACCCTCGCTTTGACATCCAGTGCATCGATACGCGAAGCGGTACGGCCGCCAGTGACTTGCTTGCTGACCTGGAAATGCTGATTGGCCTGGCTGGCGACCTGCGGCAAATGGGTCACGCATAACACCTGGCGGTCTTGTCCGAGCCGCTTAAGCAAACGCCCGACGACCTCGGCAACGCCGCCGCCGATGCCGCTGTCGACTTCGTCAAATATCAGGGTTGGGGTTGCGGTAGCCGAACTGGCAATCACCGAAATCGCCAATGCGATCCGCGCCAATTCGCCGCCCGACGCCACTTTTGCGAGCGGCTTGGGCGCACTGCCGGGATGCGCCGCGACCATGAACTCGACTTGCTCCAATCCGTAACTGGCCGGTTCGCATGGATTTAACGCGATAGCGAAACGTCCGCCTGCCATGCTCAAATCCTGCATCGCGGCCGTGACAGCGGTACTTAAATTGTTCGCCGCGCTGCTGCGCGCCGCCGACAATTTTTCCGCTGCTGTCTGATAGGCTGCCTTGGCCTTGGCCTCCTGCGCGCGCAAGCCTTCCATATCGCTGGCTTGGGCCAGTTGCCGCAATTCACCGGACAATTTTTCGTATTCCTGCGGCAATTCATCGGGCGTGACGCGAAACTTCCTGGCAGTGGAATGAATTGCTTCCAGCCGCACTTCGACTTCGCGCAAACGCGCGGGGTCCAACTCGACGCGGCTCAGGTAATCGTTCAAGGCATACACGGCTTCCTGCAACTGGATCCGGGCCGGCTCCAATGCTTCCAGCACCGGTTTCAAGCCCTCGTCGATCGCGACCAGCTTACCCATCTTTTGATTCAGCGAGGACAGGCGCGACAGCATCGGGCTGTTATCCGATTCAGAGATAGCATCGAGTGCTTCCTGCGCCCCTTCGATCAAGCTGGCAGCATGCGACAAGCGGCTATGCTCGTTCGAAATGTCAGACCATTCGCCCGGTTTAACCGCTAGTTTTTCCAGCTCGCTAACCTGCCATTCCAGCCGCTCGCGTTCCAGCAACACATTCTTCGCATTGACTTCAAATTCTTCCCGCTGCTTGACCAAGGCACGCCAGGCCTTATGCAAAACGACCAGCTCCTTGACCTTGTCTTGCAATCCGGCTTGCGTATCGAGCAGTGCCCGTTGCGCATCGTTTTTGAGCAACGATTGATGCGCGTGTTGGCCGTGGATATCGACCAGCATATCGCCCAGTTCACGTAGTTGGGTCGCCGTCGCCGCAATGCCGTTGATGAAGGCCTTGGACCGCCCAGCGTTATCGATCACCCGGCGCAGCAGCACGCTGCCCTCGTCAGCAACAAATTCGTTGTTGTCCAGCCATTTCAGGGCTTCCGGCCCCGCGCTGAATTCAGCGGTGATATCGGCTTTGGCAGCGCCTTCGCGCACCACGCTGGCATCGCCGCGCTCACCGAGCGTCAGTGCCAGCGCATCGATAAGGATAGATTTGCCGGCCCCGGTTTCCCCGGTAAACACCGTGAAACCCGGTGCGAAGTCCAGTTCAATCGAATCGACAATGACAAAATCGTGAATAGATAGTGTACGCAGCATGATGTGAATCAGATTTTATGATTACGGCGGTGATGGTGGTTATTTCGACTGGCCATCGACCGACAAGTGTTCGTTCCAATGCAATTTACGCCGCAGTGTATCGTAATAGCTCCAACCTTGCGGATGCAGAAAGGTAATCGCATGCTTTGAACGTTGCACCAGGATGCGGTCGTGATGTAACAGGCTGGCCAGCGACTGCATGTCAAAATTGACGCTGATATCACGCCCGCCGATGACTTCAATCACGATCTGACTTGATTCCGGCACCACAATCGGCCGATTGGATAAGGCGTGCGGCGCAATCGGCACCAGGCCGATTCCGCGCAGGCTGGGATGCAATAAAGGCCCGCCGACGGAAAGCGCATAGGCGGTCGATCCAGTGGGCGTGGCGATAATCAAGCCATCCGAGCGCTGGTTATACATGAAATGGCCGTCGACCTCGACCCGCAACTCCACCATGCCGGAGCCGGTGCCGCGCGACACCACCACGTCATTGAACGCCAGCGCGTGGAAAATCGTGGCGCCGTCGCGCTCTACTGTTCCTTCCAGCAAGCTGCGTTGTTCCGACTCGACCTTGCCGTCCAGCATATCGGTCAATACCGGAATCATGCGATCCAGCGAGATGTCGGTCATGAAGCCAAGGCGCCCCTGATTGATGCCGATCAAGGGCACGTCATACTGGGCCAGCTGACGCGCAATCCCCAGCATCGTACCGTCGCCGCCGAGAACGATGGCGACATCTGCGTGTTGCCCGATTTCGGCTGGTGTCATCGCGACGACGCCGTCAAACGCGATATTTTGTGCCGTTTCGCTCTCGAAAATGACCGTGTGGCCGCGCTTTTCGAGGAACTCGGCGATTTCCGAGAGCGACTGAGCAATACCGGCGGCAAGATACTTGCCGACAATCGCGACGGTTTTCAATGTGAGGGGCTGGGCAGGTGACATGCTGCAGATTAGACCATAATTTTGGTTTGTAGCTATCGCGATATTACATAATTTCGTGACAAGATCGCCCAGGATTTTAATTTATTGCACAACCGAACTGCCCGCTCCGGGCACAGGCACGCCGTCTGCACGGGGCATGACGCATAGGTATGCGGCACACGCAATTAACGCGCAATCCGGGTTAAAGTTGCATATATATCTTTTGTTTGAATGAAAAATGGCTATCCCGATTAAAGCGGTATTGTTCGATTTGGACGATACCTTGTGGCCGATTGCCCCGGTGATCAGCCGCGCCGAAATTGTACTTTACGATTGGTTGGCCGTGCACGCGCCAGCGGTTGCCAACCGTTTCAGCATCGACAGCATGCGGGCGCGACGCGCTGAACTAATGGCGACCAACCCGCGCTACCAAGTTGACTTATGGTCGCTGCGGCATGCCGTGCTATGCGAGGCGATGATAGCCAGCGGTGAGGATGTCGCCAAGGCTGAAGCCGCGATGGCGGTATTTTCCGACGCCCGCAATGTCGTGACATTGTTCGACGATGTGCTACCGGGCCTGCAGCGCCTGGGTGATAAGGTCGCGCTCGGCTCGATTTCAAATGGATTCGCGGATTTGCAGGCGATTGGCTTGGACGGGCATTTTCAGGTTTCAATCGCCGCACATCGCTGCGGCACTGCCAAGCCGGACCCGGCGATCTTCGTCATGGCATGCGAAGCATTAAAGATTGCTCCGACTGAGGCGGTCTATGTCGGAGATGATTTATTATTGGATGTAGAAGGAGCGCAAAAGGCCGGCTTACGAGCGGTTTGGATGAATCGTTTTGCGCGCGCCGTGCCAGACCATATCAAACCGGACGCCGTGTGTACCTCCCTGTTGGAAGTGGAGCATTGGCTAACTAATCACCTGGCAGCGACCGCGCCTAGTTAATTAAATGAAAAGACTTCGATCAGGGTAATGATCCAGAACCCTGATGATACAAAATTCTCTGTATGATGAAAGACCGAACCAGCGCGGTTCAGTCAAGTTAATCCAACAATCGAGCTAGAATACGCTTATGCAACTAGATGTCCGCGCACAAACTCTGCTCAAGGCCTTGGTCGAACGATATATTGCCGATGGCCAACCGGTAGGCTCGCGCGCGCTCTCCAAAATCTCGGGACTGGAGCTTTCGCCGGCGACCATCCGCAATATCATGTCCGACCTGGAGGAAATGGGGTTTGTTTCCAGTCCGCATACCTCGGCCGGGCGCATACCCACACCGCGCGGCTACCGGATTTTTGTCGATACCCTGCTAACTGCTCGCACCTTGGACGAATCCGCGCTGGAATCGCAGTTGCATTCCCGCATGCAGACCAATTCGCCGAACAAGATCATTTCCAATGCCGCACAAGTGCTGTCGTCACTGTCGCAATTTGCCGGCGTGGTGTTGACACCTCGTCATGAATCGGTGTTTCAACAAATCGAATTTTTGCGTCTATCCGAAAAGCGCATTCTCTTGGTCATCGTCGCCCCCAATGGCGAAGTGCAAAACCGCCTGCTGTTGACCGACGTCGATTACACACCGTCGCAATTGATCCAGGCCGCCAATTACATCAACCAGCATTTTGGCGGACTCAGTTTCGACGATGTCAGAATCCGATTGCAAGCGGACTTGCGCCAATTGCGCGACGATATGACGCGCCTGATGCAAGCGGCAGTTGAAGCGGGCAGCGACGCCATGGCCGATAACAGCGACGATATGGTGATTTCGGGCGAACGCAATCTATTAAGCGTTTCGGATTTGTCATCCAATATGGTGTCATTGCGCAAACTGTTTGACATGTTTGAGCAAAAAACCGATTTGATCCAGCTGCTGGACGTTTCCAGCAAGGCAACCGGCGTGCAAATCTTCATCGGCGGCGAGTCGCAACTGGTGCCGATGGACGAAATGAGCGTGGTCACCGCGCCCTATGAAGTCAATGGCAAGATAGTGGGAACCCTGGGAGTGATTGGACCCACCCGCATGGCTTACGAACGGGTGATCCCGATAGTTGATATTACGGCAAAATTATTGTCCAATGCCTTGAGCCAGAACTGAGCAGCCCAAAAACCTATGGACGATGCGGGCACTCTTTTTTGGTGCAATGCCCGTAAAGGGCTAATGAGTGGTCGGCAATGCCAAAGCCACGTTCTTGCGCAATTTTATGCTGGCGTTGCTCGATTTCTTCGTCATAGAATTCCTCGACCCGTCCGCAATCGAGGCAAACCAGGTGATCGTGATGCGAACCGGCATTGAGTTCAAATACGGCTTTGCCGGTCTCAAAATGATTACGATGCAACAATCCCGCCTGCTCAAATTGCGTCAATACGCGGTATACAGTTGCCAATCCAACATCTAAATTTTCCATCAGCAACACCTTGTAAACATCTTCTGCGCTAAGGTGGCGCACTTCGCTGTTTTGGAAAATTTCGAGTATTTTGAGGCGTGGCAGGGTCGCTTTTAGGCCGCTGGCCTTTAAATCTGATGGGTTGTTCGGCATGATATTAGTGAATTGGTGAGTAGGGTAGGAAGGCTCCGTTACCGGAAGCCCTCCCCCCTAAGAACCGTACGTGCGACTTTCACCGCATACGGCTCAAGCATAATAAAAACTCCTACACAGGAGCCGGCTTAACAACTTTCAAATTAAGACTATGAACCTGAGTATGACAGTTCGGATGTAGCAATGCGCGATTTCCAAGGGCATTCGAGCCACCATCCACACGATATACTATGTGGTGGTCATGCCACCCTGTATCCAAGTCCATCTCGCATCCGCAAAGCGCACATAAGCCTCTCTGATCTACGTACAGTTTAACCCACTCTTTTCGGTATCGCATGTTATTGACCATCCGCGATTGACGAAGAGATTCACCGTACATTTCCCATTGTGGGTCGTAGGGGTGATACGCCCCTTTGATTTTCTTGTGCCGCTCGATTGGAGTACCCCCAAGCGAGTAAAGCTCCATCACATCTTTCCCACCATCTTTGGTGACTACATCCACAGCAAACACCCACTGTCGGTTTTCGATAGGCCGCCAGTATTTCCGGCGAATCCAATCGGCACTCTTCTTTGGATGTCGGCGTCTGGCCCAGCACCTGAGACGCCAGTACAACAGCATCTCCATGCGTGAAAACGCCTTTTTGGCGACTACAGGACGGTGATATTGCGCCCAGCCCCGCAGTATTGGATTTAACAATCTGATTAGGTCTTCCTGCTTTGTACCCAGATTGTCGCCGACGACTTGCCTCAACTTTTCATAAAACGCTTGCACGTTCTTCTTACTTGGTTTGATAAGTAGTTTTCCCGAATACTTCCGAAAATTCCACCCGAGGAAGTCGAAACCTTGATCGATGTGTACGATTTTGGTTTTCGCCGCAGAGAGCCGCAATCCCCGTTCTTGCAGGAAGGCTTCTATCCACGGTTTAATCTCCGTCTCCAGCAGCTCTTGTGAAGCGCCGGTCACCACAAAATCGTCCGCGTATCGGATGACACCGACTTTCAGCTTTTTGGCACGGGTCACACCCCATTTTGTTATGAGATGCTCCATGAGTTTTGTTTCCAGGCCATTCAGCGTCCAATTCGCCACCGCTGGGGAAATGATGCCTCCCTGCGGTGTACCTGCTCTGGTTGCAATCAATTGCTCCCGGTCGATTACCCCGGATTTCAACCACTTCCGAAGGATCGATTTGTCCATAGC
>Ga0302315_10003457_pt1 | contig 14226 bp, 12 predicted proteins | sample III_Palsa_N3_1_FD_200532 | JGI IMG/M metagenome (GOLD analysis project Ga0302315, IMG submission 200532) | Peat permafrost microbial communities from Stordalen Mire near Abisko, Sweden - III_Palsa_N3_1 | ecosystem: Environmental > Terrestrial > Soil > Palsa > Peat permafrost | place: Sweden... | reverse complement strand
CAGGTCCCCACACTCGTCGTCACAGACGAGCTCAAGCAACTACCGCCCATCCCCCTCCACGACTTCAACATCACCCTCGACGGAGGCTCACCTTTCCACCCCTCCCGGATGCACCGCCAAGGCGACGACCCCATCGACCTCGCCATCCTGCTCGACGCCAGCGGCGACCAGAACATCCTCCTCCAGCGTTTCGGCGAAGCCCTCGCGTCCCTCACCCCCACCTACCTGCACGCTCAGGATCACATCACCCTCTACGCCCTCGACTGCACCCTCATCCGTTCCTTCCAGTACATTCCAGCCGGCACGGTCAATCTTCACACCGCCGTCACCGCCGTGCTCTCCGCCCCCACCCTTCACGGAACAAAGAACAAATCTGCCTGCGCCCATCAGCTTCACCTCTGGGATGCTATTGTCCGCATCTCCCTTGACCTCTCGAACGACCCCGGCCGCCGCGTCCTCCTCGTCATCTCCGACGGCATCGACGCAGCGAGCACCTCCAAATGGGAAGACACCATGCAGGTTCTCCTCAACGAAAGCATTACAGTCTTTGCCTTTCGGGACACCTTCCAATTCAGCAACAGCTTCACAGCCTCGTCGTTAACTGCAACAAGCCGACTCGGATCCCAGACCACCGGAAAAGCCTCTTCCGAAGATCTCTTCCGCGAACTTTGCCTCCGCAACGGTGGAGCCGTTCTGGCGACGCCGCAGGCCAACATGAAACACAACCTGCAGAACCTCATCACCATGCTGCGCAACCGCTACATCCTCGAGTTCCCCCGCGCCAACAACTCCGAACCCGGTCTGCACAACATCGCCGTCACCGTTCCAAAATCCACCGCCTTCATCGCCATCGCCGGCGTCATAGTCCCCATGCCCGACGCAAAGCTCCTCTCTGATCCGACCACCGTCCCCACAACAACCCCCTCCCCGGCAACCTTCGGCAACCGCCGCCCCCTCAACCCCAACCCTCAGCCCCACCCCTAAGAACGGCGCTGGCGGAACTCAATTCAGATAGTCATTCGGTGGTGGGAGAAGCACGCTATCTTGTGAGCCGCCAGCCTTGCTTCGGATGACTGTGAAAACGTCCAAAACCGTAGCAATATTGCGGATGTTCCCCACAACGCTCATCAGCTCGTCGACGCCGGCATGTGTGTCCACCAGGGTCTCAAGGCGTTCGCTCACGTTCCTCAGTTGGTCAGCTTCCAACAAAATACCCTCGAAAGGCCCGAGGTAGTTCGTACCTGTCGCGAAGGCACTCGTTTCCGTCTTGTCCAACTTCGCTTTGACCTCACTCTGAAGGGGTACATCTTCTATCAAACGCACCGTCGCCGCCTCGCCAAGGAGGGTAAGAAACAGTCCGAGCAGCTCCGCAATCAGAATGATTCCAACCTCAGCATCCTCCTCTGTCTCCATTTGGAATTCAACTTCGCCAAGCCCATGCAAGCCTCCATTCGCCATTACCCGCACCGCACTAAGCCTTGGAGACTGCGACTTGGCCAGGGACAGAGCACGAGAAGCGAGCGCTTGAAACCCGTCGACTCCTACGGGGGCGCAAAGTTGCCGCCGAAGCTTCTCATAGACGCGAAGAATCGCAAGCTCGGCCTGCGCGGAAGACGGATCGGCATCAACTTCGGAGGCAATGAGCCTGCGAGCCCAATCGCGAATCATCGGTGGAGGAAGCATCGGTTCTGTCCTTGCACGCTACGCCTCGCTTTGAATGGGAGCATTCTTTTCTGCCGGTTGCTTTGGTGATGAGTTTCCCGGCGCGCTTCATCCGGCTCCATTTTGGCATCACACAAATCAAGCTACTCCAAATATTTCATGGGTGGCGAGCACTATTGACCAATAGGAACTCGCATCAACGGTATATCAGTCATTTCCGCGCAGAGAAAGATGATCTGCTTTGACCAATCAGCAGATTCGCGACGGAGTAAACTTATTTTTCTGAACGTCGGTACAAACGTCCACGAATAGATGATGCGAAGCTCAGACACTCAGACGACACGCGAGCTCGCCCAACGACTTCTTGCTTTCGAAGAAATTGAGGCGGGTCTGGACATGGGCGATATACATGCGGTGTGTCGCGTGTGCGATAAGCTGCGCCGTCCTTTAACCACACTCGCTGGGGCAGCGGGATTTCGCTCACTCCTGGCGCGCGCCTTGACCTTGGCAAAGCAGGAGTCTCCGGCCCTCGGCGCATGGGAAGTTAAGCCGGACGGCTCGCTACAGGGTCTCAATGGCGAAGCGGCGCGGTCGGGTGCCGTGCTCATTGCGCATTTAATCGGGCTGATGATCACGTTTATCGGCGAGTATCTTACGCTCCGGCTCCTGCATGATGTGTGGCTGGATCTGCCCGACTCCGAAATTAACTTTGGAAGGAACAAATCAATATGAACGAGCAGAGCAAGGTCAAGATAAACCAATTGCCGACCGGAGTACCTGGGCTCGATGAGATACTCGGTGGCGGCCTCCCCGAGTTTTCGTTCAACATCATCGCCGGAGCGCCCGGATGTGGCAAGACCACCCTCGCGCACCAGTTCATCTTCGCCAATGCCACGGTGGAGCGGCCTGCCCTTTACTTCACCGTGCTGGGCGAACCGGCGCTGAAGATGCTGCGCTACCAGCAGCAATTCACCTTCTTCGATGCAGCGAAGCTGAACAACGCCGTGCGCTTCGTCAACCTGAGTCAGGATCTCGTCGAGCGCGGGCTGCAGGGAGTGCTGGAAGAGATCTCCAAACAGGTCGAAGCAGCCAACCCAAGCATTGTGGTAGTAGACTCCTTCCGCACCGTACTGCGTAGCGAGATGCATAACGGCAAGGATATGGCTGTCCAAACGTTCGTGCAGCAGTTGGCGCTGCTGCTCACCAGTTGGGAGGCGACCACATTCCTCATCGGCGAGTACTCCGAATCGGAGGTGCGCGACAACCCCGTATTCACAGTCTCCGATGGCCTCTTCTGGCTCTCGCAGCAAGTGGATCGGAACTCCGTCGTGCGCAAGATGCAGATTATGAAGTTGCGCGGACAGGCCTCCGTGCCGGGCCTGCACACCTTCCGCATCACCGAAGCCGGCCTGCAGGCCTTCTCGCGCACACTTGGCCTGCTGGGCCAGAGGAAAACATTTACGAGTGTCAAGCGTCTTTCCACGGGAATTCCGGCGTTGGACGAGATGATGGGCGGAGGCATTCCAGAGGGAGACAGCTTGCTAATCGCCGGTTCTTCGGGAACTGGCAAATCGCTCATAGCAACGCAATTCCTTGCCGCGGGCACGCGCGTGGGCGAACCAGGCATTGCGGCGGTCTTTGAAGAGCGGCCCAACGAATACACGGCGCGGGCCTCTGAATTTGGACTCGATCTCCAGACGCCGCTTGCCGATGGAACCCTGGAAGTGATCTATCTCCGGCCGCTGGATTTGTCCGTGGACGAGATGATGCAGGAGATTCTCGACGCCGTGAAAAGAACGGGAGCAAAGCGTTTGGTAATCGATTCCCTGGCTGGCTTCGAGATGGCGTTAGCACCCTCATTCCGCGCCGACTTTCGCGAATCCCTCTATCGCATGATCTTCGCCCTGACCGCTATCGGTATCACCATCCTAAGCACCTTGGAGATGCCGGAGACCTTTACCGAGCTGCTCTTCAGTAGCTATTCCATCTCGTTCCTCACCGACGACATCATTCGGATGCGTTATGTAGAGATCGATGGCCAACTCAGCCAGATCATGATGGTGGTGAAGATGCGCAGGGGTGCGCACAGCAGGGATATCCGGCAATATCAGATCACCTCCGACGGAATCGTCATCGGGGAACGATTGAAGAACTTCGTAGACCTTATCACCGGAATCCCGCAACCGCTGTCAGCCTTGCGCTCGGAAGAGCTGCGACTCAACCAAAAGGTTTGACCCAGAGGTGAGATGGCAACCGAACACGTAGATAGCGCCGAACAGGAGATGGACCTACCGACCCTTTGCCGAGCGGTTGCCGATGCTTCGCCCATGCCCATGGCCGGATTGGTCGGTCCAGAACACACACTTCGCTACGTCAATCTGGCCTTTTGCCTGCTCACAGGCAAATCGAAAGATGAATTGATCGGGACGGCTTTCTGCGGCATTGCTCCCGGCACGAACGAATGCATGTTATTGCTTGACCGGGTCGCCAAGACAGGGCTGGCCGATAGCTATACCGGGCAGGAGCATACCGGCACCCATCCTCTCTACTGGTCGTACGCGATGTGGCCGTTGCTCGGGGCGAACCTGTACCACCTCGGCATTATGGTTCAGGTAACGGAAGCGGCCCAGTTTCACGATGATGCCGTCGCCATGAATCAGGCGTTGCTGCTGGGCTCCGTGCGCCAGCATGAGCTGACGGAAGCGGCGGAACTGCTGAACCTGCAACTACAGGCCGCGATCATCCTGGGAAAGAAAACAGAAGAGGCGCTGATCGGCAGCGAGAGGCTGGCCTCTGCCGGACGCATGGCTGCGGTACTCGCGCATGAGATCAACAACCCTCTCGCAGCCGTAATGAACCTTTTGTTCCTGGCGCAAACCACCGCTGATACCCCGGTGCCGGTCCATCGGTATCTGAAGATGGCGGACGATGAGTTGAAACGTATCGCTCACATAACCCGCCAGACACTTGGCTTCTATCGCGAGTCCACCGTGCCGACGACTTTTCTCGTTGTCACTTTGCTGGATTCTGTAATCGACCTGCTGCAAGCGAAGATGGTGTCTACGCAGGTCACCGTGGAAAAGCAGTGTGACGATCTGCTGCAAATCACCGCGATCTTCGGCGAATTGCGGCAAGTGATCTCGAACCTGATGCTCAACAGTCTGGATGCACTTGGCGAAGGCGGCAGGGTCACGCTGCGGGCTTCCACATCGCAAAACCCGCTGGATGGAAGCTCACGCATTCGGATTACGATCGCCGATAATGGCAAAGGCATCAGCGCGGCGGCGCTACCGAAGATATTTGAGCCGTTTTTCACAACCAAAGGTTCGACTGGTAATGGCCTGGGCCTGTGGGTCTGCAAGCAGATCATCGAAAAGCACGGCGGCTCCATCTGGGTTCGTTCGCGCACATTCGAGCCGCACGGAACAACGTTTTCCATCGTCCTGCTAGAACATGCCCCCTAAAACGAACTGTTATTGTCGTGTAATGGGCTATCCGGAAACTGTGGATTCAAACTGACCCATTACCCCAAAGATATGTGCCTTAGGGCCATCTCTCAAACTTAGGAAGCCGCAACTTATCCCCTGCCGCCCCGAAAATCTTGTCAACCCCCCAAAACCCCTAAATCATAGACAACAAAAGAAATAGACTTGGCGTAGTTATCCCACCCAATTCGCTACAATTAATACAGCCTTCAGAAAACCTTTGCGAAACTTGTACTTAAACTTTGCGAACTTTGCGTGAAGGCTTTTCGTTCATCGCGCCGCTACCGTAACCCCTTTGCAATGAAACACTTGGAACTAACCCCTTTAGAAGAACATACTTACGAGACATCTCTTCCCCGGGGCCCAACATTCTAAAGCACTTACCCCCAAGACACTCCACAGGGGAGGGGGTGGGGCATACCGCTTAGCTCGCTGCCTCACCGAACTCGGCAAGCCGCACCTTCCCCGCCAGCCGCATCACCAGCCGCTCCAGCACCAGCTTCTTATCAGCGGGGCTAGACCGCAACTCAAGGTCTGCCTTGGCAATCAACCGCAACCCCCGCGTCAACTCCCCGCGGTCCCGATACCGCCGCGCCTGCGCAATCAGCGCATCCGCCGCAAACGGGGCCACCCGGAACCCGGGCCAAAGTACCTGCCATATCGCCCGTTGGTCCTTCACCTGCTTTTCATTCAGCACCAGCATCTGCCGAAACGTCTTCGCCAGCGTAAACACATGCCCAATAGCCGAATCTTCCCCACCATCGGAAGCATTCAACAACCCCTGCAACAGCGCCAGCGCTCGCGGAGCATCCTTCAAGCTAATCGCGTCTGTCAGCTCATACAAACTCCGCTGCTTCGCCGCCGAAACCATCGTCTCCACATCCGCAACATCCACCGCGCCTGCGCCGCGAGCACCCGCATAAAGCAGTAGCTTCTCCAACTCGCTCTGCACGGTCAACATCTCCGCGCCCAGCGCATCCACCAACTCCCGCGCCGCATCCTCCTGGAACGCAACACCCTTAGCCGAAGCCTCGCGCATCACCCACCGAACCGCATCATCCTCACTAACCTGCTGCAACTCCACCACGCCGCAACCATCACCCAGCGTCTCCCGAATCCGCTCCGCCCGCTCCTTGTCCTGCATATCCATCTTCCGAACATCCTGCGGCAAATGAATATGATCGGCCACAAACACCACCATCGCCGACGGATTCGGCCGGCGGAAATACTCATCGATCGCAGCGAACTCATCCTTCTTCTGCCCGCGCCCATACAGCTTCTGCACATTCCGCAGAAACAGCACTTGGAACGGAGCCATCAGCGACGGCGTCTGCGCCAGATCCAGCGCCTCAAAGATCGAGGTCTCCGCCAGATCCAGGTCATGCAGGCAAAAGTCCCTCAGATCGCCCGGAACCAGCGCCTTCAGCACCCCACGCCGGCAAACCTCATACAGGAACGCCTCATCACCCATCAGCACATAACCCGCACGACGAGCATCTCCAGCAATCTCCGCTACAAACCGTTCAACCGCGGCAAAGCTCTTCAAACTACCTTTCTCCACACTCATCGGAACGACTCCAACATGTCACTCACCAGCGCCTGCCCAAAGTCATGCGCCATCCGCCTCACCGCCGCACTGTCCTCCTGCACCGACCCATTCAGATCCTCGGTCGATTGGAACTGCTCTCGCCATCCGAACGCATCGTTCTTGTACAGCACCGTCCCATCATGTGCCACCAACACCACCTGCGCGGTAACGGTCACCAGATAGCTCGATGTCTGCCCACTCGAAGCATCGTAAGTCAGCGGCGCGATCGTCTCCGCCAGAATCGTCCCCTTCAGCACCGCATCCGCGTCACTGGCATCACCGCTAGTCAGCACCTGATACCGTGTCCGCGTATTCAACTCACGCACAACACCCTGCGTAAACGCGGTCTCCGTGCGAAACCCCTGCACCTTCGACTGGAACACCGGCACCGCCACCGTCCGCACACTAGCCGGAACATGCGTCGCCGTACCAACCTGGTGATAGCCACAGCCGGTCGCCACCATAACCAACATCAAGAAACTGCAATTCAAAATCCTCGCCACATTACTCCTTACTGACATCCACATAGTACAAATCCGTAGCAACCTGGAACGCATCCTTCGCTTCCGTCCATGGCATCGTCCTCCACTCCGTAGTGACAGGCTTCACCATCTGCCAATGCTTCAGATCGCCAACCGCAATAGGCATCGCAAACCCAACTTCATCCGCCTTCCAACGGTAGCTCACCTCACTCTTCTCCGCATCGAAGTGGAGCAAAAGCGTGGGAATCGCCGCATGCCGCAGATACTCATCGAAGAACGGAGTCAGATTCATCCCCGTTCGCTCGTTCCACCACTTCACCACATCCTCAGTCATGATGTTCTGATACTTGAAGTGCTGGTAGAAGTCATGAATATCACCAAACCACTTCCCATCGTCATCGATCACACTCCGTAGCGTGTTGATCATCAACGCGCCCTTGAAGTACTGATCCTGCGGCGGTTCCGCATTGGTCCCGTGTGCCGTAATGATCGGAATCTGGTTATGCACCTTCGGCTTCAGGCCATTCAGATAGCGGATTGCATCGGCCTTTCCCCACCGGTACTCCACATACATCCCTTCCATGTAAGTCGTCCACCCCTCGTGGATCCACATATCTGAAACATCTTTCGCCGTAATCGAATTCCCAAACCACTCATGCCCACTCTCATGAATGATGATGAAATCGAACTTTGGACTGATTCCCACGCCCGTCCAGTCGCGCCCATAGTAACCATTCTCAAAGTGATTTCCATAAGCGACTGCCGATTGGTGCTCCATTCCCGCATAAGGAACTTCAATTAATTTATAACCATCCTTATCAAACGGATATTCACCGAAATAATGCTCATAAGCATCCAGCATCTCGGGAACCTGCGCAAACTGCTTCCTCGCCTTCTCCAGGTCTTCTGGCAGCGCATAATAATCCAGCGTGGTTTCCCCATGCTTATCCGAGAAATGTTGATAATTCCCGATATTCAAGGCAACGTCGTAATTATTGATCGGATAATGCACCACCCATTTCCACTGTGTATATCCGTCTCCTAAGTCTTTGCTCCCTGCAAAGCGCCCATTGGATACATCCATCAATCCATGCGGTACCGCAACATCGATCTCCATCCCATCCTGCGGCTCATCGCGCCACTGATCTTTGTTCGGCCACCACACACTCGGTCCTTCGCCCTCGCAGGCAGTCGTAACCCATGGTTTGTCTTCCTTGTCCTTATCGAACGAGAAGCACCCAAACCGCCCCTGCGTCACCGGCTTACCCGAGTATGCAAATGCAATCCGGTAAATGCGGCCTTTGTGCAACATCTGAGGAAAGTCCACCCAAACAGTCCGCTCTTCGCGCGTGTACTTCAGCGGGATACCGATCGAAGCGTCCACGTTGCCATCCGTCTGTTGTGTGATGGAATCAATGTCCAGTGAAGGCGCTAGTTCCAATTGAATCCGCTTCCCATCCGACAGCATCCGAAACCGAATAGTATTCGTCCCCGCAATCGTCTTCGCTTCCGGGTCAACCCGCACATCCAGCCGATAGAACAGTAGATCATTGTTCGCGCGATAAGGCCCATACCCGCCCCGCAGCAAGTCGTCCTTCGTGGGAATCTTCACCGCATCCGGCGCATGCGCTCCCTGACCCACCTTCGCACCCGGCGTCGTCGTCGCACTCTGCGCCGATGGCTGAGGGCTCACGACCACCTGCTGGGCCGTCTGCCCCACAGGAGCGCCAGCGCCCAGCAACAACCCTATTCCAACCAAATACAGCCGCCGAACTGCTTGAACCATAGATCTCAGCTTACCCTCCACCCATCAAACAAGAAAGGCAGCCCGATTAAGGCTGCCTTCCTACTCTTCAAATCATCGACAATTACGCCGTCGTCGGTGTGCCTTCGCTAAAGCCAGTCTTCCGACCACCTTCCGGCTTCAGCACCTTCTGGATATCGCCGTCGCCATCCGCAGCAGCCAGTGAAGACTTCACCGGACCAAGCTCTTTACCCTGGATCAACAATTCAATCTCAGCAGCATCCAACGTCTCGCGCTCCAGCAAAGCTGCCGCCATGCGATGCATCACATCCTGATTATTCTCCAGGATCTGGTGCGCCGACTTGTAGCCCTCATCGACCAACCGGCGAACTGCCTGGTCAATTTGCTGTGCCGTGTCATCCGAATAGTCCCGCGCCTGCGCAATCTCACGGCCCAGAAAGATCTGCTCTTCCTTCTTGCCGTATGTCAGCGGTCCAAGCTCGCTCATGCCATACTCGCAAACCATCTTGCGTGCCAATTCCGTAGCGCGCACAATATCATTGCCTGCTCCGGTCGTCATGCGGTTCATGAAGATCTCTTCCGCGCAACGTCCACCCATCAGGATGGCAAGCTGCGTGTTCAGATAATCCTTCGTCACCGTATGCTTGTCTTCTTCCGGCAGATGCATCGTCACACCCAGCGCCATACCGCGCGGAATAATCGTCACCTTGTGCAGCGGATCAGAGTGATCGCGCTTCGCCGCAACCAGTACATGCCCAGCCTCGTGATAAGCCGTATCGCGCTTGTCATCTTCACTCAGCAGCATCGACTTGCGCTCTGCGCCCATCAACACCTTGTCCTTTGCTACTTCGAAGTCATACATATGTACGGCCTTGCGATTGAACCGCGCTGCCGTCAGCGCCGCTTCGTTCACCATGTTGGCGAGGTCCGCACCGCTAAAGCCCGGTGTTCCGCGCGCCAGGATGCCCAAGTTCACATCCTCGGACAGCGGGACCTTCTTCGAGTGCACGCGCAGCACTTCTTCGCGCCCACGAATGTCAGGACGATCCACAATTACGCGTCGATCAAAACGTCCCGGCCGCAGCAACGCCGGATCGAGCACATCAGGACGATTCGTCGCCGCAATCAAAATTACACCGTCGTTGGATTCAAACCCGTCCATCTCGACCAGTAACTGGTTCAGCGTCTGCTCACGCTCATCGTGCCCGCCGCCGAGACCAGCGCCACGGTGCCGTCCAACAGCGTCAATCTCGTCGATAAAGATGATGCAGGGCGCATTCTTCTTGCCCTGTTCAAACAGGTCGCGCACGCGGCTCGCGCCCACGCCCACAAACATCTCGACGAAATCCGAACCCGAGATCGAGAAGAACGGAACGTTCGCCTCACCGGCCACAGCCCGCGCCAGCAAAGTCTTACCCGTTCCTGGAGGCCCAACCATCAGCACACCCTTGGGAATGCGTCCGCCGAGCCGCTGGAACTTCTGCGCCTCGCGCAAAAATTCGATGATCTCCTTCAGCTCTTCCTTCGCCTCATCTACGCCGGCGACGTCCTTGAAGGTAATCTTCTTCTGCTGCATGCTCAGCAATCGCGCGCGGTTCTTACCAAAGCTCATTGCCTTGTTTCCGCCCGACTGCATCTGCCGCATCATGAACAGGAATAGCGCAAAGATTGCCAGGATGGGCAGCGCCTGGATCAGCACGCTAAACCACACATTCCCCGCCGGATCCTTGATCGTGACGTCCACGCCGTGGTCGCGCAAATCTTTGTAAAAGTCGGGATAGTTCGCCGGAATGGTCGTAGTGAAGGTCTCTTTGCTGCCCTTGTATTCGCCAGTAACCTCGGGCCCTGTAACAGTTACGGTAGAAATCTTGCTGGCTTCCGCGTCACTTAGAGCCTGGCTCAAACTGATTGCCTTATTGTGACCGGTGTTCATGTTCTGAACAAAAAAACGCCACGCAACCAGAAGGCAGCAGATAGTGAGCACCCAGATCGTCACATGCTTAACTGTTGTCGAATTCAATCAACTTCCTCATTTCTCTCTTACCCGGACCGCTTAGTGGTTCAATCCGGCTCGTCTGCTCGCGCGAATCTCGCTTCTATCGATTAGACGGCATCGCTTCAAATTCGATGCATCCCGCCACGATCCGTTCAGTTCGTCCCGGCGAAACACTTCACTAAATTCTACTCCGAAGCCTCCCTGCCAGCGCACTAAATCCTCGCGGGCTCCCGGTTATGTCGCAGATTGAAGCACCTTACCCCACCACCGCGTTCTCTCTACCCTTCAGCTTCTCGTTTCGCAATTCTGCAACCACAACCGCAACTCCCGTGCCGACCGCTCTGCCCGCAGTCCTGCTCTCAGTTCCAACCGGCTCCCAATCCGACCCGTAATCCCTTCATATCCCCCAAATCCCGCCAGCGCCAACAACTTTGCCGTCTCCGCAAAGCTCAATCGCGAGCCGATCCCCCGCGCCATCCCCCGAATCACACGCCTCCGCATTGCCGCATCCATAGCCTTCAGCCGCTCAATCTCCAGACCACACCCAGCCTCTCCGACACCTGTACTCACCGCTCGCCCACCCCCACGAGCTGGTTTACCCGGCAGGACCATCTGCGGCAAAATCTTTGTCACTTCCGCCTCCCAATGCGCCTCTTCATCCCGAGCAATCACGGCCACGTTTGCCAATAACTCATCAACCCCCGGATTGAACCCCCGCAATACCGGCATCAACTCATGCCTCACCCGATTCCGTGTCAAGGTCACATCCCGGTTGCTCGAGTCCTCCCGCCACTCCTGCCCCCGCACCCGCAAAAATCCCTCCACCTCCACTCGCCGAACTCCCAACAATGGCCTGATCAACCTGTTTTTCGCTGATCCCCGCACCACCGCAGAAATTCCACCCAATCCCTCCGTCCAGGCCCCCCGCAGCAACTTCATCACCACCGTCTCGGCTTGATCATCCAGCGTATGGGCCGTAGCAATTGCGTCAACTTCCAACCCCTGTAGTGCCTTATAACGCAGCTCACGCGCTGCCTCCTCCAACCCCTCACCTTCTGCGATCTGCCGTGCCGTCGTATCGACCTGAAACACCGTCAATGGCACCTTGAGCCGCTCGCATAAGGCCCGCACAAAAGCCTCATCCCCGTCGGCCTCTGCCCCGCGGAGTCCGTGATGCACATGAGACGCGCTCAGAACCACTCCCAGCGCTTCGCGCTCTGCATTCGCCTCCACAAATCCCACCAAGAGCGCCACCGAATCCGCCCCGCCGGATACGGCTACACAAACTCGCTCTCCAGCCTTTACGAGCGATCTATCAAATCCGAGCATCTTCTTTGCCGCCATCGCACCATCCTAAGCCGTGTCCTTCTCTTTATCTTCTACACTTTGCACTATGCCGACCCTCCGCTTCGCTACACCCGACGACGCTTCGCTCATTACCGCTCATCGCCACATCATGTTTGCTGATAACAACTTCGCCAGTGAAGCCCGTTTCGCCGAAATGGATGCCGCCTTCGAGCCCTGGGCTCGCGCCCATATCGCCAACGGCAGTTATGTCGGCCTTCTCCTGCAAGAGGAAGGTACGAAGGAGATAGTCGCGGGTGCAGGCATCTTTTTTATGGAGTTTCCCCCGCATTGGATGCATCTTGAAGCCCGTCGGGCTTATCTGCTCAACTTCTATACTGCCCCTGAAGCGCGTGGCAAAGGATATGCCAGGGAGCTGCTCAAAGCCTGCGTTGACCTTTGTCGCGAGCGCTCTGTTGAGGTGATTACGTTACATGCTTCGCCTTTTGGGCGACCGATCTATGAAAAATTCGGGTTCGAGGCTTCTACCGAGATGATGCTTCGGCTGAATCCATAAATTTGCCCATAAACGCTGGCTTATTGCTATACTCAGCTTCCCATGTCTGTCTTCGTAATTCTCCCCGCTGCTGGAATCGGTACCCGAATGGCTTCTTCGGGTACTGCGCCCAAACAATTTCTAACCCTTCGGGGATTGCCTATTTTGCAGCATTCTTTGCAGGCTTTCCTTAGTATTCCGCAGATTACGGGGATTTATGTCTCTGTGCGGGCGGCTGAAGAGGCGCGGGTTCTGGCGCTGATTTCGGAGCATCGGATGGAGGATAAAGTCCATGTTGTGATTGGTGGGGACAATCGTCAGGATTCTGTTTTCAATGCTTTAGCGGCAATTCCTTCTACTTCTGAGGATGATATTGTGCTGGTGCATGATGCGGTTCGGCCGCTGATTGATCCGGCTACTATTGTGAAAACCATTGATTCTATTGAGAAACATGGGGCTGCTATTGTGGCTACGCCGGCGGTGGATACGATCAAGCAGGTAGAGAGGACTGCCGATGGGGCGATCATTACGGCTACGATTCCACGGGAGCTGATTGTGCATGCCCAGACGCCGCAGGGGGCTCGTATCTCATTGATGCGGAAGGCTTTTGCAGAGGCGGCGGCGGATGAGTTTACCGGGACCGATGAGGCTAGCCTGCTGGAGCGGGCGGGGATTCCGGTGTTTGTGGTGGCTGGCAATCAGCGAAACTTCAAGGTTACGCAGCCTGGGGATCTTGAAATTGCGGAATTTTATCTGGCCGGTTGACGGTCCGTGCGGGATAAATCGAACCCGACGCCTCGAGTTCTGAAATCGCCAATAACGACGGTGTTTTTACGGTGAGGGGCATGGTTTGGCACGGAGCGATTTACGGTGCTACGGACGGTGATTTACGGTGATTTTTCACCGTGACGGTGACCGGTGAACTAATAAACTAAAACCAAGTCTACGGGTTTGGGCTGGGGAACCACCAAGAGCCTTTCCAGACCCAAGGGACATCCAATGCCAATGACTACCGCCCAACAGGTCGAGCTCACCGAGGATCAGGTTCACCTGATTACCCGTGCGCTGGCTGACCCTCGGCGGTACGAGATTTTGAAAAAGCTCGGGCCTCATACCTGTGCTACCCCGTGCAGCAACATGCGCGACTGTATCGATGTCAGCCCGGCTACGCTCTCTCACCACATGAAAGAGCTGGAAACTGCCGGGCTCATACGGTCGGAGAAGGCTGGCAAGTTCGTCAATTACTTCTCGCAACCCCATGTGCTGCATGCCTACCTCACTCGCCTGAAGTCCGACCTCGTATAAATTTTTCGCTTCGCCTGAATCTTTGCGCATCGCTCCTTCATCAATTCGATGGTTGTCGAAATATCGAAATGATATCGACACAAGGAGATTTGAGATGAGCAAG
>Ga0302315_10003452_pt1 | contig 14245 bp, 14 predicted proteins | sample III_Palsa_N3_1_FD_200532 | JGI IMG/M metagenome (GOLD analysis project Ga0302315, IMG submission 200532) | Peat permafrost microbial communities from Stordalen Mire near Abisko, Sweden - III_Palsa_N3_1 | ecosystem: Environmental > Terrestrial > Soil > Palsa > Peat permafrost | place: Sweden... | reverse complement strand
TGACGCCAAGGATATAGTTCAGCAGCGCGGTCGCCGCAGCCCACTGTTCTTTGTCCGGCACGCCAAGAGCGTGAACCTGCTGGCCTATGCGTTCGAGAATGCGCACCATGGGCAATTGCCCCGGAGCACGGGTGAGCGCCGAGCCAACCCACGGATGCGCGTCGATCGCGTCGAACATACCCAGCGCGAGGGCGCGAATTGTTGCCTTCGGCTTCGCACCGGTCAAACACGCCGTCATGGTGCGAGCGACAATGGCGTCGCTGGCGGCAGTCAGTAAATCGCTCTTGTTGGCGATGTGCCAATAAATAGCACCGGGGCCGGTGGCGAGCAGTGCGGACAGGGCGCGGAATGTCAGGCCGCTTTCTCCGCTGCTGTCCAAGAGTTCGATTGACGCTTCAATGATGCGATCCCGAGAGAGCGATTCTTCCCGTCTTTGAGTGCGATGTGCTTTTTTTATCATACCTCAACTTGACATAAGTGGAATTCCGTTCCATCATTATGGAATGACGTTCCATTGCTGTCAAGGGCAAGTTCCCGGCGGCGTCCATTCAAGAAAGAATCAGATGAATACTACAGTCGCGATCATCGGCGCCGGCCTCGGCGGGTTGACACTTGCCCGCGTCCTCCACGTTCACGGCATCGCAGCGACGATCTACGAAGCGGAAGCATCGGCAAACGCACGCGCGCAGGGAGGGCAGCTCGATATCCACGAGTACAACGGGCAGCCGGCACTCAAGGCGGCGGGACTATTCGACAAGTTCATCGAGATCATTCACGCCGGCGGCGAGGCATCGCGGATACTCGACAAGAACGGCAACGTCTTGTTGGATGAGCCTGACGAAGGCAATGGCGGCCGACCTGAGGTAGACCGAGGAGACCTTCGGCGGATTCTGCTTGATTCCCTTCCTGCCGACACGATCCGCTGGGGGCGCAAACTCACGACGGTGTCGCCGCTCGGCGGCGGACGTCACGAACTGACCTTTGCTGACGGCTCGACAGTAACTACCGACCTGCTGGTGGGCGCGGACGGCGCTTGGTCAAGAGTGCGTCCACTTCTGTCCGAAGCGAAACCGGCATATGTCGGCACCTCATTTATCGAGACGTACCTGTTTGACGGCGACACCCGCCACAAGGCAAGCGCGGAAGCGGTTGGCGCTGGAACGATGCTTGCGGTAGCGCCGGGGAAAGGCATCCTCGCGCATCGCGAGGCCAATGGCGTGCTGCACACTTACGTGGCTTTGAACAAGCCGCAGGACTGGATTACCCGCATCGACTTCTCCGACCCGGCGACTGCCCTGGCCCGCGTCGCTGAGGAATTCGACGGCTGGGCTCCGGCGCTGACCGCGCTCATCACCGATGGTGAGACTGATCCTGTGCCTCGCACCGTCAATGCGCTTCCGGTCGGGCATAGATGGGATCGCGTATCGGGGGTGACGCTGCTCGGTGATGCCGCGCACCTGATGTCGCCGTTCGCTGGCGAAGGGGCGAACCTCGCAATGTACGACGGCGCTGAACTCGGGCAGGCCATTGCCGCCAACCCCGGCGATATTGAAGCCGCACTTATCGCGTATGAAAAGGACCTCTTCCCCCGCAGTGCATCCGCCGCCGCAGAGTCAGAACGGAACCTGAAGTTGTTCTTCGACGACAACGCACCTCAGAGCATCGTTGACCTGTTCGCCAACTACCAGCCAGTCAATTAACTACCGCCCACGAGTTCAGGCAGCTCGTTCTGCTTGCAATCAGTTCGTGGCAGATGCGCTGAACTGGTTCGACGCATCTGCCCATGCCACGCTAGGGCGAAAACGCTTCAAAGGCGAGGTAATTTTCCGCCACGCCTGACGATATTTAAGTCCGAACGGCCGCCAGCGCCCAGCCGCATGTGCTTAAATGTTAGCTGTAAGACTTTAGTCTCTCAGCGATTTTTCCGAAAAATACCATTTTGCAGTCAACCTGTCAGAACTTACAGGTTACAGATCGTCAATTTGCGGATGCATTATAAATCGAGCGCGAAATGCTATAAATTTGAGCTTTAAAATTTGCAAATTGCTTGCATTCGAGAATGCCGTTTATGGTGGCCCACGCAAGGCAAGAAATCGTTTGGCGGCGCTGCTGGAAGCAATTTGGCCTAACGCGCATAATTGATCGCTTGCTAATCGATAATTGCCAGCTAGATATACCGGTATGGCTACGTACTACTTCGCGCTGGGGACGGCGAGCGCAAAGGTAATATATGATGCTAGGTCGGAGGAGCCGAAGAAAAGGGATGTGCGGCCGGATGTAGAAGACGAAAGCGGTAAAACAAAATTCCGAAAAAGCTAATTGAACCGTAATGGACCAAAGATGACCCCACGCCATCTGCCACCAAGCCGTTTTCCTTTCTATGCCGCCCTAGCTTTGGTGTTCTTCGCCACGCCAGTCCGGGCTGACCCGCCAATTTTACTAACGGTCGATCAAGCCGTGTTGGCTGATGGAGTCGATCGCACCTCGCGTACCTTTTTGCACACGGTCACGTCGCCCTTTGCACGCAAGCAGGTCTCGCTTTGGATGCAATTGCGCGGGACGCCCGAACTGCTGGATCGGGTCAAGTCCTCCAACGGCAAGGTTACTATCCACCACGTCTGGCGCAAATATGTCTTGACGGGTGTGGAAACGCGGCTCGACCAGCCTCTGGATATTGGTCGCGAGGAATATCTCCTCAAGCTCGCGGGGCAAGTAGCTGCCAACGGTTATTTTACGTGGCGCACATGGAGCGACAAGCAGAATCTCTCGTCAGGAAACTGGCGCGTTGACCTGGAATTTGACGGCCACGTGCCTGTCATGTGTCCGGGCGACGGCGGCGAATTGCAAGCTTGCTCCTATCCTTTCAAAGTTGAATAGCATTTTCCTTTTACGACGCTTTCGCCCAGCAAACACATAACCAAAACGCCTATGAACCCCAGACTTCACGAGAGCGTCGAAGACGCCCAGCTAGTACTTGCTTACGCTGCGAAAAACGGCATCGCCGTCGATCAGGCGACGATCAATATCGTTGTCACCATCGGCAACAAGATCGGAGCTGGTGAGGTCGGCGACCAGGACGAGGCTGCCTTTTGGCCCGCGCTGGAAACGCTGGCCGCCAAGATCAGCCCGGTGACCGTATTGAGTCTGCACGCCACCATGGACGTCCGCGCCACCAAAGCGCCCGGTTTATTGGGCCGCCTTTTCGGGCGGCGCCTCAGCCAATGGTCGGTCGCGCGTCGCGCCGTGCTGTGGTATACGTGCCTGGCAATTTTTTCGCTGGGATTACTGTTGGTGGTGCAAATCTATTGGCTATTCGGCCTCTCCATTACGGGTGACATCGAGGAAGATAGAGCCGCATACGAGAAGATCACGACATCGATGGCCTCCGCCAAGCCGGAAGACCAAAGCAAGATGGACGATCAGCGCAGCACGCTGGAACTGGAAATTAGTTCCGACTACAAATTACTTGAGCGCTGGAGCACGCCGTGGGAAAAGATTTGTGATTCGAGCAAGGAAAGCTGTGGCTGCTCCTCGCGGGATGCCGGCGCTTACCAAGCTTGCATGAACATCTCGCGAGAAACCTCTGCCAAGGTCGTGCTAGACATTCTACAGCGCTATTTTTTGCCGTTACTCTATGGCTTGCTCGGCGCCTCGGTCTATATTCTGCGCACGTTATCCAGTCAGATCCGTGCGCGAACCTATTCCGAGGCAAGTAACATCGACTTTCGCATCCGGCTCTACCTCGGCACGCTTGGTGGCATGGTCTCGGCGTGGTTCATCAACCCCGAGGTAGCCGGCGGCCTGGTCAAGACACTCTCGCCGTTCGCCATTGCCTTCCTGGCCGGCTACAGCGTCGAACTATTGTTCGCAGTGATGGATAAGATTATTTCCGCGTTCAGCAAGCAACAGTGATACGAGCGTTCTACACGCCCACACCTCTCCGTTGGGGTTGGCGGGTGACCACGTTCAAACCGAGGCGATGCTTAAAACTTCAGCCATCCCATTCGTTGTCTTGCGCAATGGTTGGTACACCGAAAATTACATGATTTCGATTCCAACGGCACTGGCACACGGTGCACTGATGGGCAGCGCCGGCGACGGACGAATTGCGTCGGCTGCACGGGCTGACTACGTCGCCGCGGCTGCCTTGGCGATGACGCTTTCCGATCAGGCCGGACGGGTCTACGAACTGGCGGGCGATACCGCCTATACCCTGTCGGAATTCGTGGCCGAAATCTCGCGTCAGTCCGGCAAGACAGTCAACTACATGAACCTACCGCGTGCGAAATACAAATCGTCGCTCATGGGCTTTGGTCTGCCCGAACCAGTCGCGGATCTGCTCGCTGATTCCGACAGTGGCGCATCGCAAGGTGGTCTTTTCGACGATAAGCGCCGGCTCAGTACATTGATCGGACGACCAGCAACGCCAATGGCTGAGACGATTGCAGCGGAACTTAAGGCCTAGATAATTGTTGGCACATTGCCGCCAAGCCCATGTTTTGTCAACCAACGTAGTGCGCCGAATTGTGCCGGGTTGGCTGCACTGAGCCTTTGCAGCTTCAAGCCCTGGTTGATGACCGATTGATTAATTTAGCTGGTCGTGTCAACGATTAGTTATTTGTTTTTCACAGGAGTTTCAAATGAGTGTTCGATTTCTCAAGATCGCAGTGATCTATCTATTCGTCGGCGCGTTACTTGGCGGCTATATGGGGGCGACCGAAAATTTTGCTTTGGCTCCAGTCCATGCGCATGTCGCTTTGCTCGGCTGGGCTTCGCTCGCGCTCGCGGGTTTGATTTATCATTTTTACCCGGCCGCAGCGCTGACGCTGCTTGCGCAGATTCATTTCTGGTTGCACAACATCGGCCTGCCATTTTTCATGCTCGCTCTCGGCTTGGTGCTTACCGGTTATACTGCGGCAACTCCAATCGTCTCCATCTTTGCCAGCATCGTCATTGTTGGGCTAGCAGCGTTCACCGCAAATGTTCTGATGAACGTGAAAGCCATTGCCGGCCGACAGTAAGCTGGTGGAGAATCGAGTCGTGATATTTACCCCAGGAGCTGAATATGAAAAATGAGAATTTTTCATATTCTAAATTAAGTAGGAATGAACCATGAAATATGGAATAGTGGGTGCCATCGAATTAACAGGGATTGGCGGATTGTGAATCTGATCGGCAAGTTCGAGTTTACCGTTGAGACGCCGTTTCCAAAAAGAAATTTTTACCTTTTCGAGGGATGAGCAAAAATACCCCAAATCCTGTGCGCGGTGTCAAAAACGCTGCCGGCAGCACGTTTAACGCTAAACTTGCAGCGAAACAATTTCATATACGGTACGCGCAAATAATGAAATTTGCCGTTGAAGGAAACTAGTGAAATCAGTCATTTCAGTCAAGGGCCTGACCAAAACCTACGCTTCGGGATTCCAGGCGCTCAAGAAGATCGACCTGGAAATTGCACGCGGAGATATCTTCGCGCTGCTCGGCCCCAACGGCGCGGGCAAGACCACCCTGATCAACATCATCTGCGGCATCGTCAACCCGAGCGAAGGCACGGTAACGGCGGACGGCCACGACGTCGTGCGCGACTACCGTGCGGCGCGCTCGGCCATCGGCCTGGTACCGCAGGAAATCGCGACAGATTCTTTCGAAACTGTATGGGCGACGGTAAATTTCAGCCGCGGCATTTTTGGAAAGCCCCCGAACCCACAGCACATTGAAAAGGTGCTGCGCGATCTCTCGCTATGGGACAAAAAGGATGCAAAGATCCGGGAATTATCGGGAGGCATGAAGCGCCGCGTGATGATCGCCAAGGCCTTATCGCACGAACCGACAATCCTATTCCTCGACGAGCCAACCGCCGGTGTCGACGTGGCGCTGCGCCGTGACATGTGGCAAATGGTACGCGGCCTGCGCGACAAGGGTGTGACCATCATTTTGACCACGCATTACATCGAGGAAGCCGAGGATATGGCTGATCGAATTGGTGTAATCCACAAGGGCGAGATCATTCTGGTGGAAGACAAGGTGAAGTTGATGGCCAAACTCGGCAAAAAGCAGCTGAAAATTCAGTTGCAACATCCGCTGGCCACCCTCCCTCGTGACTTGGCCGAAATGGGACTGACACTTGCTGCAGACTGTAACGAATTGACCTACACCTTCGACGCACAAAGCGAACAATCCGGGATTGCCGCCCTACTGCGGCGACTCGGCGAGCATGGCATTGACTTCAAGGATCTGCAATCGAGCCAGAGTTCGCTGGAAGATATATTTATCAGCTTGGTGAAAACATGAAACTGAACATTTACGCGATTCGGGCAATCTATTACTTTGAAATGGCGCGCACCCGCCGCACGCTGATGCAGAGCATCGCTGCGCCGGTGATTTCGACTGTGCTGTACTTCGTGGTGTTCGGCGCGGCAATTGGCGGCCATATGATGAACGTGGGTGGCGTGAGCTACGGCGCATTCATCATTCCCGGTCTCATCATGATGTCCTTGATGACGCAAAGCATCGCCAATGCGTCGTTCGGCATTTATATGCCACAGTTTTCAGGCACGATATACGAAGTGTTGTCGGCGCCCATTTCGGCGCTGGAAATCGTGGCGGGCTATGTCGGTGCGGCGGCCACCAAGTCGGTCATACTGGGTACGCTAATTTTGATCACAGCGCGGTTTTTCGTCGTTTTCGAGATCGCGCATCCCTTTTTCATGATCGCATTCCTGGTACTGACCGCGGTAACCTTTTCCATGTTCGGCTTCATCATTGGAATCTGGGCCGATGGGTTTGAAAAACTGCAAATCATCCCCTTGTTGATTATCACGCCGCTGTCCTTCCTGGGCGGCAGTTTTTATTCGGTCAGTATGTTGCCTTCAGGTTGGCAGACCGTCGCTTTGTTCAACCCAGTGGTCTATTTGATCAGCGGATTTCGCTGGAGCTTTTATGGCATCGCGGACATGCCGGTGGAAATCAGCATCGGCATGGCGCTTGTCTTCCTGTTTATTTGCGTGGCGACCATCTATTGGATATTCAAGACCGGATACAAGCTCAAACGCTAGTCCGGCAGTCGTGATGACATATCATTGACGTCGTTTCTAAAGTTAGAATCTGATAGGAAAATCTCAGAGTCCCAATCCGGTCAGGAACAGGTCGATCTGCCGTTCGAATTGGGCCTGATCATAGGAGATTAAGGCCATTCGCCACAGATCCTGGAGGTAGGTGGCGACGATCTCAGCAACCAGTTGAGGGTCGAATGCTGTCGGCAAAATCCCGGTTTCCTTGTCTGCAGTCGTGCACGCGGCCATTCCGTCAGCGAACATTGACATTTGCTGCTGCGCAATAATTTTTGTTCAACACTAATTAAGTTCGGAACTCGCCCCTATCCATTCTGTGAGATCTGACTGTCCGCTATCTGGAAATTAGAAAGGGCACAGTGGGTCGATAACCCCAGTCTGAATTTTTAATGCAATATAATTCACGACGTATGGTGTCGCTGCGGCCATTACCGAACGATCGAGAATGCGGCGTAAAGCGGCTCGTAGGGCGGATGAGCAAAGCGTTATCCGCCGCATGTGATGGTGTGCCCTATCCGGCGGAAAGCGCCTTCGGCTTTCCCCCCCCACGTGCTTGAACCGCCCGGATCGATCCGTTTTCGGCACTCCGCCGACTTCCAACCATCTGATAGTTGACAATTCTGTCAACGCGGAATATCGTCCAACCGTTCTGCCAATTAGCGATTTACGTCGCTCATTTCAATCATCTTACTCAGCAAAGGAAAATCCATGAAGACATTACTGGTTGCCGCTATCTCCGCATTGTCGCTTATTGGCGGCGTGGCCATCGGCGCACAGGTGCATGATTGGCACCAAATCCACGAAGCAGACAGGCATATCGACGAAGCGCTGCACGAAATGCATGACGCCCAGGCGGCAAATCATTACGACATGGGCGGACATGCAGCCAAGGCTGAGCAATTGCTGAATGGCGCTAAGCACGAACTGCACGCAGCGGTCGAGTCGGCCCACGATTCCTGGTAAAAACGAGTTGGGCTGAAAGGCCCGGTTTTGTGTGGTACGGGGCCGCAGGGCTACCATCCCCCTGCGGCCCTCGGATGCATCCCAGGCTTTATTGCCTTGTCCCGGACTTTAATGGCCAAAATTTTTTGAAACTTCCAAACATCATTCCACAGTAACCGATTTTGCGAGGTTGCGAGGTTTATCGACATCCGTTCCCCGTGCAAGCGCAGTGTGGTAGGCCAATAACTGTAATGGCACGGTATGCAGAATTGGCGATAGCAATCCATAGTGTTCCGGCAAACGGATTACGTGGATGCCATCGCTTGGCATGATGCGCGAATCGGCGTCGGCGAACACGTATAGCTGCCCGCCGCGCGCGCGCACTTCGTGCATGTTGGATTTCAGTTTTTCGATCAGCGCATCATTGGGGGCGACTGTCACGACCGGCATTTCTTCGGTCACCAATGCCAATGGACCGTGCTTGAGTTCGCCTGCGGGGTAGGCTTCTGCGTGGATATAGGATATCTCTTTCAGCTTCAATGCGCCTTCCAGCGCAATCGGGTAATGCAGGCCACGGCCCAGGAATAGCGCATTTTCCTTGCGTGCGAATTCGTCGGCCCAGGCGATGATTTGAGGCTCCAATGCCAGCACGGCGGTGATAGCCAGCGGTAGGTGGCGCATGGCTTTCAGGTGGGTGGATTCTTGTTCTTCGCTTAGGTGCCCTTTGGATTGCGCGAGCGCCAGCGTGAGCAGGAAGAGTGCTGCCAATTGCGTGGTGAAGGCCTTGGTGGAGGCCACTCCGACTTCGACGCCAGCGCGGGTGATGTAGGATAGTGTGCATTCGCGGACCATCGCGCTGGTGGCGACATTGCAAACGGTCAGCGTATGTTGCATACCTTGCGCGCGAGCATGTTTCAATGCCGCCAGGGTGTCGGCGGTTTCGCCGCTTTGCGATATCGTGACAACCAGCGCGTTCGGATTGGGCACGCTATCGCGGTAACGGTATTCGCTGGCGATCTCGACGCTGACGGGTACTTTGGCGACTGATTCGATCCAGTATTTGGCGGTCAAGCCGGCATAGTAGCTGGTGCCGCAAGCGAGTATCAGCACGGAATCGATTTGCTTGAAGGCGCGGTAGGCATTGTCGCCGAACAGCTCGGGCATGATGCCGGTGACGCCCTCCAGCGTATTGGCAATCGCGCGCGGCTGTTCGAATATTTCCTTTTGCATGTAGTGGCGATACGGGCCGAGTTCGGCGGCGCCGGTGTGGGCGTGGACGGTGCGCACTTCACGCTGTGCGGATTTGCCGTTGCTGTCGACGATCCAGTGGCGTTGCAATTGCAGGTCGACGACATCGCCTTCTTCCAGGTAGATGATTTGGTCGGTGGTGCCAGCCAGCGCCATCGCGTCGGAAGCCAGGAAATTTTCTCCCTGGCCGACGCCGACGATCAAGGGCGAACCTTGCCGCGCGCCGACGATGCGATGCGGCTCGTCGCGGCAGAATACGGCGATCGCATAGGCGCCGGTCAGGCGCTTGACGGCCAGTTGCACGGTCTCGAACAAGTCGCCGCCGTACATATGGTCGATCAAATGAGCGATGACTTCGGTGTCGGTCTGGCTTTCGAAAACATAGCCGGCGCGTGTCAGCTCGGCGCGCAATTCATCATGGTTTTCAATGATGCCGTTATGTACCAGGGCAATCCGCTCGCGTGAGAAATGCGGGTGGGCGTTGTGCGAGGCAGGCGCACCGTGCGTTGCCCAGCGGGTGTGGGCAATGCCGGTAAAACCGGCAAGGTGGGCGCTGTCGACTTGTTTTTCCAGGTCGGCAACGCGCGAGGTGCTGCGCGAACGTCGCAACTTGCCGTCGATATGCAGTGCAACGCCGCACGAGTCGTAGCCGCGATATTCGAGGCGTTTGAGTCCCTCCAGCAGGATGGGAGTGATATTGCGTTGCGCAACCGCGCCGACGATGCCGCACATGAGGACCTCTCGCTATATGTTTGTGAATGCAGTGATCCTAGTGTAGGGGCATTGAAATATGCATTCTAAATTTGCGTGTATATGAAATATTAAGTCACTGTGTTAATATAATGAAATATATATTATTATTTTTAACTTAAATGGAATTTAATTTCATTAAACTGAAATAAATGAAAACCGAAGAGTGCATTTTGCTGGATGAGCTGGATCGTCGTATTCTCGCTGCTTTGCAGGAGGATGCGTCAGTTAGCAATATCGATCTGGCGGTTTTGGTGCACGCGTCAGCGCCAACCTGCTTGCGCCGCGTGAAGCGCTTGACTGAGGCCGGGGTGATCGAGCGGCAAGTGGTGCTGGTGGCGCCTGGCAGGGTCGGTCCGACCTTGACTGCGATCGTGGAAATCACGCTCGATCATCAGGCGACGGAAAAACAGGTCGAATTTGAAGCATTGGTGGCGCAAGACGCTGCAGTGTTGCAATGCTACCGCGTCTCGCCCGGGCCGGACTTTGTGTTGATCGTGCAGGTGGCGGATATGCCGGCCTATCATGCGCTGGCGCACCGTTTGTTTGCGGCGCACGCGAATGTGCGTAACGTGCGCAGCTTCTTTTCGATTCACCGCAGCAAGTTCGAGACGCGTATTGCGGTGTAAGCGCTAATCTATTTCTTGATCTTTACCGGCCGTTGCCAGTTTTCGATAGTGATTTGCCTGGCGCGCGAGACCGTCAGTTTGCCAGCCGGTGCGTCGCGCGTCAGCGTGGTGCCGGCGCCCAAGGTTGCTCCTCTGCCGACTGTGACAGGCGCGACTAATTGGCTATCGCTGCCGATAAAGGCATCATCTTCAATCACGGTACGGGATTTGTTGACGCCGTCATAGTTGCAGGTAATGGTGCCGGCACCAATGTTGACGCGTGCGCCGACGGTCGTATCACCGATGTAGGCGAGATGATTGGCTTTGCTATGCGCGTCAATCTGGCTGTTTTTGACTTCGACAAAATTGCCGATGTGTACATCCTCGGCCAGAGTGGTGCCGGGGCGCAATCGCGCGTATGGCCCGATCTGCGAACCGGCGCCGATTTGCGCGTCTTCGATATGGCAAAACGGCTTGACCTGCGTGCCACGCGCGATGCGGGCATTCTTGATCACGCAATGGGCGCCAATCGTGACCCCATCTTCCAATTCAACCTTGCCTTCGAATACGCAATTGATGTCGATGGCGACGTCCTTGCCGCACACCAGCGTGCCGCGCACGTCGATGCGGGCCGGGTCGGCCAGCGTGACGCCTTGTTCCAATAATATGGTGGCTTGTTGACGTTGGAAGATCCGTTCCAATTCAGCCAATTGCACCTTGCTGTTGATGCCCAGTGTTTCGGCAATGGCATCAGGTTGGGCTGACACCACCGGCACACCGTCGGCGACCGCACGGGCGACGATGTCGGTCAGGTAATATTCGCCTTGCGCATTATCCTTCGACAAGGTGGACAGCCATTGTTTGAGCTTAGCGGTCGGCGCGACCATGATGCCGGTATTGATTTCGCGTATTGCGCGTTCAGTGTCCGTAGCGTCCTTTTGCTCGACGATGCGGACAATTGCGTCACGCTCACGCACAATCCGACCGTATCCGGCAGGATTTTCGAGTTCTACCGTTAAAATCGACAACTTATCGGCGCCGGCGCTGTCCAACAAACGTTGCAGTGACGCGGCAGTCGTCAAGGGCACGTCACCATATAGAATGAGGGTCGGGGCAGCCTCGTTCAGATAGGGAATTGCTTGCATCACGGCATGGCCGGTGCCAAGCTGTGGTTCTTGTTTGGCAAAAGTGATATCGGATGCTTGCAGCGCCTGCGGAACCGCTTCACCGCCATGACCGTAAATCACGGTCAGGCTAGAGGGGCATAATGCGCGGGCGGTATCGACCACATGCGATAGCAGCGGTTTGCCGGCCAGTGGATGCAATACTTTTGGCAATGCGGAATGCATGCGCTTTCCCATGCCTGCAGCGAGAATGACGATGTTCATAGGGCACCAATCAGAATAATGCAAAATTCTATCACGCGACCCGCTGCATCTCTTATAAAAAGACTATGTCTTTGCTTGCTTGTATTTGCTCTGGCGGCATGCAGCCTGGCCCGCCTTGGGTATAGCAATGGCGATACCATCACCTATTGGTGGCTGAACGGCTATGTCGGCTTCAATTCCAGCCAAAGACCGTGGGTTCAGCAGCGGATCGACAAGCTCTTTGTGTGGCATCGTCAGACCCAACTCAAGGAATATGTCAGGTTATTGACCGTCGCCCAGCACCGTCTGCAACACGACATTACCAAGGAAGAAGTGCTGGCCGATTACGATGAAGTGACCAAATGCGGCGACCGGATCATCGAACAGATAGGTCCCGATATGGCGGATCTCGCATTGTCGATGGATGCCGACAATCTGGAACATTTGCGTGAGAAATTTGAATCGAATAACGAGAAATTCCGCGATGATTATTTGAAGGGCGATGTCCAGGAGCGGCAGGAGCACCGCTTCAAGACACTCATGGAATGGGCCGAATATTGGTTTGGCGACTTCAGCAGCGAGCAGGAAGCCGTGATCCGCAAGGCGTCGGACCAACGGCCGCTCAACAATGAATTGTGGGCAGCCGACCGGATCCAACGCCAGCAAGGCTTGATTGCGCTGGTGAAGCGGATACAACAGGAGAAACCGTCCCGCGATGCGGTGACGGAAATGATCAAGAGCTACGTCATCAACAATTATCTAATGCGCGCCAGTGCCACTCCGGAAATGAAGGCGTTTTTTGATGCGTCGAAGGAAGGGGTTGCGCAACTTACCGTGGTCATCGTGAATATCACTACCCCCAAACAAAAGGCTCACGCGAATGAGCGGTTGCAACAGTGGATCGATGATTTCAACGTGCTGACCGGCAAGACTTAACCCAACGCGGTGCTTCCCCCAAGTTATTGAACGCCAGCTTCTTCCTCCAGCCAATCGCAAAATGCCCGCAACAGCGGATCGGCGGCACGAGCGGTGGAGAGCAGCCAGCAATAGGCGCGGGCGCGCACTATCGGGCCTGCCAGCGGTGCAATCAATCGCCCGGCCGCCAACTCGCCATCGATAACCGGGCGCGGACCCAATGCCACGCCAATCCCATCTACCGCGGCCTGCAAGGTCAAATAGAAATGATCGAATTGTTGGCGCCGACCAACCTCCAGCCCCGGTACGCCGGCCGCGTTCAGCCACCGCTCCCATGAGTGCAGACGTCCGGCAGACGACAACAAAGTGTGATGCCGTAGATCGCGTGCCGACTTCAATGGGATACGCTCCAACAGGGCCGGGCTGCAGACAGGAATCTCTTGTTCGACCAAGAAATCGTGTGCTTGATATCCGGGCAAGTCCAACGGGCCGCGGCGGATGGCGATATCGAAATCGTTGGCTGCATTCGACAGCGCGCGTTCCGAGGTGATCAAGTTTAATTCGACGGTCGGGTGGCGTAATTGGAAGCGTGTCAGGCGCGGCAGCAACCAGTGCATCGTGAAAGTTGGAAGAGCATCGATCGTAATGCGACGTTTGGCGCCTGACTCGGTGACGCGCCGGGTGGCGCCGATAATGGTAGTGAAGGCCGACTGCACCGCATGATAATAGTCGCGTCCGGGGTTGGTCAGCAGCACGCGTCGACCGCGCCGTTCAAACAAAGGCATGCCGAGCCAGTCTTCCAAGCTGCGGATTTGCCGGCTGACAGCGCCGTGCGTCACATGCAAGACCTCCGCTGCGGCGGAAAAACTTCCGAGGCGGGCAGCTGCCTCAAAGGCGCGCAAGGCATTTAACGGGGGTAGGCGAGGTTCCATTGCTTGTGAGTATATATCACAAGTAATGGCAGGATAAATCGTTTTTCAATCTCCATCTCGAATGCTATTGTAGCGTCATGGATACGACAATGAACTCCCAAAATACGTCGCTTATGACAAGGAAAGAGCTATTTTTGTGCTTTCTTTACATGGGTTTGGTCAGCTTTGGCGGCGTGCTGCCCTGGGCTCGCAGGGCCTTGGTCGAAGAGCGTAATTGGCTCACAAGCGAAGAATTTGCGGAAGCCTTGAGCCTGGGGCAAATATTGCCTGGCCCGAATGTGGTCAACCTGTCGATCATGGTTGGCGCACGTTTTCATGGCGCTGTGGGCGCGTTGCTGGCTTTTGGTGGATTAATGTTGGCGCCGCTGGCGATTATCCTGATGCTAGCGGAACTATACGGTCATTACGGGCAA
>Ga0302315_10003451_pt1 | contig 14246 bp, 12 predicted proteins | sample III_Palsa_N3_1_FD_200532 | JGI IMG/M metagenome (GOLD analysis project Ga0302315, IMG submission 200532) | Peat permafrost microbial communities from Stordalen Mire near Abisko, Sweden - III_Palsa_N3_1 | ecosystem: Environmental > Terrestrial > Soil > Palsa > Peat permafrost | place: Sweden... | reverse complement strand
GTATATAGTAGTTGTAGCCCTGTTTTTGCTTATCTCGTGCAAAACGAAAACGGATGTAACAAACCCTGATATAGAACTGGTTGTTAGTACCCAGGTACTTGGCGCTACAAAGTCGGGCGTACGCTTGCTTTTGTTCAATAATTTAGCAGACTATACGTTAGCTACTATTACTAATTCCTCTGCAAAGGCCATTGATTCGGGTTACTCCGTTAACGGAACATATACCTTTCACAACCTGAACACTACCTCTACCTATAGGATACTTGCCACCTGGACGGATACTACCACTCTGGATGCCTACACCAATATTGGCGACAATTATCTGCTTGCAAATACGCTTAATACAAATTCTATAACCTATGTAACAGTTGATTTGAAAACGACGGACGGCTATGCTGGTTTTTGGGGGGCTTCTAATATACCCCTTCCTATGCATATTGCTATTTCCAGTACAAACAGTACGCTGGATACAGTAAAAGTTGTTCTCAGGAGTTATTCTCTTACGGGAAAACAACCTTCTGTTCTGGAAATTCTGCAATATAAAAGGGTAAACCTGGGGCCCGGCAGCTATACGTATTACGCTTACGATTCCCTTGACACCTATTTTAATATCGGCTCTTTTACTATTGATACAGGTAGCACTTCCTGGGTGCAGCTATTGCCAGATACGGCGCTAGGTCTGCTATCCTTTTATTTTGAAGACGCTGGTAATGAAAACTCTGTCGATTTATATCCTATTACCGTAAACATAGATCATGGGGACTCTTTAGGGGCTATCAGCGGGCCTACGGCTTCAGCTACAGTAACCTGCGGCAGCCCGCGTACGGCAAATATTATTACTGCCGCCCGCGCAAAGGGGGCGCATACGTACAATGCAAGTTCGGCAAATGGGCTTTACAGGTGGCAGGGCTCGTTTACCATAACTTCGTCATGTACGCTTATACCATTAGAATAGAAAGCTATTAAATTAAGAAATGAGGCCATTCGCAATTTTTATATCTGTTTTCTGCCTGCTTGCATCAGCTAATGTGCAGGCGCAGTTTGGCCGTAAGGCTACCGTAAGCGCTTTTGTAGGAACCATGCTTACCGGAGGAGACCACCTTAGCTCAGGCGGCCAGTCTCAGGATATTTTTGGGGGATATCATCCGGGGATAGTAGTGGGCGGGGCCTTGTTTTATAACATCACCAAATTGGCGGCGGTTGGGGTAAGGGCAAGGTATGTAAACGTATCTAAAACAGATTATACCGTTAACCAACTTACAGTGGGCCTTGATGGGAAATTCAATTTTCTGCCTTCGGATAAAAAACTTTCTCCTTATTTGGTGGCCGAGGCCAACGTCTCTTTTGTAGGCGTTAGCCAGTCGTCCAATGATAAAGTAACCTATCCTGCTTCCAGCTACGGTTCGCCGGACGGAAACCCTAAATATGCTCCGGTTACTCAAATAAATTATGCCTACCCTACCACTACTGTTTCATTTGTTCCCATGGTTGGCTATGCGGCAGGGGCAGGGCTGGATATACGCATAAAGGAAGCCATAGGGGCCTTTGTGCAGGTGGACTACTGCAATACTTTTGCCAAAAACCAGAAAACCATTAAAGAGTATTTCCCTAACAATACTTATAACTTCCATTATGTCCTGGTATCGGTAGGGCTTAAATTTAATTTGTTCAAATCCACCTCTTTATACTAGGCAGGAAGAACAAAAATTAATAGTTGTTTTAATATACCATAGCTAGAATTATTTGGCCCCTATGGTTGTTTTTATGAGCCCTTGCGCCATTAAGCCCCTATATTAATAAGCAGGCACGGTATTTGTAAAGCTTTCGAGGATAAGGGTTGATTGGAAATAAGGGTATTTGTAATGTAAGCAGATAATTACAATTTAACTTTATTTTCAGGCCAATAAGTCTTAACTTGATTTTATTTCCTATTACTTAATTAGTACCGAATTACTATAATGAACCAATCCCATACACAACTAGTCATACACTACAGGATTATTTCAGTACTTGTAGCTGTTTGCTTTGTTTTGCCAGCTTTTGCCCAGGAGCACAAACAACTAGAGAAAACCGGGCACGATATTACCAGCGTATCTTTTAGCCCAGACAGCAAAAAAATAGCCTCCGGAGGCAGCGACGGTCTTGTGGCGCTATGGGACGTGAACAGCCAGTCTCCGCTAAGCGTTTTAAAAGGGCACAAAGACCTGGTGCTGGCCACCTGCTTTAGCCCCGACGGTAACTATATAGCTTCCGCCAGTAAAGATAAAACCGTTATTATCTGGTCGGTTACAACGGGACTATTGGTAAAGAAATTAACAGGGCACACCGGAGCGGTAACTTCTGTAATATTTACACAGGACGGGCAGAAACTGATAAGCGGCAGCGCAGACCATACGGTGATGATATGGAACGTAGAGACGGGAACAGCCGAGAAAACCTTAAAAGAACATCAGAAAGAAGTATCTGCGGTGGCGTTAAGCCCGGGCGGGTTAGAGTTTGCAACAGCCAGCTACGACGGCACTTTAAAAATTTATAATCTGAATTCAGGGGCGGTAATTAAGAACATAGACCCCAAAGCAGGCAGAGCCAGAGCAGTTGGTTTTAGCCCCGATAAAAAGCTTTTTGCAGGCGCCTTTGACGATAAGTCTGTAAGAGTGTTCGACATTAGGGCCAACGCCATGCTGTTTACGCTTAGGGGGCATAGGAATGTAATATACGATATTGAGTTTAGCGCCGATGGCCAATATATAGCCACAGGAAGCCTGGACAATACCGTGAAGATATGGAGCACAGAAACCGGAGAAGAGAAGTTGAGCTTTAGCAACTTTTATAACTTTGTGAACCTGGCTTTTAGCCCCGACGGCAAAACGCTTGCCACTGCGGAGTTTAATTCTAAGCTTAAACTGTGGGATGTCTCTTCCTTAAAAATTGAGCCTATAGTTAATAAATCGCTTATGGCCCAGCTTGCCGCAAAGAACGACGATGCGGTAACTACTACTACCGCCGAACCAAAAGCAAAGCCAAAAACAGAGAACGTTGCTATTGCCAAAAAAACAGATAATACCGCCAACCAGGCTAAAGCCACTGCGCCTAAGACAGAGCAGGCCAAACCAAAAACAGAGAGCGTACAGACCGCTAACGCATCTACCCGGCAAATTGATAAAGCCGCTGCGCCAAAATCTACTATTCCGGTTGACCCATTGGCCAAACCGAGGATAGAGATTATACAGCCTAAAATAGAGCCGGGAAAAAAACTAATATACCTGGAGAAAGAAATTACTATTAAAGGTTCTATAAATTCTGCCAATGGCATTTACGAGATACTGGTAAACGGACAGGAAGTACCCCTTGTCAACGACGATGATTTTTCTACTACTATTAAACTGGCCTATCACGATAACAACATTACCATTAGGGTAACGGACAGAAACAGCAACTACACCGAACAGAACTTTGTAATAGAGCGGCAAATGAAAATTGCTAACCTAAACGACACCGTAGGACGGACGGGAACAGACTATGCCCTGATAATAGTAACCGACGAGTACCAGAATTTCCCTAAACTATCTAACCCGGTAAACGACGGCATAACCATTGCCAAAGAACTGGAAACGCTTTACGGATATAAAACCGAAATAGTAAAAAACCCTACCCGTTCAGAAATATACGGCAGCATACGTAACTACAGCAAAAGACAATTTGCAGACGACGATGAACTGTTTATATTTATTGCGGGGCATGGCGAGTTCGACGAGGTATTCTCTGAGGGGTATATAGTTTGTAAAGACTCTAAATCGGACGATGAAGTGAAAGAATCTTTCATCTCACACTCTAACCTGCGCACTATTATTAACAACATTCCGTGCAAGCACATTTTGCTTACTATGGACGTTTGCTTTGGCGGAACCTTTGACCCCTTTGTGGCAACTGGTAGAGGCATATCCAAAGACGACCCCGAACGAGCCAAGTTTATACAACGCAAGCTGCAATATACTACCCGCAAATACCTTACCTCTGGCGGTAAAGAATATGTGCCCGATGGCAGGCCAGGCTTCCATTCCCCATTTGCCCGCAAAGTGCTGGAGGCCCTGCGCAGCGGCGGCGGGGTGGACAAGGTGCTTACCTTTGGCGAGTTTTATAACTTTATAGAAACCGTTAGCCCGGCCCCTAAAACCGGCGAGTTTGGTAACAACCAACCCGGCAGCGACTTTCTGTTTATTGGTAAGTAGTAGTTACTAGTTACAGCCATGTAAAAGCGGACGCTGTTAAAGGTTGACGGATTATAAAAATTAGTATATTTGTGTAAACGCAGCATTATGACTAAGGTAGAGCTAAAAACATCCATAAAGAACCTGGTAAATAAGCTGGACGATGAAAAGCTCTTAAAGGCTTACCACACGCTGTTAACCACCCTAATTAAGGAAAAAGAGAAATCATCTGCCATTGTGGGCTACACCGCCAAAGGCGAGCCCCTCACTAAAAAAACGCTTGCTCAAAAAGTAAAGTCGGCCTCTGTACGAGTTAAGGCTGGTAAATACGTTAGCCAGGCAGAAGTAGAAAAGCAGGCCAAGAAGTGGTAAAGAAGAAGCTTGCCGTACATTGGGATGAGCAGGCCGTAGAAGACCTGAAAGCCATTTGCCAGTATATAAAGAAAGAGTCCCCCGATGGTGCAGAACGAGTTAAGAAAGAGCTTTTAAGGCTTGCTAAAAGCCTTGGCGCATTCCCTGAAAAATATCCTGTAGAACCACTGTTAAAAGATAGTAAAGGAAATTACAGGTCTGTAGCCAAATGGCATTATAAAATCATTTATGAGCTTACAGAAAATGAAGTTATTATCCTGATGATTTTCCATACCAGGCAAAACCCGGCCACGATCAATAAAAAGAAATAGTAGTAGTGTCTTACTGATAATACCAACAACTAACAAGGGTATAACGGTGGAACATTTTGGGGCTATTTATCGTTAAATAAATAGAGATAACTAGTATATTATATGGAATTAGCTCCTCCCCCACCTGGTTCGATCAATACGGCATCCCGACGCTTATTGTGATTGTAATACCCACCCTGTTATTTTTGTATAAAGCGCTGAATAAAAGAATGAAAGATAAGCAGGAGTAGAGAGAGGTATATAGCTTGTGCCAACTGGCACAGTTACTACTATGCTTCGTTAGGGAGTAATAATATACCCGTCGTCATTTAAATGCATCTCATCCCCATGACCCCCTTCGCTTAAGCTGCTATTCACAGCGTCTTCCTGTGAATTAAAGGTATTATTAAGTTGACAGCGAAGGATGCTGTCAACAGCAAGGTGTTTTTTTTAAACGCACTCGCTCGCGTCTTCGCGAGTGAGTAGTATTCGCCCATCACTCGCCAGGAGGCGAGCGATAGCAGCAAGGGATAGGGGAAGTTTACTAGTTTGTATTTAACCAAGCCATAAAATAGGACTTTGCAAAGGGTGGTAGTGGGGGAAGTATAGAAAGTGGAAAGTGTTGAAAGTACAGTAGAAACTAATTGTTAATAACTTTATAATTGGATTACAAAGAATTTGAGTAAATCATAATAAAATGAATACTTCTTTAATAATTCTTATTTTAACAATTCTTGCGGCATGTGCAGCATTTATGGCTAATAAAATAGTCAAGATGAATGTAGTAATTTTTATTTTAACAATTCTTGCAGCAGGAGCAGCATTTATGGCTAATAATGAAGATTCGGCTCAAAAAAATAGAATTGAAAGATTAGAAATTAGTGATTCGATATTAACAAATGATATACAAGAATTAACTCAGGAGTCACATGAATTAATAAACAAACTTGATATAAAAACAGATCATGAATTTGCCGTTACTGGTGAATTCGTTTTTGATTTTGACAAGCCTTTTAATGAAGACGAAGATGTAAGGGTTTTTTTTGGAAGTATGAGTATAAGCGCTCCATTGTCTGACTTTAGAAAAATTAATGGTATCTCTCGATTTATAAGTATTGGCTATAATCCATTAAGATTCAAAATTATAGGACAAAAACTATTAGTAAGTTGTAAAATTTATGATACAAGTGACAATTTTATAGTTGAAATTATAGATAATAAATGGAGGGTTAATAAAAATGCAGTAAGCAAGTTTAATTTTGACAATAAAGGGTTTGAAGTATTTGATAATAAAGGTAGAGTGTCTATAAGTGTTACAATTATAGAAGATAACGTATTATTAGTACAGGGAATTTTTCCAAATCGAAAATACAAATCAATGGCAATCGCATCTGCATTTGGGTATTCTCCAAATGAATCTTTTGGAAGTTCTGAAGATGAGTATCGGCTCGATACGACTACTTTTTATCAGCTGTTCAATTATACAGGAAATAAATGGCATGGAGAGAGAATATTCTATAGAGGGCTAATAAAAATAAAGTAAGCAAGTTTAATTTGACAATATAGGTATGAGCCAGCAGACCCATACCTATAGAATTAAACACTTCCCTCACTTCCCACTTCCTATACTTCCCCCACTTTCAAAAGGGACATTCTTCTTCCTCTTCTTTTTCAGTCTCCTTTTTATCTTTTCTTAATTTATTAACCTCGGCAATAACACGCTCGCTTACCCTTAGCCTTTCTTTTATTTGCACATAAGTATATCCTTGGTCTAACATTTCTACTATCTCTTTCGCTTTAGGGTGTGTGGGCGTCTCCTCCCTAATAAACTCCTCCTCCTTTATCCCGTCTTCCAGTAGTTCAAAGTAAAAGTGGCCCTGGCTGTCGGTGTTCATTTTTATTAGTTTGTTGCAGCGGCCCTTTTCTATAAAGCGGGCCTTGTCTACTACCAGTAACCGTTCGGGCCTTTCGTGGTCGTAGGCGTAGCGCAAAAACACCTGGTAGTCCATAAAGTCGCGCACGCTGCTGGGGCCAAAGCCCAGGTCTCCGCTGGTTTTTAGGTGTTTGGTTCCCTTGTTGGTGTGGTTAATGGTAAGGGTGGTAACCTTGTACTTTTCGCGCCAGTGGTTCAGCACGTCAAAGTAAATGTCGGCGTTCAGGTTGTTCAGCTCCCGTTGCTTGCGTTCCCTCATTAGGCGAGATATGCAGGCCTTAAAGCTGTCTACTATCACAAACTTTATGTTGTGTTCCTCTATTACCAGGGCGGCGTCCTCTATGGTGAGGCGGGGGTTGTTCAGGTAGTTTAGTATGTACACCTGCCGCCAAGCGGTTTGCTGGCGCATATACATTAATAGTAATAGACGCCAAAGAAGGAAGTTTCAATCAGATATTTGCCGCTACAAACTCCAGAAATATGAGCATTAAATACTACCTGGATGCCAGCCTGGGCCTGGGCTGCAAAGCAAACCTTAGCGACAGAGTATCTTTACTACTTATTCCTAGTTATAGGTTTAACACTACCAACAGGCAGCAGCAGAAAGAAGGGAGCATAACCTTGCGCACTATGCTGATGTATAATTTTTAAGAAAGGGTTGCCGCTATTAAAAACAACAATCCCCGACTATTACTACCCGGGGACTGCGTTACTGTTTAATACGTTACTATTAACTACTAATAGAATTTGTAGCGATTGTCTTGTATGTCGGCGTCTTTTTTAATGGCCTCGTCAATTTTATAATCCAGTTGGTTAGACCGTTGTTGCGCCAACTGTGTTTTGTAGACGGAGTAATCTGCAATGGCAGGAGACTCGGTTTTAGAAACCAGTTGTAAGGCTATTACGCCCATTTCCCCTTTAAAAGGCTCTGTTTTCTGTCCCTGTTTTAAAGCAAAAGCCTTGCCAATAGCCAGTGGCTCGTTGCCTAAGCCTTGTATATAATAGGCAGAGAAGGTTACATTTTCTGCTGTTCCTGTTTTAGCTTCGGGGCCGTAAGCGGCGGCTATTTTATCCAAATCCTGCCCTTTGGCTGCGTTTAACTTCTCAATTATTTTCTCGGCTTTCTTCTCATTTATAACTTTTCCTCTTACCTCGCCCCTTACATCTTCAATGCTGGCAGTTCCTTCGTCTCTCTTTCCCGTAAGGGCTGCTACTACATACTGGTTATCCAGCGTAAAAACCGGAGAAACATCGCCTACCTTAGCTTCGTAAGCCCATTTTACTATTTCCCTGGCGTTCATTAACGTATTTACATTACGCTCGTTTTTGCTAATGTTAGACGCTGACGATTTTTGCAAAGAACTCTTTTTAACAGCTTCGCTAAAAGAAGCGGTGTCTTCTATAACAGCGGCAAAGTCGCTGGCTTTTTTATAAGCGGAGTCTTTTGTCTCTTCGCTGGCCACCACGTCCCTGTTAACCTCTGCAAGCTCTATTTGCAAATTGGTTTTAGGCACGGTTACTTTTATTATATGGTAACCAAATTGAGTTTCAACAAGGCGGGGTAGCAAGCCTGCGCTATTAGTAGAAAAAACAGCGTCTTCAAAAGGCTTTACCATTCTGCCTTTGGTAAAGAAACCTAAGTCGCCGCCCTGAGAGGCTGTTCCATCGGTGCCATGCAGTTTAGCCATTTCATCAAAACTTGCGCCTGCTTTAATCTCGGCCAGTATTTTTTCTGCGTCTTTCTTAGCTATTTCTTTATCTGCCGGAGTTTCGCTTTTCCAGCGAAACAGGATGTGGCTTGCCCTTGCCACGTAGTTGCTGTCCTTAGGGTCTTCTTTCGTTCCTAATACTTTATACAGGTAAAACTTGCCAGACTGGCTAAAGGGGCCATAAATAGAATCTTTGCGCAAGGTGGCATAGTTCTTTTGTAAGGTTGTCGGAAGCTCGTCAATATGCTTGTAGGCGATAGTAGTTGGGTTATCGGAATTTAATGCGATAAAGGCTGAGTCGCCGTCTGCTGCTGCAAACTCTTTAGCTGTTTCGTCAATATCTTTTTCAATGCTAATGGTATCGTCGTGCGAAGGGGCTACAGAGAACGTTACGTAGCTAAAGCTTCTGCCTTCCTTAACCTGGTACTCGGCTTTGTGGGCTTTTATGTATTCTTCCAGTTCCTCGTCAGAAACCTGAAAAGAAGAATCGGGAAGGGAATAAAAAGGCACTAGCAGGTATTTTAAGCTGGCTTTTTCGTTCTGGGCTTTATACTCTCTTTCGGCCTCGGCTTTAGTTACATACACTGCTTTTTTGAAAAGGTTAGTATATTTGGTTCTTATCCTGTCTGGGGCCAGTCCGTTACGCACATTAAGCCATAAGGCCTGATCCCTTGGCGCTCTTTTATCAAGGTCTTTCAGGAAGTTGCGCATAAAGTTTTTATCAAACTGGCCTGTTTGCGGGTTAGTGAAAAGTTGTTGAATTAAAGGGTGTATATTTTTGCCCTGTATCATGTCTTCTACTTCTTCCTCGGTAACTTCTATACCCAGCTTATCAAACTGCTTCTGCCATGCCGTTTGGAAAATAAGCTCTGTCCAGGCCTGGTCTTGTATGTAAGAGCGTTCGTTCTCTGTAACATTCTTACCCGAACGGATAACATAGTCCATTTCGGTCTTTTTAATAGTTTTGCTATACATTTCGTAGGAGATTTTTTCTCCTTCAATTTTACCTACATCGGTGCTACGAGAATTAAACAAGGAATTATTACCAAACAGGACGTCTGAAAGCAAAAACAGTAAAAGTCCTGCTGCTATTACTCCCACTACCATCCCCGATTTTTCGTTAATTTTATTAATTATGGCCATTTTTATAAATTAAAAGAATTGCAAATTAAATCTATTAATGCCAAATCACAAATTTTAAATCATTTGCGTTTGGCGTTTTTGTTTTTTACAGATTTTAAGGGTTTTTTAATCGGTTCGTCGGCCTCTTTTTTTGGCTTCTTTCTTAACTGGAACCAGTAGAGCAGGCTAAGCATAATCATATATATCCAGTAGCTTTGCACAAACCCGGCTACAAAAGTCTGGTGAACGCCTACCACAAACAGAAAAACAATCAGAGAAAGTAAAATGGTATCGAACAGTTTCATGGGGTTTCATGCACGGTAAAAACACCTTCAGGATCCTTGAATTTATATTTTGTGAATTGCTGGTTAGTAACCAGGCCTCTTCCGGTCAGAATTTCATCTGGGGTTTCAATTCTTGCAAAAACATTGGTATCTGTATATATTTTATCTAAATGGGGATTCCAATGCAGTTCTTCGGTGTTCATTTTTTTGCTTTCCAACATGCTGTTTATTTTTACATCTCCCCGCACGGTATATATATCTCTTTCCTTGTCGTAATAGCCGGTATTGGCTACCAGCGTAGAGGATTTTACGCCATGATTGTCAAAAAACTCAATATCAACTCCTTTAGGAAACTCCCTGTTCCCATTCTGGAATTCAAATTCTTTAGGAGCCCTAAGCCTTACCCGCAAAATTGCCGAATCGGAATAAAGCGTTTCTACGCTATCAACATCTATCAACGGCCCGTTGTAGGGTATTATTTCCACCAGGCTTTTCTTTTGGCAGGCGATTACTAATAATAACACAATAAATAAAGAGAGTTTTGCCAACGAAGTCATTATTATTCTACTTTTCTCATTCCGAACCACTTATCATTGATGATAAATCCTAAATAGACTTTCAAATAAATTTCCTGCACAAGGCTCATTTGCGTTGTGCCCTGTTCGCCCAAAATAATAGCGGCGTTTACTTTAGACAATGGCCTTTTACGATCGGAAGCTTCCAGTTTTCCCAGAGGAACAGTGCAACCCATAGTAAAGGAATAGTTATCAATAGTTATATTATTAAGCGTAATAGGGGTTTTGGTATATGAAAAACCGGTACGAAGAACTTTTTTCCGGTGTTCCAACTCTGAGGGGAGGCAATACTCTCCGCCAATAGCTATCCCATAAGATTGATAAAGCCCTCCGGAGTTCTCTACTCCCCTGTAATTGTTCCAGTTGGCATAATTAACATCAACGCCTATGTTCCAACTCCCTGGTTTGTCTATGCTAAAGCCTGCGCGGTAGGTAATAGGAACGTTTAAGAAGTATACATTGTGCTGAACTCCGGTAGTACCCATAGCATTGCCAAGCGAGTCGGTTTGTTGAAAAGTTACATTGTTTATCGCCCTAAGTACCGGGATAATTTCGGCGGTAAGCCCTATGTTAAAGTAAGTAGCGCGATCCTGATAGGCAGCGGGATTAAATTTTCCCCTCCATACCAGTCCGGGCTTAAGGCTCATTCCATTATAAATAGCGCTGTTATTGTAGGTTTCTACATATTTATAATCAACCTGAATCTGCGAAGAGGAATTATGATTTTCATTACCAAATAGATAACCAACTTCCAGGCCGGCAGAGAGGTTTTTTGTAAGGTCAATGCCATTGGAGACAAAAACTTTATATAAGCCTCCGTTACCCAAATAAGAGATAACAACCGTGTTGGTGTCGGTATTGGCTACACTGGTTTTACTGTATGATTTATAAGCGACAAGGCTATAGGGCTGTAAACCAACATTAGTTACCCATTTTGATGAAACCGGCAGCGCCAGATTTAAATATGCCTCATAAACAGACCCGTCAACTGCCATTCCATTAGTGGTAGAAATTTTACTGAGAGTAAATTGACCTGCGGCGTCCAGCATGGTATAGTTAGTTGCCGCCGAATCGAAATTCATGTACTTATTTGCGCATAAAAGGGCAGGGTTAAGGTTATTGATATACTCATAGGTGGATAAACTTACGCCTACGCCCGCCATACCTATGTTTCTTAGCGTTCCCTGCTGTTGAATATCGCCAAGCCCCAATTGGGAATAAGGGGAATTACCATTATATTTTTGAGCTTTTAACGGAAAAAACAGTATTACAAACAACAAAAATAAAAATAGTCTCCTAATTCCCTGAAACATTATATTCTAAAATTCTATTTAACCCGATTAGCGCCAAATCGGAAACTGCAAAGATGGGTTCTTTTATTTTACTTTCAAAAAAAGGGGTGTTCCCCCCGCAGATAATAACTTTTAAATTATGGTTCAATGCCTTATAACTATGCATCATGGCTTCTACTTCTGCTAATACTCCGTTTAATACTCCCGAACGGATGGCATCTTCCGTATTTTTCCCAGTCAATACAAACTCGTCCTTTTTTTCTACCAACGGAAGTTTTTGCGTAAACGTATGTAAGGCTTTAAAACGCATGGCAATTCCCGGAGAAATACTGCCGCCCTGGTAATTGTTATGTTCGTCAATAAAATCGTAAGTAATGGCTGTTCCGGCGGCAATAACCAGGCAGGCGTCAGAAGGAAATAAAACTTTTGCCCCTATTACCTCTGCCAGCCTGTCCATACCCAGCGTTTCAGGGGTTTCGTACAAATTAGTAATCGGGACAGGAGTTTTATAATCTAACGAAAGTACATTTTTGAACTGATAACCAAGCAGTTCGGAAGCCGATTTGCTTACCGAAGAGAAGATGACATGATGGGGCTGGTACTTTGTCTGTAGAAAACCCAGGTCGTCCGTTGGGGTCAAAACCAGTTTTTCAACCAGCTTACCAGCTTCAAAAAAGCCTGCCTTTATAAAAGTATTTCCCGCATCTATCGCCAGATTCATCTTTAAAGTTAAGAAATTTAATGGTTAACTTTATGCTGTGGATACTTATAAAGTAGTAGGAATTATGTCTGGCACCTCGCTGGACGGTTTAGATATAGCCCTTTGCGAACTTAAAAAACAGGGCGGAACATGGCATTACCATATAATAAAGGCAGAAACCATAGAATATTCCCTGCAAAAAAAAGAGGAATTCAATAGCCTGTTATATGCCTCTGCCGAACAATTAGCTTTTGCGGATATGGGCTTTGGATACTACATTGGGGAGAAAGTAAAAGCATTTCTTGCACAAAATAATCTTAAAGCTGACTTTATTGCCTCGCACGGGCATACTGTTTTTCACCAACCTACTAAGGGATTCACTTACCAGATTGGCAGCGGCGCGGCTATAGCAGCAGTAAGCGGTTTGCCTGTGGTGTCCGATTTTCGTTCAGTAGATATAGCCTTAGGCGGGCAGGGAGCTCCACTTGTGCCCATTGGAGATAAATTACTATTTGCTGATTTTGAGTTCTGTCTTAACCTGGGCGGCATTGCTAACATTTCCTTTGATGAAGCTGACAAACGATTGGCCTCGGACATTTGCCCCGTTAATATTGTATTGAATGCGCTTGCAAAACAATTGGGGCAGGAGTATGACAAAGACGGTTTACTAGCCCGCAAAGGAACTGTAAATACTGAATTGCTTACAAAGCTAAATGGATTGGATTACTACAAGCAACCTTTCCCAAAATCCATCGGTAAAGAGTGGATAGACAAAGAGGTGTTCCCTATTATAAATTCTTTTACTATTAGTACAGAAGATAAATTGGCAACCTTTTGTACCAATATTGCAGAACAGCTGAGCAGTATTACTAACAGAAAGTCAGGCAGGCTACTGGCAACGGGCGGCGGGGCGTTAAATGGTTTCCTGATCGAGAAAATAAAACAATCCTGTGCAACTATTGAGGTAGTTGTCCCAGATAACAACATCGTACTATTTAAAGAAGCGTTGATCTTCGCCTTCCTGGGAATTTTAAGAATAAGAAATGAAGTTAATTGTTTAAGCTCTGTAACCGGAGCTTCATCCGATAGTATCGGCGGCGCCTTGTACGGAGATTTTAGGAATCTACTTTAAGAAAGAATACACCAACAGACTGGAAACATAAGCCAATCCCGTCATATACACAAATTGCAAAGTGGGCCATTTCCAGCTTTTGGTCTCCCTATACACCACCGCCAGGGTACTCATGCACTGCATAGCAAAAGCATAAAACACCAGCAGCGATAACGACATGGCCAGCGTATAAACCGCCTTGCCCGTGTGTGGGTCTACCTCTTGCTGCATTTTTTCTTTTATGCTGTCGTGGTTGTCTGCAGAGTCGCCAATGCTGTAAATAGTAGCCATAGTGCCTATAAACACTTCCCTGGCTGCAAAGGAGGTCAGCAGGGCAATGCCTATCTTCCAGTCAAACCCCAGCGGCCTTATGGCAGGCTCTATAAAATGTCCGAAATGCCCGGCGTAAGAGGCTTCCAGCTTATTGGCGGCGATTTTATTTTCCAGTTGTTTTTCCGTAAAGTTCTTCGCTTTGGCTTCTACTATGGCGTTGCGCTGCGCCTGTTCCATTTCTTCGGCAGGGCCATAGGTAGCCAGCGCCCAAAGGATGATAGAAATAGCTACTATTACCTTACCAGCCTCCCATACAAATGCTTTTACTTTTTCTACTATCGTTATACCCACATTTTTCCAGCGGGGAACTTTGTACG
>Ga0302315_10003448_pt1 | contig 14249 bp, 12 predicted proteins | sample III_Palsa_N3_1_FD_200532 | JGI IMG/M metagenome (GOLD analysis project Ga0302315, IMG submission 200532) | Peat permafrost microbial communities from Stordalen Mire near Abisko, Sweden - III_Palsa_N3_1 | ecosystem: Environmental > Terrestrial > Soil > Palsa > Peat permafrost | place: Sweden... | reverse complement strand
AGCGCGGCCGGTCGTCATCCAGGTCGTACGCGTGTAGGCGAATGATGCGACCACGCTCTAACAACTACCTCGTTCGACTACGATCATACCGTGAGCCTTCTTCGATCAGATGGCCTGCCTCGACTAGGTCGTATATTTGATGTTCCGAAGGCTCGATGTGCGCATGCTTGCCGCCTTCGATAACGAAGACGTTGATGCCGTCGCCTTCTTTCATCACGTAGAGACCGTGGTGATTCTCGATAGATCGGCCGGTTCTTGAGCGAAACAGGTCAAGAACGCCGGTCGTGTGAAGGTGCGTTGGTCAAGTCTCCTAGTTGCGCGCCGCCGCTCATGACGCACAGGACCACAACCTGAGCTGCACACACGCCAGCTGCATCTCTGCCGAGTCGATTCCTCTCAGTTGGGGCCGATCAGTGGCCATCAATTAGAGGGGTTCCTGGATGCTGCGGCTAAGAGCTGCATGCCTATTTCATCCGCATTTCTTGGAGCGCAAAAGTGGAACCAATTCTGCAACCCATTGCAGCAAAAAAGTGGAACCCAAGAGGCTCAGCAGGGAGAAAACTTCAATGAAATCATTGGTCGGGATGACAGGATTTTGAACCTGCGACACCTACGTCCCGAATACCTCCAAAGCCGGCACGAGGCTTGTTGATCGAAGTCCACTGACAGTACCAATCGCGTGATGGCCTGATTCTTTCTAGTTAGACCGAATTGATAAATTATAGCCAATATGGCAAAATTCGCCTTATCTAGACCAATTTGAGGGTGCGATGCTGACGAACTTGCGCAGTCTTGAAGAATTGCCCCAGCAGAACGCCTCCCAAGTGAAGAACAAGTGGGGGGAGGTCGTACGTCAGGTGCATCAGTCTGGCAGTGTGGCCATCACCAATCATTCGACGGTGGAGATGGTGTTGCTGAACGCCGCGACCTATCGACAACTCGTCGCAGAGATCTCCGCGCTCAATGCACGGGAGCAAACCGTGCTGGATGAGCTGGCGGGCCGCTTTAATGCTCGCTTGGCCGTTCTTCAGCAGCCGGAAGTGGGCAGGAGGATAGAAGCCGTGTTTGCAGCGCGGGGCAAGCTTGCGCGGCGACCCAAGGCGGGCACGTCGTTCTGATGCTGCCGTCGGCGAATGAAACACAGCCCTTCATTTTCGTGCTGGCTGGCGTCAACGGCGCGGGCAAGAGTTCGGTGGGCGGAGCGCTCCTGGAACAGCACGGCCTGACCTGGTTCAACCCTGATTCCTATGCGCGCGAGCTGACCGCCCAACTGGGCGTAAGCCTCGAGGACGCCAACGCATTGGCTTGGCAACACGGTCGCCTTCAGCTCGAGGCAGCCCTGAAGCAGGGCACAAATTACGCCTTCGAAACGACTTTGGGTGCCAAGACCATTCCCGACCTGCTGGCAAGAGCCGTCGAAACGCACAAGGTATTCATGATCTTTTGTGGCCTGTCCTCTGCGGGACAGCACATCGAACGAGTGCGACTCCGTGTCGCCAACGGTGGCCATGATATTCCGGAGAGCAAGATCCGTGAGCGCTGGGTTGGATCTCGCGCAAATCTAATCAGGCTGATGCCACGTCTGGCGCACCTGCAGGTATTCGACAACAGCGCACAGGCCGCGCCGGGGGAACCGATCCCGGATCTAGTGCTCGTGCTAGAAACGATTGAGGGCAGCATGGTGTTCCCCGATCCGAGGGATGCCCACGCTTTGGCTGGGACGCCCGAATGGGCGCGGCCGATATTGCAGGCAGCGATTGAATCTGAATCCGAGAAGTAGACTGAGAGGTTGCGGGCCTTTCGGTGGCACGACGGCATCAATTGCCGGTCCTCGATTCGACAGGTCGTTAGGGGTTGTCTTCGAGAATCATGTCGGCACCCTTCTCGGCGATCATCGCCGTGGGGGTGTTTGTGTTGCCGGAAGTAATCCTCGGCATGATGGAGGCATCAACTACCCGCAACCGATCAATTCCGTGCACACGCAGACGCGCATCGACGACCGCGTCGATGTCCGTCTCAAGCCCCATCTTCGCCGTCCCCACAGGGTGGAAGATGGTCGTTCCGATTTCGCCCGCTGCCTTGATGAGGGACAGCATGTCGTCTCCAAACTTGGGTCCTGGCACATACTCAACCGGCGCATACCTTTTGAGCGCGGGCTGCGCCATCAGACGCCGGGTGGCGCAAATCGCATCAGCCGCCACCGTGCGATCCTGCAGCGATTGCAGATAGTTCGGAGCGATCCGAGGCGGTGATTGCGGATCAGGGGAGCGCGGCTGCACCGTCCCGCGCGAAGTGGGCTGCAGATTGCATCCGCTCACCGTAATTGCCGGAAAGCGGTGCAGTGGGTCGCCAAACTTGTCCAAGGACAGCGGCTGCACGTGAAACTGCAGATTCGCCCGGACCTGTGTGGGGTCTGAGCGCATGAAAATGCCAAGTTGTGACGGTGCCATAGTCATTGGGCCGCGTCGCCGCAAGGCGTAGTGAGCTCCGATCCATGCCCGACCCAGCGGGGAATGGTAGGTCTCGTTGAGCGTCTTGACGTGATGCAGCTTATATATGGCACGCTGCTGCAGATGGTCCTGCAAATTCGATCCCACCCCGGTGCGGTTGAGTACGGTTGGGATGCCCAGCGGAGCGAGCCATTCGTGTCGGCCAATCCCGGACAGACTCAGGATTTGTGGGGAGCCGATAGCCCCGGCGGAAAGGATGAGCTCGCCTTTCGTACGCGCTTCAATCAATTGTCCGTCGCGCCGGAAAACTACCCCGCATGCACGGCCCGCTTCGAGTATAAGGCGCTCGACATGGCCATAAAGCTCAAGCCGCAGATTACTGCGGGCGAGAGCAGGCTTCAGAAATCCGCGCGCCGCGGACCAACGCCGCCCGCGCTTCTGATTCACGTGGAAATAGGAAACGCCCTCATTGTCGCCGCAATTGAAATCGTCAATGGCAGGGACGCCGAGTTGGATCGCAGCGTCGCGCACGGAGTCGAGGACTTGCCACGAGACGCGCGGGGCTTCGACCCGCCAACCGCCTCCCGTGCCGTGGTGCTGACTATCACCTAGGAAGTGGTCTTCAAGACGCCGGAACACAGGAAGAACGTCGTCCCAGCCCCATCCTTCGAGACCAAGCGCACGCCAACCGTCATAGTCGGCCGCCTGACCACGCATGCAGATCATCGCGTTGATCGCCGATGAGCCCCCGATCACCTTGCCGCGTGGGTAGGCGAGTGAGCGTCCATGGAGGCCGGACTCACTCTCTGTTCGGAACATCCAGTCTGCGCGCGGATTGCCTATGGCATACAGGTAGCCGACCGGCACGTGCAACCACATCCAATTATCGCGCCCGCCTGCTTCCAGAAGAAGCACGCGGCAGTGGGGGTTGCACGACAGCCGGTTAGCAAGAACGCAACCCGCCGTGCCGGCTCCGACGATGATGTAGTCGTATTCTCCGTCCAGTCGCGTCATGGTGCCCAAAAAGTGGAACCAATTCTGGAACCCATTGATCCCAAAGATAGTGGAACGCAATAGGACCTGGAGAATAGCTTCACATAGTGCAGGTCCGGCTGAAAGGGCCTGAAACGAGTTGAGAGAGGCACCCTCATTCGGCTATTACTGGCTGCTTCAGGACGCCAAGGCCCGCTTCAGCGAACTAATCCGCAAAAGTGCGCAGCGAAGGACCGCAGCACGTTACGGTGCATGGGCGCGAGGTCGTCGTCATCGAGTCACTGAACCTGATCCGATGCTTCATTTGGCAGTCGCTGCGACGAAATTCTCGATGAAGCGATGAGCGTCGATCACCTGGATGATATGGACGTGCTGTTCGCCCGCATGCGGAGCGTATCCGTCGTTCCAGATCCGCGCCCGCCCGTAATGCAGGCCTGGCAACGTATCGACGTCCATCAACGCAACGAGGTCCTTCGTGACCAAGCTTCGATCAACTGCGACCGAAGCGGTTATCTCATCCCAGAACGGCATGTCAAGTCGAGCATACTTGCTGAAGTATTTCGCCACTGGTGTCCCGGAGGCACCGATTCGGTCCCTCAGTTGCGACGTGAGCCTGATGTTTGTTGTGACATCCCCGACGATCGTGATCCGGCGCCACGGCGAGGTCAGAACTATATGGGCGGCTTCGGGATCGAATAGGAAATTGAAGTCGGTCGAGTAGTCCGTATTGTCGGTCACCTGCGAAAGTTCATCATCGAACTTGCCACCCTCGCAAACAATTTCCTTGGCCAGGACCGGTAAATCGGGCGCGATCCGGATGGCCAGCGCGATATTGGTTAAGGGACCGGCCGTGACGATTGTTACCTTCCCTGGGTTTGCCCGCACCGTTCGAATCAAAAAGGAGACGGCATCCTCGCCAGAGGCCTTAATTGAAGGCTCTCCCTCCGGCATCGGCGGGATGAGCCCCGGCTGGTCCGGGTGATAGGTTCGACCTTCCTTCGGATCATTCCAGGCGCCTTTCCAGGGCAGCTTTCCGTAGAGACCTTCCCAGCTGCGCATCTCCGTGCGTGTGCGCAGGAGCGGCATCTCGGCGCCAAGGAAGACGGGTATTTCGGGGTGTTTGGCAATTTCGAGGAAGCGCAGGAGGTGGGCTGCCTCTTCCTTTAGCCAGCCATCGCCCGTGACCACGCCGATGCCGACAATCTGTATGTCTTCGTGCGTGACCAGCGGGATGAGTGCCTGGATGTTGGTCTCGCCGGGACCGGAAAAATCGTTGTCAAAATAAACGAGGCTCTTCTCAGAGACGGGGCTAGCACTCGCAAGAGCGCTGAGGAAGACGGGAAGGAGCGCGCCGAGCACCTTGCAGACATTCATTTTCGTGGTTTCACTTCGTTAAGGAGTTCGTCTCACACGGGGACGGGGTTCGAACGGTACGTACCCATATTAGCAGCCCGCCGCAACTCACGAGTGGCAACTGGACTGCAATCCCGTACGCTTTTCCCTGTTCCGTTGCCACGATGCGAGCCCTCCTCGTGGTGGCGGTCAATTCTCCAAAGATTGGGTGGCGTCGACCAGCAGCCACAGCGCTGCGGCGATGCCGAGCATCGCCACCATGGACCAGAGCGCAGCGTCGTAGCCATGGTGCTCGATTAGGTATCCGTACAGCAGCGAGGAGGCGAGGCCACCCAAGCCTGCCGCCATGTTGATGCAACCGGCCACGGCACCTGCGCTGCGTTTGCCGATGTCGGTGCAGGTCGCGAAGACGGTGGGTTGTTGAAACGTGATGCCGCCATAGCAGAGCGCAAGCAAAGCAACGGATGCGTATCGGCTGGAGCTCAACACTGCCGCGGCCCCGGATGCCGCGGCAGTGAGCAGTCCCGCAATGCTAATGGCTCTCGAGCCTAACTTGGTACCGAAGCGCCGCATGGCGCTGTCGCGTGCGGTGCCGCCAATGAGATTCGCGAGTGCCCCCAGAATGAAGGGCAGTGCCGAAAGCTCGCTCTGGCTTTCCGTAAAGCCGCGTGCGCGCACGAGGTAGGTGGGAAGCCAGAACAAAAAGAAATAATATGCATAGAGATAGGCGAAAGCTGACCCCATCAGAGCCCAGATACTCCGATTGGCGGCGATGGCGCGCCAGGGAATGCCGCGACAGGTTGCATCTTCAGCCTGCGGCGGCCCTAGCTCCGTGAGCTCCTGGGCGCTGACGCCGGAGGCTTCCTCGGGATGATTGCGATGGGAACGCCACCAGGCGACGGCCCAAACAACACCGAAGACGCCGAAGACGAAGAAGGAGCTGCGCCAGCCGAAATGCGCTTGCAGGGGAACGACAAGCAGCGGCGCGAGCACGCCGCCAAGTTGGCCGGACAGCAGCACGACGGCCCACGCGCGGCCCCGCTCCACGGCGGGAAACCAACGAAAGACGATGCTGGAGGCGCTGGGATAGGCGGCAGCTTCTCCAATGCCGAATAAAAATCGAACCACAACCAGTGCGCCAAGCGAGGTAACGACACCGGTCAGCGTCGTAAATGCCGACCACCAGAGCACCATCGCTGAGAGGACGGCGCGCGCTCCCCAGCGGTCGGCGAGGTCGCCACCCGGAATTTCGAACAGCGCGTAGGAGAGGGCAAAGGCACCAGTGACCCAGCCCCATTGTTGTGGCGAGAGGCCAAACTCGGTTTGGATGCGCGGCCCGGCGACCGAGATGCAGACTCGGTCGAGATAGGTGAGCACGGACAGTACCGCAAGAAACGAGAGCGCTCGATGCCGGTATTTCAATTTTGTATCAAGGTGGTATCAGGCACGCCCGCGGAAGAGCGCAGCAACGAACTCACTGCATCCGCGAATACCTGGCACCCCAACGTGATGTCCTCGTCGGAGGTGTTCTCGCGAAAGGAGTGACTGATGCCACCAATACTGGGGATGAACAGCATGCCGGTCGGCAGCCGGGAACTGAAGATCTGTGCGTCATGGCCCGCCCCGCTCGGCAGCGACATCCAGGTCGAGGGGGCGAGGCCTTGGGCGGACTTTCTCAAGGAAGCTTGCAAGGTCTCATCCATGCGGGCAGGTGCGGTGGGCGGTGAGCTTTCCGCGAGCTGCACCAGCACGGTGGCGGGATCGCTCCGGGCGGCAACGCATTGCACGAGCGCGTGCTGCATGCATTGCAAGATACCGTCATCGACATCGCGGATTTGAAGCAGCAGCTCCGCGCGGCCGGGAATGATGGACTCGGCGCCGGGATGGAGCTGTATCTCACCGATGGTCCACACCGAGGCTTCGCCGGCGACGGACTTGAACAGGAGGTCAAGCTCGGCGGCGAATTGCACAAGCGCCTTGCCGGCATCGCGGCGCAGGTGCATAGGTGTCGTGCCTGCATGATTTTGCTCGCCAGTGAACGTCACACGAAAGGTACGAATCCCGACGATACCCGTGACGATACCGATGCGTTTCGCATGTGCTTCCAATACCGCGCCTTGTTCGATATGTGCCTCTAAATAGGCCCTATGCCGCTCAGGCTCGAGCGTGGCGAGCGGGCGCATTGCCAATCCTGCGTCGCGGCGAGCGTCGGACAATGACAGGCCCTCGCGATCATGCAGGACCGCAAGATCAGATTCGCGCAACTCGCCGCAAAACGCGCGGCTGCCCAGGAGGCGTGCGAAGCGCGCTTCCTCGTCAACCCAGGAGGCAACATCCAGCCCGATTTCGGTGAACAGGTGCGACTCCAGGCCGGCGCGCGCAATCTCAAGGCCGTATATGACACCCAGAGACCCATCCAACCAGCCTCCTTCGCGTTGGGTGTCCGTGTGCGAACCGACGAGCAATGCTTTCGACACGCCGGGGGTGCGGCCGATCACATTCCCGATTCCGTCGATGGAAGCGATGAGCCCAGCCTCGGTCATGCGTTGCGCGAGCCAATGACGGGAGAGGACATCGACGCTGGACAAAGCCGGCCGGACTACGCCGCTTCCGACGGCACCGAATTCTTGCAGGCGCCGTAGATCCATGAGGAGTCGAGCCGGATCGATCCGGAGTGCGGTGGCGGACATGCCGAGGACTGTACGAGGTGCGGAGGTCGCCCACCAACACATTGTAGGTAGGACTAGAGACCAAACCAGAAGGTGTGTTGCACTTGGTCTGGGAACAAAGCGGGCTTTCAATTTCCAGCGTTATCGGGTTCCAAATGGGCTAAGAAATTCGCAAGGTGGAGCCCAATTAGACCCCGGAGCCACCGCAGACCTGGACCCCAGAGTGCACGGAGAAAGAAAATATTGAGGAAAATCATTGGTCGGGATGACAGGATTTGAACCTGCGACACCTACGTCCCGAAAAGACCCGGCCGCTATTTTGTAAGTGCCGGCCGTACCTCGGAAATGGCGATAACTCATTGAAACAGCGCAAAAACTGACTAGGCTTGTTCGCGACTGACTACGACCGATTTCGCCCCACTTTGAGCTGTCTTGAGGCACTGGTGAGGCACCGGCTATATCAAGGCTGAGGCACCAGACAGGTGCCAGGAGTGAGGAGCGAATACAAAAAGTACCAAATAATTATAAATGGTGCTAATAATATCCAGCATGCCCCAAACCCGCGACCATCAATCCGTGCTCGAAACCTTCCGTAAGCATGGCGGTGTGCTCAGGACGGGTCAGGCGCTGATGCGGGGGATTCACCCCGCGGCGCTCTATGACCTCGTCGAGGCAGGTCAGCTAACCCGCCTCGCGCGGGGGCTTTACCGCCTCGCCGATGCCCAGGAATTCAGCAACCCGGATCTTGCGGTCGTTGCCACAAAGGCACCGGACGCGGTCGTTTGTCTGATCTCGGCGCTGTCGTTCCATGGAATCACGACGCAGGTGCCGCGAGCGGTCTACCTCGCTGTGCCTCGAGGACGATATGCCGGGCTGCGCCTGCGCACGCCGCCCGTGAAGATCTATCGCTTCGATGCGGCGAGCTTTGATGAGGGCATTGAAGCCCACCAGATCGATGGCATCACCGTTCGCATCTATAGTGTCGCCCGCACGCTCGTTGACTGCTTCAAGTATCGGAACAAGCTCGGGCTGGATATCGCCATCGAGGCGCTGCGTTTCGCACGGGCGCGAAAGCGAATCAGCAACCGCGAAATCCTCCATTTCGCGCGCCTGCTGCGCCAAGTCCGGGTCATCGGTCCATACCTCGAGAGTGTCACATGACGGCATCCCGAAATGTGGTGGCTTCGGTGCTCGCGCGACTACGCAACGTGGCTGCAGATTCAGAGCTGAGCTTCAACGATATTCTGCAGGCGTATGTGATCGAGCGATTTCTGGCCCGACTTGCGCGATCGCAGCAGGCAGACACGGTCTTGCTCAAGGGTGCGCTCATGCTTCGGGTATGGGGCGTGCCACATGCAAGACCCACTATGGATATCGACCTGTTGCGCCTCGGTATCTCTGATCAGGCGGTCCTCGTGCGATTCGTGGAGCAATGCGCTGCGATTGAGGACCCCTCTGATGGCGTGATCTTTGAGCCATCGACAATTTCCGTCGAATCGATTCGCGATGCGACGGATTACGTTGGGACTCGTATTCGGCTGCAAGCGCGGCTCGCCAATGTTCGACAGACCGTGCAGATCGACTTTGGCGTCGGCGACGCGGTACATCCTCAACCCCAGGTGATCGAGTATCCGGTGCTGTTGCCGAATTCGCCCATCAGACTCCACGCTTACCCCGTGGAAGCTGCGATCGCGGAAAAGTTTCATGCCATGGTGGATCTCGATCTGCAGAACAGCCGGATGAAGGACTTCTACGACATCTGGATCCTGTCACGGACCCTGGCTTTTTCTGGTCATGGCTTGAGTCAGGCAATCCGCGACACATTCCAGCGTCGTCAGACCAGTGTACCGACCGTACCGCCGGCCGCGTTGACGGCGGCGTTCTACGGCGACCCTATTCACATGCGTCAATGGGGTGCGTTTGTCCGGCGTATCGGGGAATCGGCTCTGGCAGATGAGTTCAAGCCCGTGGCAGCCGATCTGGTTCAGTTTCTGATGCCGGTTGCCGCGGCGGCGGCGGGGACCTCGGTCGAACCTCCAGTGCGCTGGGAGCCTCCAGGCCCGTGGCAGTAGCGATGCCAAGATGACCCCCGTTGGCAGTCCGGTGCTCACGCCACAGGGCCACCTGATTCTCGCGCCTACGGCGGATGCGGCGACGTTGCCGCCCGATCGGTCGGGTCGGCTCGGGGATGCGTTTGCACGCGGGGCTGGACACGGGTTGCTCGAGCTTGGGCTTCGAGAAGTCGGCACAGCGCTACCTGCGGACTTCGCCTACTGGCGCGATTTCGCTGCCCGATACGTCACGGCCCTGTGCGCATCCGCGCACGGACTGCCTAAGAATTCTGCCACGGACTCGAGCGAGGTTCCGCCCCCGCCGGCAGACGCCCTGGCCGTGCTCGCGAACACCGCGCCGCCGATGCCGGGCGGCGAGTACCTGAATACCGAAGTTCTTGCCGGCCTGTGGTCACAGCTCGATGCGGCTTTCCGGACCGAGCGCGCGAAGTCGAAGACTACGCTGCAGGAATTTCTGCGGGCGGGCAATCCCGCCTGGCACCTTGTTGGTCGCGTGCATTTCAATCTCGCTGAGAACCGGTCCGACGAAGAGGCGCCGTTCGCGTTCATCGCGACGTACACGACACAACTGTCGGCGCAGGGCCGCCCGCAGCACTTGGCGCTCGGTGAGGCGTTGCGCGAGTACGCGGGTACGCACCACAAGGCGCGGCTGCTCGCGCTGTTGAAGCCCGTGCAGGAAGGTGCGGCGCACTGTCCGTGGCTGCGCGCCATGGTCGAGGCCGGCGAGATCTATCACCCGCTGCGCTGGACTGCAGCTGAGGCATTTCAGTTCCTGACCGACACTCCGAAGCTCGTGGCGGCCGGGATCGTGGTGCGAACTCCGAGTGCGTGGAAGACGGGTCGGCCTGCGCGACCGAAGATCAGCGCGAGCGTCGGCGGTCGGGTGCCGTCGGGCCTCGGCAAGGATGCGTTGCTCGACTTTCAGGTTGAATTGACGCTCGGTGAGGAGCGACTCACGGCCGCCGAGATTCGCGCGCTACTGAAGGGGTCAGTTGGCTTGCAGTTCCTCCGCGGCCAATGGGTTGAAGTGGACGGGGCGAAGCTCTCGCAACTCCTCGAGCGATTCCGCGCCGTCGAGGCCGCTGCAGTGGCCGGAGGCCTGCCATTTTCCACCGCAATGCGGTTGGTGTCCGGTGTGTCGGTGGATGACGAGGAGTGGCTGGGCGCGGCGCCGGATCCCGACTGGTCGGAGATTGCGGCAGGTCCGTGGCTTGCGGAGACGCTGCGAGGCCTGCGAAGTCCGGCGGGCCTCGCCCGTGTCGATCCCGGATCGGCGCTCCGAGCGGCGTTGAGGCCCTACCAGCAGGCCGGCGTTCACTGGTTGTATCTCTTGCACCGCCTCGGGCTTGGAGCCTGTCTCGCTGATGACATGGGAATGGGCAAGACGATCCAAGTCCTGGCGCTGCTCCTGGTTCTGAAGCAGGAATCCAGCCTCAACCGAACCGAATCAGGGAGCCCGGCGGGAAGCATTCTGGTCGCACCCGCATCGCTGCTCGCCAACTGGGCTTCGGAAGTCGAGCGTTTCGCGCCCACGCTCAAAGTGCTCATCGCCCATCCGTCCGCCCTCAGCGCAGCGGATCTCGAGGCGATTAGCGTGGGGGCTCTCGCGGACGCTGACCTCGTGATCACCAGTTACGGCGCGTTGCTGCGCTATGACTGGCTGACGGGTACGCGCTGGCAGGTCGCCGTGATCGACGAGGCCCAGGCGATCAAGAACCCGGGCGCCAAACAGACTCGTGCAGTCAAGAAACTCATTGCCCAGACCCGCGTAGCGCTCACCGGAACCCCGGTCGAGAACCGTCTCTCGGACCTGTGGTCGATCTTCGATTTCACTCACCCGGGACTGCTGGGTTCCGGCCACGCATTTGGCAAGTACGTGCGGCGACTCGCCGAGGCCAACAGCTACGGGCCGCTGCGGGAACTCGTCCGTCCGTACATCCTACGGCGTCTGAAAACCGATAAGTCCGTGATCGCCGATCTGCCCGACAAGACGGAGATGAAGGCGTTCTGCCATCTGAGCCCGAACCAGGCGGCCTTATACAGCCAGGCGGTCGAGGAACTTTCCGCGGCGCTCGACACCGCGGACGGTATAAAGCGTAAGGGAGTCGTACTGGCTTTTCTCATGCGCTTCAAGCAGATCTGTAACCACCCGTCCCAGTGGCTGGGCAACGGCACATGGACAGAAGCGGACAGTGGCAAGTTCGCGCGCTTACGGGAACTCGCCGAGGTCATCGCCGCGAAACAGGAAAAGGTGCTCGTGTTCACGCAGTTCCGCGAAGCGACGCAGCCGATTGCCGCTTTCCTGGGTAGCGTCTTCGGTCGCGAAGGGCTGGTCTTGCACGGGGGAACGCCGGTCGGGAAGCGCAAGGAACTGGTTCGCCGGTTTCAGGACGAAGAGCTGACGCCCTTCTTCGTGCTTTCGCTCAAGGCGGGGGGCGCCGGGCTCAATCTGACGGCTGCCTCGCATGTCATCCACTTTGATCGGTGGTGGAACCCGGCGGTGGAGAACCAGGCGACCGATCGGGCATTCCGGATTGGCCAATCACGCAACGTGCTGGTACATAAGTTCGTTTGTCGCGGCACCGTCGAAGACAAGATCGACCGCCTGATCGAGTCGAAGCAGATGCTCGTCAAAGACGTGCTCGAGGGTGGTGCGGAACTCGAATTGACGGAACTCGGGGACCAGGAGCTGTTGAAACTCGTCGCGCTCGACATTCATTCGGCTCAAGCGGAGACCTGATCGGTCTTAGAACAATGGGGAGACACTGATGTACTTTGGCTGGAAGCCGCATGTTCCGGTTGCTGCACGTCGTCAGAAAGCAGCGAACACGGCGGCGAAGCTCGCGAAGAAGGGGCAGGCGCTGTCCCCCGTGACCGCGAGCCGCGGTGCGATCGCGAAATCGTTCTGGGGCAAGTCCTGGTGCGAGAACCTCGAGCGCTATAGCGACTATGCCAATCGACTGCCGCGCGGCAGGACCTACCTGCGGAACGGCTCGGTGATCGATCTGAAGATCGGTGCCGGTGAAGCGACCGCTCAGATCATGGGCTCGAGTCTCTACCGGATCAAGGTCCAGATCTCGGCGGTGGCGGGCACTCATTGGCAGAGCATCGCCCGCGACTGCGCCCGATCCATCGACACGCTCGTGGAACTGCTGCAGGGGCAGTTGTCGGCGTCCGTGATGGAGCGCATCACGCGTCCGGGCACGGGGCTATTCCCTTCGCCGAAGGAGATCAGCTTCAGTTGCAGCTGCCCGGATTCAGCCGCCATGTGCAAGCACATCGCCGCGACTCTCTATGGCATCGGCGCTCGACTCGACGCGGAGCCGCAGCTCCTGTTCGGATTGCGCAAGGTGGACGCGAACGAACTCATCGCGCGGGCTGGAGAGAGCAATGCCCTGCCACAGAAAACCCCGCGGGCAGGACGCATATTGGATTCCTCGAAACTGGCCGACGTCTTCGGCATCGACCTGCCAGACGTTGATTTGACGGCTGCGGCAGGACCCGCTGCCAAAACGGCCAGCAAGCGCAAAATACCGTCGAGCCCCCGCAAGGGCAAATCGGTGACCGGTCGCCATGCACGGTTGGGGCGCAAGCAATCGGGCAAGGCTCGATGAAAGCTGACGAACGATTGGTTCAGCTTACCCAGCGCGAGGTCGAGTTATTGTTGCGCTACGCCTATCCCTTTGAGGCGGAGGCCGCAGAGCTACGCGCCTGCAAACCCCGGGAAGGGTTGGTATGAGGTTCGGATTGGGGTTTACTGGCTGTCTCACTGGACCGGCGATCTCAGTCATTCGCTCAGGAAGGTGCGTAGCGCCGCACTTCGGGATGAACTCGATGCCCTTTGTTGCGTCCTTGAGAATGCCGAGCGCGGCGGCGCGGGCAATCGCCGCGTGGAGTGGGAGTGATGATCGGGTTTCGCGCTGCGACGAAGAGCGGGTGATGAGGCACCGAAGGAAGGAATTGAACCTTCAAACGGCGCGTATCTCGCTGATTTTCTTGGTCGGGATGACAGGATTTGAACCTGCGACACCTACGTCCCGAAAAGACTCAGCCGATATTTTGCAAGTCCCCGCCGTGCCTCAAAATTGCCGATAAGTCGTTGAAACGCCAGAAAAAGTGATTACGCTGGTTCGCGACTGACTACGCCCGGATTTGCCCCACTTGGAGGTGTCTTGAGGCACTGGTGAGGCACCGGCAGTATCCGAGGCTGAGGCACCGGCGAGGCACCAGGGAAATCGTGAAGACAAAAATCACCCAAAGCATCGTAGCGAATATGCAGGCCGCGGCCCAGGACATTGTCGTCGTCGACGATAGCCTACCGGGGTTCGTCCTGAGAATCCGGCCGACCGGCACCAAGATCTGGTACTTCCGCTACCGGACTGCCGGCGGGCCTCAGCGCAGGCTGGTGCTGGGGCGATATCCGGGTGTTGGCGACGCCGCGGCGCGCCAGTTGGCTCTCCAGGCGGCCGGTGATGTGGCTCGGGGCGTCGACGTTCTGGTCCGCAAGCGCGAGGTGCGCGCCGAGGGCGAGCGGGCTCGCCACAGCACGCTCAGAACGTTCGTCGCGCAACGCTATGAGCCGTGGGCGCTGACGTACCTGAAATCCGGGGAGTTCCAAGTAGCGCATCCAGGCAGATTTCGCCGACTGGATGGCCAAACCACTCGTGGACATCAATTCCTGGCTCATCGAGGGCTGGCGCAAGCGCCAGCTC
>Ga0302315_10003443_pt1 | contig 14260 bp, 11 predicted proteins | sample III_Palsa_N3_1_FD_200532 | JGI IMG/M metagenome (GOLD analysis project Ga0302315, IMG submission 200532) | Peat permafrost microbial communities from Stordalen Mire near Abisko, Sweden - III_Palsa_N3_1 | ecosystem: Environmental > Terrestrial > Soil > Palsa > Peat permafrost | place: Sweden... | reverse complement strand
TGTATAACCATTGCCATATTGGTATTGTGCGTATGGCTTATCCGCTATTACCTAAGCTCATCCATATCGCCCGACGAGATCACCACCGCTACCGTAGGAATGGGCAACGTGGAAAATACCATCAATGCAAGCGGCGAAGTTTTACCCGAATTTGAAGAGGTGATCAGCAGCCCCATCAACGCCTCTATTAAAAATGTGGTGATAAATGCCGGCGGAAAAGTAAAGGCCGGGCAATCCATACTGCTGCTGGATAAATCGGCTTCGGAAAATGATTACAACCACATGAAGCTCGACCTGGAAACCAAGCGCAACGAGATCAGCAAGCTCAAGCTCGACCTGGATAAAAGTTTTTACGATATACAATCCAACAACGCTATTAAGCAACTGCGCATCAGCAACCTAAGCGATGCGGTGGAGAACGCCAAGCGCCTATACAATGCCGGCGGTGGCACCCGCGAGGATATTGAGCAGGCGGAATTGGACCTTAAAGTGGCCCTGCTGGAAAAAAAGCAGCTGGAAAACGAAATAAAAAACACCCAACAAACTATGCTGATTGAGGAAAAGGAAGCCGAAATTACCGCCGCCATACAACAAAACGACCTGAATGAACTGGCGCGAAAGCTAAAGCTGGCCAATGTGGTGGCAATGCGCGGCGGGGTGGTTACCTACGTGAATAACAACATAGGCGCCAATATAAAGGAGGGTGAAACACTCGCCCGCATTGCCGATCTGAGCAGTTTTAAGATAACCGGCAGCCTGTCTGATAATTACCTGGACCAGTTGCATAGCGGCATGCCGGTAATTATCCGCATTAACGATGCTGAACTGCGCGGTACGGTTTCCAATGTGTATCCGTCGGTACAAAACAGCATCATCACGTTTGATATCGCCCTGAACGAGCCCGATAACAAGCAGCTTCGCCCCAATATGAAGGTGGATGTATACCTGGTTACCCAAATGCACAACCATGTATTGCGCGTAGCTAACGGCGCGGCATTTAAGGGAGCCAGCCCGCAGGATATTTTTGTGCTGAAGGATAACGAAGCCATAAGGCACACTGTACACACCGGCCTAAGTAATTTTGATTACGTGGAGCTGCAGGATGGGGTAAAGGCGGGCGATGTGATCATCACATCGGACATGAGCGATTATAAAAATTCAAAAAAGTTGACGATCAAAAATTAGCACTATGAAATTTTTATACTTTTTATTGATCTTACTATACAGCACAACCGCCTTTGCTTCCAGTAGCGGCGATACCATAACGCTTTCGCTGCACGATGTGGTGGAAATGGCCAAGGGAAATTCTATCGAATCCAAACAGGCCGTTACTACCCGTGAAACCAAATACTGGCAATGGCGCAACTACAAATCGAACTACCAGCCGCAGTTATCGCTCACCGGCAATTTGCCTGACTACAGCAAAACCGATATGCAGGTTTTGCAGCCTAACGGCACCATTTTGTTTCAGCCGGTACATAACGATAACTCCAACCTTACCCTAAATTTTAGCCAAAGCATTACCGCTACCGGCGCTACCATCTATGGCACCACCCAATTGCAGCGTTTTGATGATTTCGACCGTAACAATGTGCTGTATAACGGCGTGCCGTATGCCATAGGGTTTAGCCAGCCACTGGGGCAGTACAATAGCCTGAAATGGGATAAAAAAATCCAGCCGCTGTTATATAATGAAAGCAAACAGGCCTATATTGAGGCACAGGAACAAATAGCCATAACCGCTACCGGCTACTTTTTCGATCTGCTGCTGGCGCAGGTGAACCTTAAAATATCCGAAACCAATTATGCCAATACGCAAAGCATCTTAAAAATAGCCAACACCAAGTTCGATTTGGGTAAGGTATCGAAAAATGAAATATTACAACTGCAACTGGAGCTGTTGAATGCTAAAAAAGCTGTTGGCATTGCTAAACGTGATATGGAAATAGCCACCCTAACCCTGCGCAGTTACATAAGCCAGGAAGGCGATGAGAAAATAGCGCTGGTAGTGCCCGAAACCATCAGCAATATGAATGTATCTGCCGATAAGGTACTTGCCGAAGCTTATGCCAACCGCTCCGATGCCATCGCCTTTATCCGCCGCGTAAACGAGGCCCAGCGCGATGTGGCTATCGCACGCGGGCAAACCGGGCTCACCGCATCGCTTACCGCCAACCTGGGGTTTTCAAATACGGCTACAAACATACCTGCAATTTACCGCTCGCCGCAAAACCAGCAGTTATTGGAACTTACTTTTACCATACCCGTTTTGGATTGGGGGCGCTCCAAATCAAAAATAAAAACCGCCGAGGCCAACGAGCAATTTACGGAATACGCCGTGGAGCAGGACAAGCAAACTTTTAAAGAGCAAATTGTAACACAGGTTACTTTGTTCGATCAGATGAAGGAGCAGGTGGGGCTTACCGCCGAGGCCGACAGTATTGCCGGGGAAAAGTACGAAATTGCCAAACAACGTTACGTGCTGGGCAACCTAAGCATTACCGACCTAAGTATCGCTTTCCAGGAAAACGACCAGGCCAAGCGCGATTATGTAGCTGCCCTGCGCGATTTTTGGGGAGCCTACTATCAGTTGCGCTATCTATCATTATACGATTTTGAAAAGAACGAAAAAATAACCTATAAATAGCCCTAATCAATAATTCACTCAATCAATAATTCCTCATCATGATACGTTTACAAAACATTGAAAAAGTTTACCGTACCGATACGGTTGAAACACTGGCGCTAAATAAAGTTAGCCTGGATATTGCCAAAGGCGAGTTCCTGTCTATCATGGGGCCTTCCGGTTGTGGCAAAAGTACTTTGCTCAACATTATGGGCCTGCTGGATGAACCTTCAAAAGGCGAGATCAAAATAGATAACCAGCAAACCATCAACCTGAACGATAAGCAGCTGGCGCAGTTTCGCAATAAAAAGATCGGCTTTATTTTTCAGAGCTATCACCTTATCAACGACCTGCAGGTGCTTGATAATGTGGAGCTGCCCTTGCTCTACCGTGATTCCACCGCAAAAGAGCGCAAGCAACTGGCAACCGAAGCGCTGGCAAAGGTAGGATTGTCTAACAGGGTAAAACACTTTCCATCGCAGCTTTCAGGCGGCCAAAAACAGCGGGTGGCCATTGCGCGCGCCATAGTTGGCCGCCCCGAAATTATTTTGGCCGATGAGCCTACCGGTAACCTGGACAGCGCCATGGGTAACGAAATTATGGACATACTGCTGCAACTCAACCGCGACGAAGGCACCACCATAGTAATGGTTACGCACGATGAGCAGATGGCCCAAAAAACACATCGTTTGGTACGGCTTTTTGATGGCTCACAGGTTCAATAATCGGGTATTAAAAATACAGTATCATGCTTAAAAATTATTTTAAAATAGCCATAGCGGTATTAAGGCGCCATAAATTCTTTACCTTCATCAGCCTATTCGGCATCAGCTTTACACTCACCATTTTGTTGGTGTTAACCGCTTTTATTGATAAAGTGGTAGGCGATAATTACCCCGATAAAAAACGCGACCGCTCTTTATACGTTTCCCGGCTATCAGAGGAGGGTAAGGGCACCATGTCATCGGGAATGGTATCTTTTTATTTTTTGGATCACTACGTCCGCAGTTTAAAAACACCGACTGATATAGCTATATCGTCGGTTTTCAGTGGCACCAATACCTATGTGAACGATAAAAAGATAGCGGTAAATTATAAATATACCAATGCCGCTTACTGGGATATAATGGAATACGATTTTGTGGAAGGAAAAGCCTTTGATAAGCAAGCCGTAGCCAATGCCGAAAAGGTAGCTGTTATATCTGAAGATATGAAGGCCGAATATTTTGGCGATGTGCCATCGGTAGTGGGGAAGTATATTGAGGCTGATAATGTAAAATACCGCGTGATAGGTGTGGTGAAGAATGTACCCATTACCAGTTATATGACCTACAGCGATATTTATCTGCCTTATACCGTAGCAAAAGATGGTAATTTTAAAGATAAAGGTTATCGTGGAGGCTATTATGGCATCCTGCTGGCCGCTTCAAAATCAGACCTAAGTAAAATGCACAACGAATATGAACAAATGGTGCAAAAGTTACCAATGGAAGCCAAGCAATATAACAAAATGTACAGCCATGCCGACCCTTACATCGCCTCTTATGTTGATACCGGCAACGAAAACCAGTCGGGTGTGGTGCTGGTACTCACCATCCTGAGCGTATTTGTAGTTATATTCATGCTGCTGCCCACGCTAAACCTGGTGAATATCAATATTACCCGTATTATGGAGCGCTCGTCGGAAATTGGGGTGCGTAAGGCCTTTGGCGCGTCGTCAAAAACACTGGTTTACCAGTTCATCGTCGAAAATATCATCCTCACTTTATTAGGCGGATTGATTGGGCTGGTATTATCCTTTATAGTTATCCAGGTAATCAACAGCATGAACCTGATAGCCAATCTGGAGCTAAGCATCAATTTTATGGTGCTGTTCATCGGCTTGCTGGTTTGCCTGGTGTTTGGCCTGTTATCCGGGGTTTACCCGGCCTGGCGCATGTCGAAACTGAACGTGGTTACCGCTTTAAAGGCGCAATAAGATTATCGAACTATTTAAATTAAAAATATTATGTTCAAGCATTTATTCAAGCTGATCTGGAACAAAAAGAAGCAAAACTTTTTATTGATGTCCGAGATATTGGTTTCATTCCTGGTCATATTCGCGGTGTTTACGCTGCTGGTATATTATTACAACAACTATAAAAAGCCTATGGGTTTTGATTACAAAAACGTGTGGATAGTTAATTACAACAACGTTGAAAACACCAAGAATACCGATTCGCTGGATCTGTACTATGAAACGCTGCGGCAAACCATCCTGTCGATGCCGCAGGTTAGCGGGGTAAGCTTTACCAGCGATAATACCCCTTTTACTCAAAACACCAACTCCGGCGAGATAAAGTACAATGGGCAGGTTTTGGATAACAACAACTGGTACACCGTTGATGATGATTATCTGGCCGTTTTAAACATGCAATTATTGCAGGGGCGCTGGTTTAATAAAACCGATGCGGTTTCCAAATATAAGCCTGTTGTTATTAATTCCGATCTGAAAGAAAAGGTATTTGGCAATGGCCCGGCCCTCGGAAAAATATTCACCGGTTACGACGATAAGGATAATTTTAAAGTAATAGGCGTTGTGCAAAGCCTGAAGATGAAAGGCGATTACGCGCCTGCCGGCATCGGTTTATACCAAAGGACGGATACGGGAAGCTATCACTGGCTGGGAAAATTCATGGTAAAGGTTAACCCCGGCGCGGATGCCACCTTCGAAGGCCGGCTTTATAAAACCCTGGCCAATTACATGAAAAACTCCGATGTGGAGATAGAACATTTAACCGATAAGCGCAAAAGCATCAATTACTTTACCTTAGTGCCCATTATTGTAATGCTGATAGTGGGTTGTTTCCTGATAATTAACGTGGCGCTGGGCTTGTTTGGCGTGTTGTGGTACAATATCAACAAACGCAAAGGCGAAATTGGCTTGAGGCGGGCGATTGGGGCATCGGGGCAATCCGTATCATCGCAACTGGTAGCTGAAGCGCTCATCCTGGCTACATTTTCATTAATAGTGGGGGCATTTTTTGCCGTACAGTTTCCAATACTCAACCTGTTCGATCTGCCGGCCGGTGTGTATATTGCCGCCATCATATTGTCGGTAATATTTATTTATTTGCTGGTGCTGGTATGCTCGCTTTACCCCGGCAGGCAGGCGGCGGCAATTTTGCCTGCGGTAGCTTTGCACGAAGATTAATTTTTTGTTAACGCATTTAAAAAATAAGAAAATGAAAAATGCCCTATTAATAAAAATAAGCCTGTTATTTATTTGTTTTGCCGGCCTAAGCCATAAACTCCCACCTGATAAAACCTGGGTAACCATTACAGATTCGGACCATTATTACGAGTTGAACGCCTCGTATGATAAGGCCAAAACGCACAGCGTACAAAAATACATGAACGATTGTATAACCGGTTATCATGATATATCCTTTGTAAATGCCCAGTTGGACGCGGATATTACCCTGGATAGCAAAATGACCTTCCATATCAAATCCTATCCCGGCGATCTGGAACTGAAATTTGATAAAAGGAAAAACAATACCGATGATTACATTAAATTTAAAAAAATGTGCGAAGGCATCAGAACGCTTGTCGGCCAGCATTAAATACTACCTATGATATTGATTATTGATGATGATATTGCCGTACGCGCATCGCTGCTGTTACTTTTTAAAAGTGAGGGTTATGAGGCTATGGATACCCCGCTGCCGGGCGAGGCCCTATCTGTCATTAAAAAGAAAAATCCTGAGCTTATTATACTCGACCTTAATTTTTCTATCGATACATCGGGCGAAGAAGGCCTCGACCTGCTTGGCAGGATAAGGAAGATCAGCCCCTTTGTGCCCATTATACTCATAACCGGCTGGGGCAGTATCGAGCTGGCGGTAAAAGGGATGAAATCAGGTGCTAATGATTTTATCAATAAACCCTGGAGCAACGCGCATTTGCTGCAATCGGTAAAAACGCTGATCGATCTGCAGGATAAAAAGGTGGAGCACCGCACCCGCAAACAGCTGGATAGCAAGTATAACTTTCAGCACATTATAGGCGAGGATGCTAAAATGCTGGATATACTGGAAACCATTGGCCGCGTTGCCGCTACCGATGCCTCGGTGCTGGTAATGGGCGAAAGCGGCACCGGCAAGGAGTTGATAGCGGAAGCCATACACCAGAACAGCAACCGCCGCAACAAGCCATTTATAAAAGTAAACCTGGGCGGGATATCAACTTCGCTGTTTGAAAGCGAGATGTTCGGCCATATCCGCGGGGCATTTACCGATGCCCGGTTCGACCGGATGGGCCGCTTTGAAATGGCCAATAAAGGCACCATTTTTTTGGATGAGATAGGCGATCTGGATGCCAGCAGCCAGGTAAAGCTGCTGCGCGTGTTGCAGGACAGAACCTACGAGGTTTTAGGCAGCAGCCGCACCAAAACGGTTGACGTGCGCATAGTTTGCGCCACCAACAAAAACCTGAACGAAATGGTAAGCCGCACCACTTTTAGGGAGGATCTGTTATACCGCATCAACCTCATCACGGTTTACCTGCCCGCCCTGCGCGAGCGGCCTAAGGATATTCCGCTGTTGGTAAATTTCTTTATCAACAACCTCAAAGAGATCTATAACCGCCCGGAACTGGCCGTAACCCCAAGTGCTATGAAGTGGCTGCAAACCCTGCCTTTGCCCGGCAATATAAGGCAACTCAAAAACCTGGTGGAGCGATCTATTTTGGTGAGTAAAAAAGATACGCTGGATATTGAAGATTTTCGCTCGCAGCTGGAATTATCGCCCGTAAAAAAAGGTAATTTGCAAATGCCGGGAGTAGGTGCCATAACGCTGGAAGAAATGGAGGTGGAAATGATTAAACGCGCGCTGGAATATCATAAAAATAAGATAGCGAGGGCGGCAAAATCATTAGGCCTCACACGCAGCGCGCTATACCGCCGGCTGGATAAATTCCAAATTCCGTACGATGAAGCTGAGGACTAAATACCTGCTATTTGTTATCATACTGCATTTGGTGGCTTTGGTACTTAGCTGGTTAATATTTGAGCAAAACAGGCTGCTGTTTATTTTCTCCGAAGTATTTATCATCATTTCTATAATTATTGCCTGGGGCCTGTATCTCCAGCTGATACAGCCGCTTAAAACACTTACCCAGGGTTTGGATGCTATAAAGGATCGCGATTTTAATGTTAAATTTTTGCCTACGGGTAAAAAAGAGGTCGACCAGTTGATAGATGTGTATAACCAGATGATAGACCAGCTGCGTACCGAACGAACCCTGCAGGAACAGCAGCATTTTTTCCTCGAAAAGCTTATTTATACCTCTCCAACGGGCATTATTATCCTGGATTATGATAATAACATCCAGCAGATCAATCCCAGGGCATCGCAAATTTTATCGGTTGATGAAAAAAGCCTGCTACACCATTCTTTTGATCAGCTGCCGCAGCATTTTGTAAAGCATATAGAAAATTTGAAGTCGGGCGATACCAAAACCATCAAATTAAATGGTGCCAACACCTATAAATTGCAGCGATCTCACTTTATCGACCGGGGTTTTTCGCGCGATTTTATCATGATAGAAGAACTAACCGCCGAAATTCTGACTGCCGAAAAGAACGCTTATGGTAAAGTGATCCGCATGATGGCGCACGAGGTGAACAATACCATTGGCCCGGTAAATTCCATTATCCAAACCGCGCTAAATCTGGATGATTTATGGAACGGGCATCATGCCGATGCCTTAAAAGATGCCTTACAGGTGGCGCTTGATCGTAACCAGAACCTCAACCTGTTTATGCGCAACTTTGCCGACCTGGTGCGGCTGCCCGAGGCCAATAAAAAGCTGATCGACCTGAATAAACTGCTCCTATCGGTATCAAAACTGATGGCTATAAAAGCCGCCGAGAAAAATGTTAAACTGGAGCTATCTATCGCCGAAGACGCGTTTTACATTTTGGCCGATGAGCAGCAAATGGAGCAGGCACTTATAAATATTGTAAAAAACGCCATCGAGGCCATAGAAGATAAGGGCTTTGTTCAATTTTCAACCGGTACTAACCCCCGGCAGTTGCTGATCACCGATAACGGCCAAGGCATATCAACCGAACAAAACGAACTGCTGTTTTCGCCGTTTTACACCACAAAAAAGGATGGGCAGGGGATAGGCCTTACCCTGGTTAGGGAAATACTCGGCAATCATGGTTTTGAATTTTCACTGCAAACCGGGGCTGATGGTTTAACCATCTTCTGCATCCAATTCAATAATTAGCCATTATTGCACATCATAATCCCAGTCATCGGTTCGAAATGAAGAAACCGGCAGGCCGTCGGTACCAAACAGATCGCCCACAACAAAATCTTTAAATGCGTAACGCACGGCAACCGGCTCCTTTACCTGGTCGCTGGTTACGGTTACCGAACTGCCGCTTATTACCGCTTTTGCCGGGTAAAAATGCTTATCGGCACCTGCAATTTCAAAGGTGTTTAGCTCCTTTAAAAACGAGGTTAAGCCGTTGGCCGCGTTTTTAAACTTTACAATAGCACTGTTTCCCTTTATAGTTAATACATCATAAGCAGGGCTTTGGTAGCCAAAGCCCTGCAGGCCATAGGTTTTACCCAGTGCCAGTAAAGCCAGCCGTGTGCCCACTTCTTCTTTTTTCGGCGGATGAATGGTTGGCTGCTCGCCAATATCCATGGTTACCGCCATACCGCTATTCGGAATTTTGTCCTCATCTAAGCGTTGTACATCCCTTAAAAATGCCGAGTTATATTTGCCTCCTTTGTTGTAAGGCGGCAGTTGCGCATAATCATAAGGCGCTATTTGTACGTAGTAGAACGGAAAATCGCCGATGCCCCATTGCATGCGCAGGTTTTTTACAAAGGTTGTAAAAAGCGAATCGTATTGCGCCGGGAAATCATAGTTCGATTCGCCCTGGTACCAGATCTCGCCCTTAATTCCGTAGCCTATAACCGGCTGAAGCATGGCATTATATAAGGTAGTTGGTGTGCGGCTCACTTCTTTAATAGAATCTGTGGCTGCCGGTATTTTTATTTCAGGATAGGCTTTTAGTGTATTGGCATCCATCCAGGCCTGTATGGATGAGCCGCTGTAATTGCAATTGATAAGGCCGATAGGCACATTCAGCATTTTATTGAGCAGCCGGCCATAATAATAACCAACCGCGCTGAATTTGGCTACCGATTCGGGTGATGCTACCAGCCAATGGCTTTGTTTAATATCGGGCTGCAAGGTAGTTCTCGACCCCCTCGGCACCGTAAACAGGCGGATATTTGGATTTGCCGAAGTCAGAATATCCATATTTGAACCAGCGATAGGCTGGCCCTTAAATCCCTTCATCGGTATTTCCATGTTCGACTGGCCGCCGCAGAGCCAAACCTCGCCAATAAGCACATTGCTTAATACCAGGGGCTTGCCATCGCTAACCGTGAGTTGATACGGCCCGCCTGCAACCGGTGTGGCTATCTTTAAACTGAATTTACCGCCCGCGTCGGCCACTGTTTTATAGCTTTTTGTATTCCACGATGTTAAAACGGTAATTGGCGTGCCCGCCTTGTCCCAGCCCCAAACCGGTACGTTGGTTTGCTGCTGCAATACCATGCCATCTGTAAATAAAGCCGATAGTTTAACCTGGGCATTAGTTTTGCCTGCAAATAAAACCGCAGCTGAAAGCGCGGTAATAGCTATCATCAAACGTTGAAATTTCCTCATGTTTATTGAATTAAGTCGATCTTTCCGGGCACGGCGGCCCCTGAAAATGTTATAATATGGTTGCTTAATTCAAATGTATATTATCTTTTTTTGAATGTTGATGCGATGATAACCAATAAGATAAGATTGTATAATCATTGGATAATCCATTCCAATTAATGGCGCTTGCAGCGGTTAACTTTACCCTTGTTAATAACATACACGTTTGCATACCAATTGCAGCATAAACCTTTAATATTAAAAAATGAAAAAGTCTTATACCATTTTTGCGGGCATAATGGCAGTAATGCTATCTACGAATAGTTTTGCGCAAAGCACTGCTGTTAGCCCCGATACCAAAACTGCCGCGAAATCAAAATCAGATCCCGACGTTAAAGCCGCCACGTTTGTAGCGGCGCTCAACCTTACCGATACCGCCAAGGCAAGCCGGGTAAAAGCCATAATCCTTACCCATTTAACAGCCGTTCGCGATTGGCATAACTCGCACGATTACACGTTGGTACCCGAGGGCCTGAACCCTATAACTGGCAAGGTATTTACCAAGCCCGACCGCCAGTTTATAATAGATTCAACCATACCACAAACGGTACATGCCAATTTAATGGCCGGTTTGCACAAAGAATTGACCGATGACCAGATTGAAGTAATACTGGATAAATATACCGTTGGCAAGGTGGCTTTCACCATGAATGGCTATAAAGCCATAGTGCCCAACCTTACGCCGACCGAAGAAGGCGTTTTATTAACTAACCTGAAAGCGGCCAGGGAGCAGGCCGTTGATTATAAAAATGTTGAAGAAATATCAAACGTATTTAAAATATACAAAACTAAAATTGAAGATTATTTTAACAGCAATGGCCGCAACTGGAAGGTAATGTACAAAACATACGTTGACCAGGTACTGGCTAAAAAAGCAGCCGATAAATCAGCTGAACCTGCCGCTAATTAATGATTAATTATTGCATGAGGGGTTTATAAGATATTATCATCATCGTGGTGGTGATAATAGGGGTAGCAGTGAAGCGATATCATAAAAGGTATCGCTTTTTTTATGCCCTGTTTTTTTTGAGATTAAGCCAGCCGCTGAATAACAGCTTTTTATCGAGCACGGGCTTTGGGAAAAACAGGCTGGCGATGTACCCAACGCCTATCACTACAAAATGGCTGTAAACACCCAGCATCAGTTTGTTATGGGTAAAGTTGTACGGGCCCATATCCAGCAATAAAAATTTCGTTTTCCCGGTTCCTATCTGGGTTGATGTAAGCAGGGCATAAGCCGTAAATATGATGCAGGCAATTATGCCGATAGTAACACCCTGCCTGTTTGCCCGCGCGCTGAACAGGCCCAGTAAAAATATACCCGCTATACCGCCCGAAAAAATGGCGTACAGTGTAAAAACTATCCCCAAAACCCCTTCGTCACCGGCTGACAGATAAAGCGCGGCAATTAATAAGGAGCCTATCCCTGCGAAAACAACTATCCATTTCCCTGCCTTTAGGTATTCTTTGTCGGTACGGTTGGGGTAAAACCGCTTGTAGTAATCCTCTACACCCACGGCCGCAAGGCAGTTCAGGTCGGCACCCAAGCTGCACACGCCCGCCGAAACCAGCGAAGCTATAATGAGGCCTACAATGCCCTCGGGTATCTTACTCACAATAAAATAAGGAAAAACAGCATCGGGCCGCATGCCTGTGGGCAAAGGGTTCTGCTGGTAATAAACAAACAGCGCGGTGCCTATAAACATGAACAGCGCCCACACAGGCACCAGCAAAAATACCCCCATTAATGAGGCTTTAATAGCCGATCTGTCGGATTTGGCGGCTAAGTAACGCTGCACAATGGTTTGATCGGTACCGTACTTTTGTATGCCGTAAAATATGCCGTTGATGGCCATTACCACAAAGGTTAGTTTCTTCAGGTCGAAATTATAGGGGCCGAATCCCGTTCGCCCATTTGAGCGGGCAATGTGCCATACTTCGGCAGGGCCGCCTTTTACCGCGTATAGTATGATGATTAAACAGGCAATACCGCAGCCGAAAAGCATAAAACCCTGTATCACATCCAGCCATATAACTGCTTCAATACCACCCAATAACGCCAGCGCGATAATAACAACGCCAATTATGGCTATAATCAATAGTGTATTTACCCCCGTGATGTTAGATAGTGCCAGCGCGAGTAAAAAGAACACCGTACCCATTTTTGAAAAGTGGGTAAGTACAAAGCCGAGCGAGCTGTAATAGCGGGCAAAAACGCCAAAGCGCTTTTCAAAGTATTCGTAGGTGCTTAGGCCTATGGCTTTGCGGTAAAGCGGTACAATAAACCATATCATGCTGAGCAGCACAATAGGAACCATTAAGCCCTGTACCAGTAATATCCAGTTTGATGAATAACCTTCGCCGGGATAGGCCAAAAAGGTAATGCTGCTGATGAGCGTTGCCAGTATGGAAAAGCCTATGGCCCAGGATGGTATTTTACCATTGGCGGCAAAATAACTTTGCGTTGAAGTTTGCCTTTTGGAAAACCTGAATCCAAAATAAACGGTAACCAATAAAAAAATAACAATGATAATATAATCAGGAATATGCAGGTGCGCGTTATTCATTTTTTGTTAACGAATATGAGTATTTTGGTCACAAATTCCAGATATCGGCAGGCCAATCGTAACTGCCGGGCTTTAACGTTAAAAAAAGTCCGTCAACATCAGCCGACCTCATTTTTACTACGCCTGTGCCGTGCTCACTAACCGGGCTAAATCTGTTTAAGTTTAAATGGTTTATAATTGCGGCAGCCGTTGAGCCGCCCTCAATAAAAAGTTCCTTTATAGCTATTTTTTGAAAGATCTTTTTTACAACCATGGCTTTTTTATCGCGTAAGCTGCCTGCTTTAGCTTTAATATTCCGGGTTGTATTTTCATCGATAGCAATAATGGCTCTTTTATGTTTTTTTAATAAAGATACTATTTCATCGGCCCAATTTTCAAAAAGGATTTCATCGGGTTCCGGCAAAGCAATAATATTGGCAGGCATATAGCTTAGTGGAACCTTGTTGCTCACCGCTTTTTTGATGGCCTGTTTGCTTTTTTGATGCGTGCTCCCGCAAATAAACAGGGCAGGATATTTAATATTAAGCGGCTTTTCTTTGGCCGCAGCTTCTTTTTTATTCAAGTTGAGCGATTTGAGCAGTGCGATAAAAAGCCCCGATCCACCGGCCAAAAGCGTGTTTTTATCTGCTTTGCTGATCCATAATTTTAAATCATCGGGCTTGGCACATTCGCCTATAATTATTCCGGCGGACGGCAATTTATTTTTTACCTGATGTACCTGTATGCTGCTATCCTTTATCCGCAGCATTTTAAGTACATCGGGGCTTGTATGGGCAAATTCAGGGTCGTTTGCAAAACTGGTTAAATGGATGGGTTCATCATCAATAAAATACTTTCCGTTGGTTAAGGTACGGCCCAGCGCCGGGTTTGCGGGCACCAGGAAGGCCCTGTTTAAATTGAGCAGCAGCATGTGTACCTCCAGTTCGGTTATTACATGCCCGCGCAGTACCGAATCCACCTTTTTAAACACCAGGTCGGGTTTAATTTCAGGAATAGCCAGGGTTAAAGCCATCATTTTTTCCACGGCCTGCTGCTCTGTCATGGAGCGGGTATCTGTGGCGATAATCAGCAGTTCGGCTGTGGAGGTTATATCCGCCGAGGTAACAATTTCAACCCTCAGATCGTACTGCAAACCCAGGCCGCCCAATTCCGCGGCACCTGTAAGGTCGTCAGCAATTACCACTATCATCAAACAATTATTTGTTTCCGGTACCGGCTTAATTGCACGGCAGATTCAATGGCCAGTATCATCGCATCGGCGCTGGCTATGCCTTTCCCTGCTATTTCAAAC
>Ga0302315_10003441_pt1 | contig 14263 bp, 10 predicted proteins | sample III_Palsa_N3_1_FD_200532 | JGI IMG/M metagenome (GOLD analysis project Ga0302315, IMG submission 200532) | Peat permafrost microbial communities from Stordalen Mire near Abisko, Sweden - III_Palsa_N3_1 | ecosystem: Environmental > Terrestrial > Soil > Palsa > Peat permafrost | place: Sweden... | reverse complement strand
AACGTTACGACAATAGGATTTAAGCGGTAATTTATCAGGATAACCCCCTCACCCTACCCTCTCCCGCCATCAGAATGGGGGAGAGGAGAAGATAGAGCCCCCTACTTTAAAGGGGTGGCCGTATTCTGATCCAACGCAGCTCGCAGTTTGATCGTGTAGTCCGCGATTTTTCCGCGGGCGGTGTCCAGACTAGTTTCCGGCAGGCCGGCAAGGGGCTTGCTTAGGAACGTTGTGACATATCCTTCGGCTTCCTGTGTCAGAGGCTTGGCTATCTTGGCGTCCTTGCACTGCCGCAGCGCATCGTAGAAGGTGGTTAGATATCGCGCGTCGGTAATTCCTTCCCGCACGGCTTCCCATCTCAAGGAATCGATTACTCCGGTGCTTGTGGGATAGGTCAGCATCTCAGGCCGCAAAGGCGCCTGGTCCGTCGCCGCTCCACTGGAGGTCTCATCGTAGGGATCGCCGCCGAAGGCTTCCTGGTAAACTGGGATAAACGCACCGTAGAGATTCGACCTCCACAACATGAACCCGGCGCTCACCCGGTTCTTGGCCGGCTCTTCTCCCGTCGGCTGCCAGTACCACCAGTCCGACTTGTCACTCACCCGTTTGCCGCCGCTGCGGATAAGCTGCAGCGGATAATCCGAGTCCCGATAATAGATGGGAACGTCCAGATTAGCCTGCAGCGCCGTAAAGTCCGAAGGAGTAGGAATATAAGCCAGAGTTTGCAGCTTCTTCTTTTCCAATGCCTTAAACAAAGACTCTGTTTGCGACAGCGGTTCCGGCGGAGCCAGGTAATATGCTCCCGTATAGGGGCTGGGCTTCAGTGATGGAGCAACCTGCAGGGGATCGTCCGATCCTCGGTATACAAAGGGGCCTGGAGTCGACGTCGTCTTCAGCGAATCGATGGCATCGGGAAGCTCCGCAAGCGGCGAGTTCACCGTAACAATCCGGATTCCGTGGTTGACAATATCCGTGAGCTGCGCGTTGAGCTCGTCCTTGGTTACGAAGTCGGTAACCAGCATCCCTCCGTCTTCCGTGGGAAGTACACCGGGTGCAGGATCGAGCCTGGAGCGCAGATTGATGCCGTACTCCCGAGACGCCGTAAGCAGTCTGAAAGGCAGTATTGTAACACTGATCGGAACACGGAACGGATCCGTGCCTGTGCCGCTCACCGTAAGGCCGGCAGTATAGGTCCCAGGTTTGGCGTCGGGAGGAACGGTCAATGTCACCCAGAACTGCTTGGTCGTATCCGCGGGAATATCGGTCACAGGATCGCCGGTCAGATTAACGACGGGAGCCGTACCCGTAAGGACAATTCTGTCGTCCTTAACGAGAAGATCGGGAACGATCTGAACTTCGTTCAGGTCCTTTAAGATACCTGGCCCAAGCTGCTTGCGCACCTGCACCACATTAATATTCAGCGCCGACTTTGGAATAACCAGGCCCAAGCCGTTCAGGTCCGTATCCGCCGTAACAGTGACATTCGTCAGTGCGACTTTCGAATAGACGCAGAAAGAGCCGCCTTCAATTTGCCCGGCGCAGGCATTAATGTTCAGGGTCGAACCAATGCTGGTCGGCTCGGGAAGAGTCGATGGCAGAATTGGCTGGAACAGCGAACTGGGCGTGAACACCAGATAGGGACTATTTGTAACCTTCATGATCCGCTGGGCCAGCGGCATGAGCACATCGGTCCGACGCTTCGCCGGCGTCATTGCCGTGTAGTACAAAGCGATTTTCCCGCCGTGTGCCTGTCCCGGCGCGGATTTAAGTCCGTAGCTTACGGCAGCCTGTTCATCCCGCGAACCTACTGCCTTCCAGGCGGCTACATTCCCAGTTTCAAAATCATCGACCAGAGTGGCCGGCGTCGCTCCACCCTTGTCGTCGGATGTCGCCCAGGAAACATCATCCAGTCCAATCCGCGATTGGGACAGCACGGTGGTTTCAATGACAATGGCATTCGCATCGGTCCACGCTCTATCTACCCTGGGGATGCTGTCGGGCCGCTGTCCATCCGCGGGCAGCAGCGGGTCGATGGAAAGAGCGGCTTCCGAAGGAACCTTCAGAGTAAACGAAGCCTTGGGAAAAACAAGTTGCCGCCAGCCGGTGAAATTGATCGGGCGCGATGCGGAGATCCAGGAAGGCTGCAGGGTTACATCTCGATTTGCCCAGGGACCGGCAACCACATTCAGCAGCCGCAGACGAAGAGAAGCTCCCGAGCCATCTCCATTAACCCACACGCTTACGGCATCGGCCGTCCCAATAGGAGATGAAGCAATCCGCATCATCCTCACCGTAATCTGGTTCGCAGCACGCAGGTCTTTTGGCGTAAGCAGCGTGATGGCCGGAGGAGCGGCGATCGGCGCCGGGTTAACCACAGCCTGAGCGGGCGCCGCTGGAGCCACGGTATTTGGCAGAACGACAGGAGTTGAAGGAACCGTGGCCGCATCGGGCGCAGAGGCTTTGTCCGGCGCCACAGCCGGAGAAGCCTGCACAGGAGTAGCCGCCGGGGCCTCAGCGGCTGCTGGAGCAGCCAATGTATCAGGGGCGGCCTGGGCAGCCGGAGCCGTAAGCGAAGCAGCAGCGGGCACCTGAGTGGGCGGGCTTGCCAGTACTGCCGCGGGAGCGTTTGCCGTAACCGGAGGAGTCGGTGAAAGAGTTGGGTCGTCTGCAATGGCAGATTGAACATGGAACGCTGTTAAAAGCGTTACTGCAACGACGGCGAGAGTTGGTAGCGCGCTTCGACGCGTCGCCACCCATTTGATACTTCTGTTTGGGAGCAAGGCGCGGACTCCTTCGGGGGTCTTTTTTGGAAAACAACCTTTGACCCAGCAGTAGTCAAAGGTTGTTCATCGTACAGAAACAGAAACGGTTTCCATAAACATTTAGCGGTTCTGATCCTATGGAAACGGAAATGCTTCAGTCAGTAGTTCCCAGTCCGGCCTATTTATAATCACTCGGCTTCAAAAAAAGTTTCAGTCCTGGTCCGGCACAAGCGGGGATGTGGACGAATCCAAGGCAACAATATACCACTGGCTGTCCCCCTGCCGCAGAGTAAACGAGACGTAAACTTTCTTAGTTACGACGGATCCAGCCGAATCTTTTGAACTTGAAGGTGAGGAGTTATCGGGCTGATCGAACGGAACAGTCGCACTCGAATCATCAGAACTTCCTTTAGCTGAACTTGTTGGAGCCGACGCCTGTGTCACGGCAAGATAGGTGTGCGTGCCGTATGCCGTCACGTCGCCATTCTTTGCCTTACGCAGCCGCGTAAACTCAAAGGAAACTGTATTCAAGTTGGAAAAAGCATCGCGGGTGATCTTAACAAAGTCGTCTGAACCAATCGAGTAGGCATACTTGCCCTTCAGGTTCACGCTGATCTTTGTATCGCTGTCGCGCAGGTGAGACTGGATCAGGTTAATATCGCCATCGACCCAAGCCTTTTCAATATCGGTAAAGGCCGCCTGGTACGATCCCGCATCAAACGACGCGTGTGTCGGAGTAGTGCTGTCCTTGGCGGCATCGGACTGCGGAACCGGGGCCTGCAAGTAGTAATTGTTGGTGTTGTAGTTGTTCTGATTGTACGTCACCGCCGTCGGTGCAGCAGCAGGCTGGGAATTGAAGGGCTGATAGGAAGTTATATAGTCCGGAGAATAAGGATCTCCGATGATAATGTAGCCAGGGTCGCTGATGTATTGCGGAAGGCCGCTGTACGCGGAATAAACCGAGGGATACGTGCTTGGGTAAGAAGGCGATTCGCAGTATCCGCCGTAGTAGTACCCTCCCAGATAGCCCCCATTATTCGAGTTGACCGGCGTATAGCCCAGGGAACCGTCACTGTTTGGATAGATGTAGTTCCAGGGCGATGGCCAGGTAGGCTGCCGGTACATGGGGTTTGCTGTTCCTACGTTAACCACAGGATTTGTGGGGTGGAAAGTAACAGTAAACGTAGGCTGCCCGGCTGCGGGCGCCGGAACCGAAGGTCTCTGCATGGGCGGCTGCGCCTGTATTGGCCCTGGATGAACCACGCTCATTGGGGATTGACCGGCAGGCGTCTGCTGATTGTATCCATTTCCGGATGATGGCATTATCGAGACCATCCCCTGACCAAACACGGCAGTGGGAAAAGCTACGGAACTTATTGCGAGCAGGCTCAGTGGAATGCTGACCTTTGAACGTCTGTTGCAGATCATGTTAATCTCCAATCCAATTCCGGATACCATGTCAGGCAATAACGCCCGGAAACGTAATTACAACTAGAATACCAAACAATTATTAAACAAACATGACGGAACCCTCGTTCCAGTCAAAAAGACCTACCCCGCCGATTGCACAATCTTCTCGAGAGCGCCTAAATATGAAGTAAATGCTTCACGCCCGCGGTCCGAAGGCGTGTACGTAGTTCGGGGCTTCTTGCGCACAAATTCCTTTGTGCTCAGCACGTACCCGGCCTCTTCGAGTTTGGAAAGGTGGATGGAAAGGTTGCCGTCGGTGACGTTCAAAGCCTCTTTAAGAAACCGGAAATCGGCTTCACCACAGGCCATAAGAGCCGACATAATTCCAAGCCGCACCTTTTGGTGGATAACTTCATCGATGGAATCGACGGACTCAATTAAAGTAACGTATGACGGTAAAGCTACCATCCGTACTTCCTCGCCATAAGCAGTCCATAAACGATATGATACCCGCCGAAGGTGAGCCCCATCATAAAATAATGGTAGGGCATCGGCAACAGTAAAGTAACAGCTCCAGATACCACAAAAGCTGCACCAAGAAAAGAGACAGGCTTGATGGAGAACAGTCCCACAGCACAAATCGCAAGCCCGTAGCAAAGCATCCAGGCTCCCCAAATCGGGAAGATCAGATTATTTTCAAACAGGAAGATGGTCAGAACCGCTCCGGTAACAAAAGCCGGAAGAGCCGCCAGAATAATATGCGCCCCAAGCCGTGAAACAACGTGCTTCCCAACCCGAGCAGCACGCCATTTATTGCATCCAAAATCGATGGCGACGGCAGCGACCAGTGCGCTCATCCATAAAACGGCAATCCCAAGAATACCGCTCCGCAAACCAAGATGCTGAACCTGCAGGCTCTCTACCTGCGCGCGCGTCATAAACACACATGCTATCGCCATAATCCCGATCAACACGCCCGACCAGCCCGAAAGCGTCGTATATCGCGTGCTGCGCTCCATCGTTTGACGGATAACACGCAGATTTTCTTTGGCTTCTTCCAACGGGACGCTTAATGCTCGCAAGGGTTACTCTCTATTCCGCTTTATAGCACAAAGTGCTTTACCAAATTATATCTGTTTCACGAATAGGAGTCAAGGATATTAGAGATGTCAACGATTTACGGTTCTATATTCCAAGGTTTCTCCCATGATCTCAGGCCGCCTCGACGTACAAGAATCGGATAATCGTCACGCTGCATTTGCAGCATGATGCGTACTTTTTCCTTTAAAGGTAATTTGGCTTGCTTTTGGTGCCAAACTCGTTTTGCTGCAAAAATTCGTTCAGCTTCCGGCTGGATCGGAGTTTGTTCTACCATTTCATCCATCAATCTCTCCTATTCAATAGGCCTAATGTTATGAGCCGCCAGGATGGCATCCAGTTTTTCTTGATCGAGAATATTGCTTTCTAACAACGCTTCGGCCCTTATCATTCGATGCCTGCCTCCCGTTTGGAGGGCTAATGCTACGAGATGTTCTGCTGATATAACGCGCACCTCTACCCCGTCATAGTCATGAACAATTGCATGGTCCACAGATTCTTCGGCCAGACTATTATACGCTGGTAGAAACTGCACCGGTGTTTGGTACATCAAGACATGTTCTGCATCGAAAGCGTAGCCGTGCCTTCGCAACTCACTATATAATGGCTCCATTGAGATAAGTGGGCCTTCTTGCGGAGGTAGAAAGATGAAGACATCCAGATCATATGTGCGGACGGGCTCAGTGTAGAATAAGAATGCCATTGCGCCAGCAATCGCGTATTTCTGAATGACACCGTCTGTCTCCAAATCGTTCAATGCGCGAAATACATCCGTGAGATTAGCCATAAGCTCGAATTTCTAAAGATAACAGCTCCTCGTACGATCCTACCGTAGGATATATGCCATCGATACCAAGAATTTTACTACATTATTGCTATCTTTGGCGTCTGGAGACGCTCCTTGAAATATAAGTGAAGCTAATTTCCTTAAGCAGCTCTGTTAATTTATCTGTCTTGAATTCACGTTTCCGCCTTGACAGACTAAAAGACCGATGATAGAATGATTAATCAATGTAAACGGTTTCATAACTGCTCTTACAAATCAGGACGTCATCGCAAAGAATGAGGGTTTACTGTGTTGTACTTTCCAATTAGACGTTGGCTGAATGCACTTTTACTGATTACATCGCTCGTACTATGTCAGGCCGCCGCAGTCCTGTCGGCTCCGTCGCCAGATTCCGTCAGCGGAAATCCCGGTCAGTGGGGCAAGACTCCCTATTTGGGCTGGACGAGCTGGAACCTGGAGGCCTCAAAGAACTCCCAATACGGGCTAGTGTGGCTCAACGAAGCGAACATTAAGGTGCAGGCCGACGCCATGCGCAAAATTCTCGGGCCACACGGCTACCAGTACATCAATATCGACTCGGACTGGTGCGGCGGATACGATCAATATGGACGTCCGATCACCGATCTAAAGAGATTTCCCGATGGTATTGCCGGCCTTGCAGCCTACTTGCACAAGAACGGGCAGAAAATCGGAATCTATTGGATCCCTGGCGTTCAAAGAGGCGTATACGATCAAAACCCGCTCATTCTTGGCACTCACTACCATATTCGCGACATAGTCGCTCAGCCGCTACAGGCGGGAAATGCGTTTGGCGACTGGCATCTCAAGATCGACTTCACAAAGCCGGGAGCCCAGGAATTCATAGACTCCATAGCCGCCCTGTGGGCTTCCTGGGGCATCGACTACCTGAAGCTCGACGGTGTTGGACCCGGGTCGGACAGTGAAATCGACAGCCGGGACAATGTTAAGGCCTATTACCTCGCCTTTAAGAAGACTCACCGCCCCATCTGGCTTGAACTTTCATGGCGCATGGACCACAACTACGTTGGGTTCTGGCAGCGGTTTTCCAATGGCAGGCGCGTAACCGACGATATCGATTCCCACGATCAGTTCATGACAGGATGGGATGAAGTCCGAACCCGCATCACAGAAGAACCACTTTGGAGCGAAGACGCCGGACCAGGCAAGGGATGGAATGACTTCGACGCCATGCCTGTGGGAAACCCATCCCTCGATGGACTTACCGACGACGAACGTCAGTCTCTAGTAAGCTTCTGGGCCGTGGAATGCGCTCCCCTTTACACAGGAGACGACCTGACCAACCTCGATGAATTGGGCCTCAAGCTCCTAACGAACGACGATGTCATTGCCGTAGACCAGGCCGGACGGCCCGCCGTGCAAATGGTCGGAGGCAGTCAACAGATATGGCGCGTGGACAACGGAGATGGCACCTACACACTGGACCTTCTCAACCTGGGATCAGAAAGCACAGCCATCAATGCCAATTGGGATTTCCTGGGCTTCTCCGGACCTCAAAAAGTCCGCGACCTCTGGGGCCAAACCGATCTTGGAGTGTTCCAGTCCGAATACCAGACCGTACTGCGCCCGCACGCCTCCATGCTAATTCGCGTCGGCCCGTCCGATCCTTCATCGAACAAGCTACCGCTGGTCGTAACGAGACTGCAGACAGATGCCGGCGCAGGCTCGGTCTCTCTGACCTGGAACCCATCCGCCGGAGCCTCAAGATATACGATCTGGCGCTCCAACGCTCTACATTCCGGCTACAGCATTCTCAAAACCGGCGTTAAGAAATCGGCCTACACGGACAGAACCGTCGTCAATGGCCAGCCTTACTTCTATCAAGTGGCCGCAACAAACTCTGCCGGCAGCAGCGCCAGGTCTCCAGGCTCTTTTGCACTGCCTGCAGACACTGGGCATGCAAATGCCATCAGCGTACAATTCGTAGGCAATGGCCTCTCCATGGATACGGACGAACTCGCCGGAGTCGTACCATCCATGAACTGGAACTGCGCTCCCTGTCGCTACGGAACAATTGCTTTGAGCGACAGTTCGGGCAACGACACCGGCGCCCTGCTCCACTACGATGCAGGCGGCACCTATCAAACTCCCATCCCGGACGCACCAGGCAACAACAGGATGATGAAGGGATATCTCGAAACCTACGGCACGGACACAAGCAAGATCACGGTCACTTCCCTGCCCTCGTGGTTTACCGCGCACGGATATGATGTCTACCTCTATACCGACGGAGGAAACGGCAAGTTGAAGCGTGTCGCAAAGTTCACCATCGGCACAACCACCATCCAGGCCACGGACAGTCCCAATTCAGACTTCAACGGCGTATTCTCCCAGACTGATCCGACTACCACCTACGTCAAATTCACGGGACTGACTGGAGATTCGTTCACCCTGCAGGCTACGCCGGTTTCGTCGGAGGATACAAACCTGAGGGCGCCTATTAATGCGATTCAGATAGTGGCGCATTAGGGGAAATTAGGAGTCCGACCTCCCCTAACCCCTCCACTTCGTAAAGGGGGACCAGATTGTGCACACGCCTCTCCTTTCATATCCCCCTGCCACGAAGTGGAGGGGTTAGGGGAGGTCGGCATCCTGATTCCCCACCCTTTTCACCCCCAAATTCCCCCTCCAACCCCATCTGCCGTAATCATACATAAACTTAATTTAACGCATGTGACGTAACACACCTATATTGATTGACAACGCATATAAAAGGTGCTATTCTTCAAGAATAATTACATCTCATCTGGACGCGAGCACATGACACTTAAAGTCGGCACATTTTCGTTTGTCTTGCACTCGCACATACCCTATGTATTAGCGCATGGACGGTCTCCACACGGCACGGATTGGCTGTCCGAAGCAGCTGCTGAAACGTACCTGCCACTCCTCGACACCTGCCACCGCCTGGTTTCTGAAGGCATCTCCCCACGCATAACGTTAGGGCTGACCCCAGTTCTTGTCGAGCAGCTGCGAGACCCAACATTTGCCGACGAATTCACAGGATATCTTACGGCAAAGGTAAAAACAGCTGCGGCCAATGAAGCTGTCTTCCGTGATGAAGGCAACTACCATATGGCGTACCTCGCGCGCTATTGGGAAGACTGGTACGGCAAGGCCCTCAAGGACTTCACGGAGCTCTACAACAAGGACATCATCGGCGCCTTTGCAGCCCTGCAGGACGCCGGGCATATCGAAATTATCACAAGCAGCGCCACCCACGGCTACTCCGCACTGCTCTCGCAGGACTCGAGCATCCAGGCGCAAGTAAAGCAGGGCGTCGCAGCCTACAAGCGCCACTTTGGACGCGATCCGCGCGGATACTGGCTTCCTGAGTGCTCCTATAGGCCGCGATACCACTGGACAGCTCCCGAAACAGTCCCCGGCGTTGCGCGCACCCCCTATTTGCGCAAAGGCGTAGACGAATTCCTGGCGGAGAACGGCATTAAATACTTCTTTGTTGACGGCCATCTTCTTAAAGGCGGCGAAGCGCTCGGCGTATACGCCGACAAGTTTGGCCCGCTGAAGGAAATCTGGAAGCAGTTTTCAAAAGAGACGGTGAAGGTGGAATACCGGCCTTACACTCCCTACAAGCCTTACAAGGTAAACTCTTCGGGTAATCCGGATCAGGCCCCCATTGCGGCCTACGGGCGCGATGCGGAAACGGGAGTTCAAGTCTGGTCGGGAGACCACGGTTATCCGGGCGACGAATGGTATCTTGAGTTTCACAAGAAGCTCGTCGAGGAAAAGGCAAGCAGCCTGGGCCTGCGCTACTGGCGTATAAGCCAGGACAAAGCCGACATCGGAAGCAAGCGCCTTTATGAGCCCCATCGCGCGGCGGCCCGAATTAAAGACCACGCCGCCCATTTTGCAGAACTTGTCAAAAACGTTCTTACCGCACAGAACGACCCGACATCCATTCTGTGCGCCGTGTACGACACGGAGCTGTACGGGCACTGGTGGTTCGAGGGACCAAATTTCCTGTATGAAGTTCTAAAGACTCTCAGCCAGGACGAATCGATAACCCTGCAAACGGTAGGTGAACATCTTACAGCGAATCCACCGGCTAACGATGTCAACCTGCCGGAAGGTTCCTGGGGCGAAGGCGGATTTCATTACATCTGGCTTAATGAAGAGACAGCATGGTCCTGGAAGCTCGTCTACGAAACGGAAATCGAGATCTCACACCTTGCCATCGAGTATGGAGACAATGAGGCCGCTGCGCCAATCCTGAAGCAGGCAGCACGTGAAGCCCTCCTGCTTATGGCGTCAGACTGGCAGTTCTGTATTTCATCAGGAGGGGCCAAGGACTACTCCGAAATCCGCCTGCGCAACCACTACGACAACTTTAAGGCCCTTGCCGGATTGGTTCGCCGTGCGGGAGCGGGGGAAGAACTTTCTATCGGAGACTGGAAGAACATCGCCGAATGCGAAGCCAGGGACTGTGTATTTCCGGATATCGATCCGAAATGGTTCGCCAAAATCGAAAATCCGGCTATAGACTAGCGAACAGTATCTAAAAACTAAAGTTGATGTCTGCACGATGATGTGAAGCATCACTGCCCATAAGTCATGATCACCATGACAGTAAATATATTATTCTTTGCGTAAGTGCAGAGTTTCAATCGAGGAGACACGTTGCAATGAAAGCTGTCGTTATGGCTGGGGGCGAAGGAACCCGTTTAAGACCCCTCACGTCCAGCAGGCCCAAGCCGCTGGTTCCAATTCTGAACAAGCCGTGCATGCAGCATACAATTGAACTGCTTAAGAGACACGGTATCGAAGAAATCGTCGTAACTCTTTACTATCTAGCCGATGAGATTGAAGGGTACTTCGGAGACGGTTCCGAGCTGGGTGTTAAGCTCATCTATACGGTAGAAGATACGCCGCTGGGCACGGCCGGAAGCGTCAAAAAAGCCGAAGAATACCTGAAGGACGACTCCTTCATTATCGTATCCGGCGATTCGCTCACCGACATTGACGTGCAAAAGGCTATTGCCTACCACAAAGAGAAGAAATCCGTCGCCACGTTGGTCCTGAAGAATGTCGACAACCCCCTTGAGTTCGGTGTCGTGATCACCGACGACGACGGACGGGTGCGACGCTTCTTGGAAAAGCCCAGCTGGGGCGAAGTATTCTCCGATACGGTCAACACGGGCATGTACATCCTCGAACCCGAGATTTTCGACTACATGAAGCCCGACAAGAGCTACGACTGGTCGCAGGACATCTTCCCACAACTGCTTCAGGACGAAAAGCCGCTCTTTGGTTATGTCATGAGCGAGTACTGGACCGACGTCGGCTCTCTGCAGCAGTATCGCCAGTCGCAGTATGAAATGCTGCAAGGCAAAACAAACCTGCCGATTGAGGGCCGCAGAGAAGGCGGCGACATCTGGATTGGCGAAGGAACCGAAATCGATCCCTCCGCCCAGTTGGTCGGCCCAATCCTGATCGGCAAAAACTGCCGCATTAAGGCCGGAGCCCATATTGGCCCGGAGACCGTTCTGGGAGACAACTGTCTCATCGAAAAGAACGCAACCCTGCAGCGCGCTGTAGTCTGGGACAGCAACTACATCGGCGCCAATACGAATCTGACAGGTTGCACCATCTGTTTCAGGAATACGATTAAAGACGACGTCACCGTACAGGAAGGCGCCGTCGTTGGAGACCGCTGCCACATTGAAGAGGGAAGCACAATACGCTCGCTCATCAAACTGTGGCCGGATAAAGTCATCGAAGCGGGCTCCGTGGTCACGATGAGCCTCATCTGGGGCAGTAAGTGGCAGGGATCTCTGTTCCGAAATCTTGGGGTTTCTGGGATAGCCAATGTCGAAATGACCCCGGACTTCACAACCAAGCTCGGCGCTGCCTATGGGGCCTTCCTTAAGAAGGGCGCCACGGTCATAACGAGCCGCGATTCCACGCTGGTCTGCCGCATGCTCAAGCGCGGTCTTATCGCCGGCCTATCCTCGGTTGGCGTCAACATCCTGGACAACGAAGGAATGCCTCTGCCCATCTCACGCCACACGGTACGGTCTAACAACGCGTCCGGCGGCGTACACATCAGGCTTGCGCCCGATCATCCGAACCTCGCGCTGATCGAGTTCTTCGACAAAAACGGCATCTACCTTTCCACCAACGGCCAGCGCAAGATCGAGACGATCTTCTACCGGGAGGACTTTGGAAGAACCGCTGCCGACGAAGTGGGAGAAATAAACTATGTGTCGAGAGCCATCGAACGATACAGCCATGATTTCTTCCGCCTTCTAAACACCGAAGCGGTCATCAAGCGCAATTTCCGGGTTGTTGTTGACTACGCCTACGGCCGTATCTCCGGCGTTCTGCCGCAGATGCTCGGACAGATGGAAACGGAAGTCATAGCGCTTAACGCCTACACCGACCCCAAAAAGGCTCCCAACAACCCCATGGAGCGGGAAGCCCTGATCTATACGCTCGCCAACACGGTTTCCACGCTAAAGGCCGACATTGGCGTTTTCCTGGGTTCCGACGGAGAGCGATTGATCGTTGTGGACGAGACGGGACGCGTACTTTCGGGCATCGACTTGCTGACCACATTCTCTCTGCTGGTCGCACGATCGAAACCAGGAGCCCAGATTGCCGTTCCGGTGACCGCCCCTTCGAACATCGAAAAAGTGGTGGAAGCCAATGGAGGCGGTGTGATCCGCACCAAGACCGATCCACGATCGCTCATGGCCACGGCAGCGGAAGGCAAGGAAGGCATAGTGCTCGCTGGAGACACGGAAGGCGGGTTCATCTTCCCTGAATTCCATCCGGCCTTCGACGCCCTCTTCTCCTTCGCCAAACTCCTTGAGCTTCTTGCGGTTCAGAATATCCCGCTCAGCCAAACCGTCGACGCCCTGCCGGCATACTTTACGGCCACAGAAACCGTATTCTGCCCATGGGAAGTCAAAGGACGGATTATGCGCGCCCTGATGGAAGACACACTCACGCACCGCCACGAGCTCATCGACGGCATCAAGCTCTACAAAGACAACGGATGGGTGCTAATCCTGCCCGACGCCTCCGAGCCAAACTTCCGCATCTATTCGGAAGCCTCGACAAGAGACGCCGCCAACGAAATGGTGCACCGATACGTCCTGAAAATTAGCGCGCTGAAGTAGACGGAAAAATGAGGGGGATTAGGGGAGGTCCGGCTCCTGTCCCCCTCTACGAAGTGGAGGGGGATCGGATCAAGATTCTTCTTGGTGCCACTCCATTAGCCCTGGAGTGGAGTGTCTTCTTCTTACATCAATACCGAATAAAACTAGTGACCTCGTGCCCAGACAACAACTTCCGCCCTTCCAGAAACTCCAACTCCACAACGAACGCCAATCCTACAAGCTGGCCTCCGAGCTGCTCAACCAGAGTTACGGTAGCGGCGCTGGTTCCTCCAGTAGCAAGCACATCATCGATCACCACAACACGCTCACCACGCTGAATGGAATCTTTCTGCAGTTCAACACACGCTGTTCCGTACTCCAGGTCGTAGCGGGACGAAACTATTTCCCCAGGCAGCTTTCCAGGTTTACGCGCCGGGATAAACTTCACTCCCGCCGCAAGCGCCGCTGGAGCGCCGAAAATAAATCCGCGCGATTCAATCCCTATGACGGCATCCGGAGCCCGCTCCGAGATCCATTCCACCAGTGCATCTACCACTTCCTGATAGGCCGTTGGATTTGCAATAACCGGGCACAGGTCTTTAAAGATAATGCCCGGCTTCGGAAAGTCGGGCACATCGCGGATCAACGAACTTGCAAGAAAGTGGCTCGTGGTCACTTAAGGAGCTCCAATAACCATTGGTGCAGTTGCAAATGGGTTATAGCCATTTGTCACAATCACAGCACCGTTTCCTATACTTGTAGGGGCTGGATTGTAGTAAGGACTTAAGTACGGGTTATAGTACGGATTAGCGTAGGGGTTGGCGTAAGAATTTGCATACGGATTCGCATACGCATTGGGATCGTTATTCGTAGCCGGAGTCCCTACAGCTGCAGCACCGGAGGCCGGCGCGGTTCCCGCCTTAGAAGCATCCTTACTGGTTGCGTCCGTAGCCGGGGTGGTTGCCTCTAAATCTTCCTTAGGTTCCGGAGCAATGTACGTCGAGAAAGGAAGCTGGACAATCGGCTGCCCCTCAGTTGTCCTGTCG
>Ga0302315_10003438_pt1 | contig 14279 bp, 16 predicted proteins | sample III_Palsa_N3_1_FD_200532 | JGI IMG/M metagenome (GOLD analysis project Ga0302315, IMG submission 200532) | Peat permafrost microbial communities from Stordalen Mire near Abisko, Sweden - III_Palsa_N3_1 | ecosystem: Environmental > Terrestrial > Soil > Palsa > Peat permafrost | place: Sweden... | reverse complement strand
CGGTCGTTTTCTTCCTTGATGGTATAGCCGTGTGTGTTCTGTTCCAGAATGCCGTTTACTTTTAAAAACAACTCCTTGCTTATTATGCCCTCGTGATTTCCGGGAACTATCGCGCCGTCCAGCATGTTGTGAACGATCAGACCGCAATAGAACGGATTGCGCAATATTTCGGCAACGCGCTGATGGCAAAGGGCAATGCCGTTTCGTGCAAGCCGGACACGGATTGCTTCGCACGTGAGGTTTTCTTCCGCTTTCCATTCAAACGCCTTGCGCAGCAGTTTGCCCTTTGCGTTGATGACGATCGTTCGTTGGCCGTTAATTTTTACGCTGTCGTACCCTAATGGCGGCTTGGTCGGCCAATTGCCGCGTAACAGCATTTCCCTCATGCCGGCCGTGCATTTCTGTTTCCGCAGTTCGTTGTCGAATTCGCCGATCAGGAACATCATTTTTTGATGCATTTTTCCCGCAGGGTTGGACGTATCAATAGGCTGGGAAACTGATATTATCTCCACGCCGATTTTGCGGAGTTCGTTGCTTAACCAAATGGCATTGTCGTTTCGGGAAAAGCGCTCCAAACTGGCAACCAAGATATACGAGATGCGTTCGCGGCTTTTCTTCACGTAGCTAAGCATGGCCTTGAATTCGGCGCGTTCATCGGTGGTGGCACTTTCGTTCGTTGCGCCGAAATTTTTAATGATGGTGTAGTTGTGCCGCTGCGCATAGTGCAGGCAGGCCTTGCGCTGCGTTTCCAAACTCATGTTCTCGACTTGATCTTTGCTGCTCACGCGGGTGTATACCACGCAGTTGGTGCCTTTGACAGGGTGCGCCTTTTCGCCCTTGCCGAAGGTCTTAAAAATGGCCAATTCTTCCATAACTATTAGATTTTCAATACATTCAAGATAAGGATTTCCGGCGGAATTTCAAACTTTTTTACCATCTTTTTTATAGGAATCAAAGGCAATTTTGGTGAATAATTTGAGCGTTTCGATAAGCTCCATTGCTTGTTCATCGGTGAAATGAGCGAATGTAGGGCAGGCCTTGACTTCCTCGATTGTGAGATCGTGGCAGCGGCTAAAATCGATGTTCTGGGGCTTATTCACTTTACTGTTTACCGTTCTAAGTCGTCCATTTCATTTCTGAATTGTTCTTCTCGTTCGTTCCATGTGTCAGCCATTGCTTGCCGATAGTTTTCCATGTTCCGCGCTTCTTCGCTTTCTGTTAATTCCGGCAAGGCTGGTTCGGAGGTCACGAGGGATTGAGGGCTATCTTGCTCCGGTGTTTCCCATCCATATGCCGCCGCCAATGTTTTCGCCGCTTCTTCGGCAGAATGCACCCGCACGGTATGCATTCCCTGCTCATCTATAATGCCGATTTTCACAACGGTGCTTTCATAGTTTGGTGCTTGTTCGGATTGAACGGTATGGCGCTCGTTCGGCAAAGCATCCTTTTCGTTCCCCATTGCCTTCTGTTGCAGCATGTCATTGTGCAACAAATCGAACTGCCTGCTGCGGTTGATCTCGGGGCTGCTTTGCCTGTTGCGGATGTTTTGCAAGTTCCGAAGCGTTTGTTCCGCAAGGACATAATCGGTGTCAGGCGCATTTGTATTCCTGTCTTTGCGCTCCCGATTGGGAGGGGCAAACAATTGCTGACTTAACCCCCGTATCATTTCGCGAACAGGGGAGAGCTTTTCTTCAAGGCTGGTCTGATCCGCTTCAAGCGCTTTGTTGACGTGATCCAGATACAACTTTTCTTCTTCCGTCATTTTCTGAAATTCGGCGTATAGCTGTTCCGCCGTTTTTTCCGGTTGTTTTTTCATGGTGCGTTGTTTTTAGTGTTTACTTTATCTTTCAGTGCTCCATATCAAATCCGTAGTCGTCAAGGTTTTCAATCCCTGCACGGCGAGCCAAATCAAAGAGCCTTGCTTCCATCTCGTCAACCTGCGCCTGATTGATAATGGCCGAATGGCTCATGTCCGCCAGCAGGCTTTCCACATCTTTTATCTCTTCCGCTATGTCCGGCAGTTTGATCCTGTGAATTTGAGCTGCACCGTTAGATTGTTGTCGTTCAAAATCGTTTTGATTAGTTGCAAGAGCAAGTTGTAATTCAAAATGGTAAAGGCGTGCAGACGCATGTTCGGGCGCAGTTTCTTTTTTTTCGCGAATTTCCCGTATTGTTGGTTCACGCTCGGTTTCTTGTATAGGTTGCATAAGATGGTCTTGTTCATTCATGGTGTTGTTTGTTTTATATGCGTTAGTAATAAATTCTCTGCTTGCAGCAGCAATTGATGCGCCCGTTCTGCACCGGGGTTATGCGATGTGGCAATGGTTGCCATGCTCACCAATTGCAGTATCTGCAACAAGCGGTCGTACCCGTACGGAATAGGCGAGCCTGTTACCGCCTGCATGATGGCGTTACGGGCAAACGGGGTACTTCGCATACCGTGTGCGTTGGCATATTGCACAATGGCTGCATATTGCTTTAGAGTTACCTCAACCCGCAGTTCCTTGCGGGGCCGTTTCTGTGCTTTCCAGTTGCGCTTGTATTGTTTCCGGTATGCTTGCTTTGCATAGGCTATCTGCTCCGGTGTGCCGTTAAGCACGCCGGTTGCTGACAGATAATTACGCAAAGCTTTGCTCCGGATGTTCATTGTTATTGCAGCAAGGGAATAGGGGTATCGGGAATATGTTGTTTAAATTCCATCGGCGGTATTTTCGCGTATCGTCTGTACCACAATGAGCGGTAATACGGCGAGGATTTTGCCAGAATAAGCGGGTGGTTGCCCGACAGGATAAGGCTGCGGTTCTCAGGCAGCATTCTTATAGCATCGGAAGCGATAAGAGGAACGGTGCGTTCCGCGCCTTTCTCGTCCTTATAAATGCGTTTACCGCCGAGCGTTTCCACTTCCCGCAATTCGTCCAGCGAAGTTTGCCCCGTCAGCCAAATTTTGCATCGACAATTACTTTTAATGGTTTCCGCATCGGTTTTGTAAAACGACTTCAATTGAGAATGGCTTTGTACGGTGATAAGGGCCCCCACTTTTGCCTTACGTGCCGTACTGACAGCCTGCGCAAGAATCGGGATATAGAGCGAACTGCCGCATTCTTCCAGTATCAGGAAAATTGGCAGGTCATTCTTTTTGGGCAGCTTTTCAAGCGCGTAGGCGTAAAATTGCTCAAAGAAAATGCTGTTGAGCACCGAAATGTACCGCTGGTCGCCGATGGCGTTGTTTAAGAATATTGCGGTCGGCACTTTCCGCAGGCGCTCGAAATCCACGTGGTCATAAGCCGTGGTTCGCAGTATTTCCGGGTCATCGAAACATTGGAGCGCACTTTTGACCGAATAGATTACGTTGGAAAGCGTTTTCTCGGGTACGCTGATTGTTTCTTTATAGGCGTTTATAAGATGCTCGTCACCCGTTTTTGCCACTAAAGTGTCCATTGCCTTATTGTCGATACTGAACAACTGGAGCAATCTGATGAGGTTCGCCAGATTGTGGTATTCGCTTGGCTGATGTAGCAATACCCGTATCAAAACGGTGGTGAGGCTGACGGAAGCCAATTTCCAAAACACGTCCCCGTTTCCTTTGTCCAGGGTGTTTGATATGAGCAGGTCGGCCAGTTTATTGACATCGTTCGCTTTTTTGATGCGGGAGAAAGGATTGTATGCCGCCGATTTGGTGCTGTCTGAAAAGTTGATGGAATAGACTTCGGCAAAATGCTTTTGCAGATAGCCGCTTGCGTATAACCACAGTTCGCCCTGCGGGTCATTAATTAAAAAACTGCATCCCTTGAGTGAGTACAGTTGTTTCAATAAAAAACGGCTGGTCTTGCCGCTTCCTGACGGCCCGCTCAGCAAAATTGACTCGAAACTTTGCCGTCTGGTCAATTTGCGATACCGGCTCACCACAAAACCCTTGTTCCAGTATGAGGAAATAAGCCGGACGTTGCCGAACTCCGCTTGCAGGGGATTGTAGTTGTTAAATAAGTGTAATGGTTTTTTCATGGTTAATATCAGTTAACTGCTTTTTTCGCCTGTAAGACGATCTCTAAGGCCATCTTTAAAAGATACTCTGCCCCTACCAACAGGCAGAAGCAGAGGAATTTTATAAATCGGATAATTACGTTCATAATGGCTGAAATTTGGTGCCGATATGAACGGTGCTGCCATGTGACTGAAAGATGCGGCTGTACAGGCTGGCTACCGGCCTGTAATGGTTGTTGTCGCGATAACTGGCAGCATTGTAAACAAACCATGTATCAAGTCCGTTAAGCGGCTGTAAGGCGGCTTCCTGCTCCAGTTGTCTTTGTATTGCCGCAGGGTTTCGTTGCAGCGAATGCAGAACGGCGGGGTTGTAAAAATTGATGTCGCTGTTCTCGTAGAGGTTGCTGAATACAAGCAGGTATTTGTGCTTCGCTTCCATTGCCGCGAGGCCGTTCGCCTGAGCGACAACGGCGCGGTAGATGATGGAGTGTCCGCTAGTGTCGGTGTGTTCAATGGCTGTAAGGCATTGCTGCAACTGCGCTTTAAGGTGTTGTATTTTTGCGCGGCGAATGGTGATGTTTGAAGCCCACTCGTCCTCTTTTTCCAGTGATAGTATTGTCGTATTGTTAATATCCTTATCACTGATAGTCGATACCTTAATGTGAATTTCTTGGTACGGCTGATCTTTCAGGTTAAGCGGCGATAGCAGTTCGTCCGAGGTGGGGAATGACGTTACCTTGTCGGTCATGTCAAATAAAATGGTCATTGCCACATCCGGGGCCGATGGCTGTGTGTTGCAGGAAAGCAACACAAAGCTAATCGTCAATACTATAGTGGTAGTTAGATTTTTCATTTTTCAAAGGAGGGTTACGTGATGAAAATAAGTCTTGAATTGCAGCGGGTATTCGGTACTGTCAAATGATTTCGGCCTGCCGTCTTTTCGGTTAAGCAGGTTCAATTTTTTCCACAGTGCCAAACCGTGATGGGCATACGTGATGATGCGCTGTTCGAGCACCGAGCCGTATTCCTGCAATGAATTGTGGACTTTGTTCAGTTCTTCGTTTTCCTTTTCTTGGGCTTTGATTGCCTGCTCGATCCGCTGTATATCTGCAAGTCCATTTCGGGTCGCATGCTCCAGTTTTTGGTATTCCTTCATGGCGGAACGCTGTTCCCGTGTCGGCAAAAAGAAATGGCACACCAAAACGGATGCGATAAAAAGTAACAGTGAAAGCAGTGTAAAAGGGATTGCGCTGAAGTGAATGACGGTGCCGGTTTCGGTAGCCGCCTGGGTCGAAAGATACTCGGCGCGAACAACAGCGAGGTATGCAAAGACCGCCGTCAACAATCCGAGCAGCATTATTGCAATAATGCGCTTTTGCCGCACTGTTTTACCTTTTTGCGTGATGCGCCAGAAAGAATGGGCGTACACCGCAAGCAAAGCCGCAAATGCAATGCTCATGATAAATGCTTCTGCCAGATTATAGCCGTATGCGGTAAAGCTCGGACGGTTAACCAACCCCTCGAACAGCGAAAGCAGACCGACCACCGCCCATGCCAAATAAAATCGCTTTTTTGAATAAGGCGGCTTTGCGCCCTCCAAACTCTTTTCCTTAATCAGCCGATCTTCTTTGGCCGCAATCAACTCGTTTTGCAACGCTGCGATGTCGGTTGCAGTCTGCTTGTCATGGCTGCTGGCGTTCAACACAAGATTGTTCGTCTGCAACGCTTCGTTTGCTGCGTGTATGAGTCCTTGATAGAGCAGATGATGCTCTAAAAAATAACTTCCCAAATCTTCGCTTGAGAGCGGCGGCTCTGATTGCGCCGCAAAGGCGGGTGCGGTAATGGCAATGAGTTGTTTGATCTCTTTGCATTGTTGTTCTACATAAGCGTCCAATTCCGGTTTATGATAGCGGGTTGTTTTGATCTCCATGGTGTTGATTTTTATTGTTGATGAAATTGTTTGTTTCAACGGACGTATTAGATAGTTGCGCAAGGAAGCGATCTCTGGGATTAAGGTCGCCACATTTTATTGCGACTGATAAAAGGTATGCTAAGGATAGTTTATTTTCTATTTCAGCTTCTAGAGGAGAAATATTAGGCTTTTTTGATTTTTCCATTTTCTTCGTATCTTGTTGATACAAAGGCCGTAATTTCAAGGCATTTGAAAGAAACTTAAAGCAACTTTATAGTTTAGCTAAAGCAACTTTCAGTTGTTACGCCCCTAATCGTTATCATTTGTATGGAAATCGATAGTAATTTTCTGAAGGATTTGAGAAAAAAAGTAATTGAAGCTTTTTTTGAATCAACGGGAATGAACTTGTTGCCAACGCCAAGTCCGGGGAATCCATATTATGGTGAGCTAAGTGAGGACATAAAATTTAGACTTGACATGGTGAAAGGTGAAAGCGCACCTGGAGCAAGTACATTTATCAAGCTTTTTTTGCGGCCCGAAGAAGTAGACTATGATCCGAAAACAATTTTTATGTTGGAAAAGTATTGTTTGATATGTCTCGAAGACAGGAATATCCATAAATCACAACAACTCGGTTATGATTTGATTGACTTAAACTTTGTTAAAAAAGTTAAATCCGGTGTAGTCGAATATAGTTTTGTAGATTTCTATTTATCGAATCAATTATGCCAGTGGTATGGCATTGTAAAATTAGACCACTGGGATGTAATACGGAAAGGCTATCCGGAAATAAAAGATTTTGTAATGAATTCTTTCAAGATAAAGAATTCATTAAGAATCTCTGCCGTTATTGCCGGTGTTGGTGGCAGTGGAAAATCAACTTTTTTAAGAAGGTTAGCCATCGATTGTGTAAATGCCAGCATAATTGTTTTATGGGTTACAAGTCTGGACTTGTTTGTATATTCTTTAAAAAATCTTAAAAGAGGGCAAAAATATTTGATAATCATAGAGGACTGGGAAAAACTAAAGGGCAGCCCCTCAAAAAATGAATATTTATTTGATTCCTTAATAAAAGCAGATAATATAAGATTGGTTATAGGCGACCGGGATACTAGTAACAAACAATACCTCTTATGGTTCGATGAGCAAAACACACATAGACTAACATACCAAGAAAATGAAGTAATAATTAATGAAATATTAAAAAATAATAATTGGAATACGGGCTCTAAAAGGATTTGGTCGGATATGGGATTATCTGATATTCCTCTCTATATTATTTTGTATTCTATAATTGTAGATAAGGCACTCAATAACAATTTAAGTAAAGATAATGCTGACTGGGGTGCATCGTATTTAAAAAGCCTTATTAGAGATGGATTAAATTATTTAGAAAGGTATTCTCCCGGCTTGGTTAAAAGTCTATACTTCCTAGCATTTGTTAAACAGACATATCAGCTGAGTTTACCCTGGGATATTTTACTTGCGTTTGCAGATTTTTTTAACAATAATAAAAAAGTTAGCAAGGATTTGATTTTAGTTGATTCCAGAAATGACAACGTACAAGTGTTAAACCTTTTTTTTTCGTTAAAAAAAATAATTAATAATAAATCCACGACCGAATTAAAATACATTGCCGAATTTCACCACGAATCTCTAATAACAGGGATCGTTCAATTAATGGGAAATTTTAATTTTGATGATATTTTAAAGTTTCACATGTTAAAGTTTTTAATAAAAAATGAGTTTGGACGAACAGCGTTTGCATTATTCTTTGTATTTTTTATCGATCGACTCGGGTTTCAACGCCCTTTCGATCATAAAAATCTAGATTTTGAAAAGTCCCAACTAAATTTAATTTCGACTTTACAATACTACCATAAATGGAATGACTTTCACGCGAAATTCGGACTTATTACATCAGATCAGTATTATAGAAACTTTTTTTTGTTCGTTTTACTTGAATATAGATATAATACTAGATTATTAGTGCTACTCAATATCCTGAGAAAACAGCCAATGTTATTCCCAAAGGAAATCGAAAATATCTGGAATTTTCATTATTTTTTTAATAACAACTATGTTATTCCTATGAGTATCCTAAATTATATTTACTTTAATCCAATAGGCTTAATGCAAAAAATAATAAATAGTAAAGAATAAATGTTTAATGCAAAGGTTATAAATGCGTAAATTAATAAAGAGGCATCTAATAGGAAACTAATATTTGACCTACCTCATTTAGTTGCTGAAATTAATATATTAAAAATGGGGATTTTTTACTAACTGACAATTTTCTTTTCTCTACAAAAGCGTTCACCATTACATTTGATTAACAACTATTTCTTAAATCTACGAGTTTCTTTAAATAGCCAAAAATTTCCTGCTAATTTTCATGTCGAAAATGATGTTGCATTAATTTCATATTGTGTTATTGTAATAATAAGACTTGCTCTTCAATAAGTATTATTTGGTGAGTTGGGTTTTTTATTTAGCAGTTTTGTCCCAGATTGAATGGAAAGCTTGGCTCACCAAACAATCAAATATGTCAGCGCTAACTATCACCATTAAGGACATTGATGCCTTAAACAACATTCAAAAAAAATTTCTTGAATATCAGCCCATCACCACACGTGAACAATCAATTCTCGGTAAATTTCTTTCTCAAATTCCCCCAACAAGTACTTTTCTTTCGAAAAAAATCTCATTTGACGAAAATATTACTGTTAGTTTATGGACTGTTTCCTTAGTACAAAGCAATTTGAAAAGATGGCAGTCCCTTTTTGCCAACCTACCTGGTTGGGACTATTGCCCTTTTTGTTATATTGTCGATGATGAAACTCCCGAATTGTTGCAGAAAAATGTAATTATAGTTGCGTGGTTTGCTCCTTCTTATGCATACAATTCAATAAGAAGTGAAAAAAACAGAGCTTATGAAGTTTGGCTGAAAGATGATGGCACCGCATTATTCCAAGTTCCAACGCTAAAGGATGCGAAACTCTATCCAAAACTTTACAACTTCAAAGGTTCATGGAAAGAAGCATATCTGCTACTGATTGAAACATTGAGAAAAGGCTGGCCAATGGAGGAGTTTCCCGAGGAACTCAAACCGTTCTTAAAAAAGTAAATTAATACGAATTCAACCAGCGCGCATGCGTTGGTTTTTTTATGCTCCATACTGATCAAAACTGATTTTAATACTATTGCAATGCGTATTTTTGAGAAATGTCCGGACAGCCCCCACGATATTGTTGTACGCATTTTGCCAAAGCAAATGAAACTATAGTGACATCCACCTTGCATAATCGGAAATTTGCAAATTTACAGGTGGAAAGTTGAAATATAATTTGGTGTAATAAAATTATATTCATTCATTTGAAACTTATAACCTTAACCGACATGACAGCAGTTATCGGTATTTTAAATAAATACGGCATCGCAATAGCCTCTGATAGCGCTGTAATGCATGGCACCGCTGACAATCACAAAATATTTAATAGAGCTAATAAGATATTTCGCGCCTCAAACCAACATCCCGTTGGTATTATGATCTACAATTCAGCGTCTTTTATGAGAACTCCCTGGGCGACTATTATCAAATTATACAAGGATAGATTAGGGGACAATTCTTTCCGCACATTAAAGGAATACCAAGAAGATTTCATTTCTTATTTACGTGAGAAAAGTTTTTATGCTACGCCCAAAGATCAAATGGACTACTTGTATTATTTTCTTGATACGCTCACTATAGGCTTTATATCCCAGATTGAGGAAATTGAAAAAATCTCCTTAAAAAGGATGAAGAAGGATAGTATTAAAATTATTGAAAAGCATCTTAATCTCAATCTTTCCAAATTTAAAAAAGATCTTTCCAAGCCTGAAAAAAATACCCCTGATAAAGAAAGTAGCTATTTTGACGAGTTTGAAAATTTTACACTGCAAGAATTCGATAGCATTACCGGTGGCTTTTTTAACAATATAATTAACAATCATTTTCGATCTGAAAATGTATCGATAGAATTCAGAGATAAGTTTAAGGAACTTTTATATATATACCTTAAATCGAAAGAAGATTACACAAATCATACGGGTTTGATTTTTGTCGGTTATGGGAATGATGAAATCTACCCTTCCTTGATCCCAATGCGTATATTTCTTGGTTTAGGAAGCCGATTAAGGTTTTCGATTATTTCCGAAAAAGAGGCAGCAATAAGTAACGAGAAGGAAGGCGCTATTTGCCCTTTCGCTCAAACTGATGTTATGGACACCATAATTAACGGGATAGATACGGATTTGGAAAAGATTTATTATGAAAATTTTAAAGTTTTTTTGAAGAAGGAATATAGAAAAATGGCGGATTTCGTAAGGGGAAATAATCCTGACTTAGCTTTAAGAATTGATAAGTTGCATGCCGCCGATTTAATTGCCCAAATAGAAGCAACCAATAAAAAAATAAAAAAAGCAAAGTTCGTAAATCCCTTAATGGACGGTTTGGCAACCTTATCAAAGGAAGATTTGGCAGAAATGGCAGAAACCCTCATATATTTGACATTTCTTAAAAGAAGAGTAACATTTGCTGAAGAAACGGTAGTAGGACCAGTCGATGTAGCAATAATATCGAAGGGTGATGGGTTTATATGGATAAAAAGGAAACTCTACTTTAAACCAGAAATCAACCAGCATTTTTTTAGTAACACTAATAGCAAGCCAACAACATGACGAAAAGATTTTCGGACGGCTTGCTTAAGAGAGAGTATGCAGACCGTCAAGTTAAAAGTTTAATAGAGGAAAGTGATATTCTTCCCGAAATGACGGTTAACGAAATAGCAAAAATCGTATCAGATCGCCTTATGCTTTACGTTAACAAGCCGTTGATTAAAAAAAAGTAAGTAAGCAGCTATATTGGGCTGCTTTTTTTTAAATCAAACTCGCCATTTTTTACGCCCTGTATAAAGACCTCCCATTCATCTCGTGAAAATGTTAGAGTTGTTTTTTTTAAGTCTTTCGAGTCACGTACCCCGACTATATCTTCTCTGATTGCGACTTCCACACATTTGTTATTAAATCTGGTAGACATTGTTGCCTTATGAAACTCTGCATCTAAGAAGCCGATGTTTTTTAAACCTTCCATACCTTATAAAATTGGAAATTTTTGCAAAATTAAAGCAAGTCCATCATTTTTATTACTTTTTTATTTTTTTAACACTATCGCCACCTGCGCTAAATTTATCCACACGGATTTTAGGTGGCTGAGGGAGAGGTTTAGGTGAAGATACAGCTTTCGGTGGTGATGGCTCCGTTTTTTGTTTTTTATTACTCATATCGGTGAGTTTTGTAAACGCGAATATAATTAAAAGCAATATACTAATTAAAATAGAAAGCCCAAGAAATCTTCGCGCTTTATAATAAGCATTTGCTCTTGACTGATTAATTTCATGGTTGATTTTATTTGCTTCGATATACCATTCAACAATTTGATTTTTAAGGGTTTCATCAAAAGTATTTTCGGCGGAATTTCCATCCGTTTTTTGTTCATAAAAGTCAATCAATTGCTCGTAGTACTGTTTTATTTCTCTGCTGTCTGGCAACGAAGCAAAAGCTTTTCCGTAATCTATATAAACTTTATATAGATAAATAAAACTTATAATAATCAAGCAGGATAGTACACACATTAAAGCAATACAGCAATTGCTTAATGGGATTGATTTTATTTCAGGTATACCCTGAAGGATAATGTATATTGCGGCAATTAGGGCAGTGATGAGCGTGATAGGAAAATTGAGTGTGTCTTCAAAATATTTTTTTCGAGAATACTCGAATTGATATTTTTCCTTAACCAACTCTATTAATAAATCTTGATTAGCCATAATTTAATTACATATATAAAGATATCCTTATTGGCGTTAATAAATGAATTAGAAAAAGAAAAAGGTATTTTTCGCCAACACTATAAAATTTTCGTTAGCCAAACTCTAAGTTTTATACGCGCTATTGCGCAGTGTTCGTCTAAGTCTAGTTATCTTTACGTATGGCAATCGTCAAAATTCTTGCTCGGCATAGCCCCTCGTATCACTCGCTCATAAAGTATATTTTGCGGTACATTGGTGATGAATCAAAAAACGATGCAATGCGGTTCTATACAAGCAATTTGCGCGGGAATAATATCAATGAATTTGTACAGGAATTTATAACCAACGAGGCATTTCGCAGGCAGCGTCGCCTAGATCAGGTGAGAATTTTCCACGAAATCATTTCGTTCAATTCCGCGGAAAACAAAGATGTTATAACCGATGCTATGATAGACGATCTAGCGCATACATACATGCGATTGCGCGGCGATACCGGAGTTATGCTAGGTGCAGTGCATAAGGACAAAAACCATATGCATCTGCACTTTTGCGTATCGGCCCTGCATTACAGAACAGGTAAATCCTTAGGCTTGAACAAAACTCAATTGCGGGAATTGAAGCAATCCTTTCAGGAATACCACAAACAGCATTATCCCGAACTTAGCAAAAGTTTTCCCGAACATGGGAAAGATACGCGATATGTGTCTCATAGTGCGTGGCATAGGCAGCAGCGTAAACAGATTATTGGCATTGTGCAACAATGTTTTGCCCAGGCTACATCGCAAAGGGATTTTTTGGAGTTATTACGCGACAGAGAACTGCACCACTACGAGCGCAACGGCAAGCCGATAGGCATAGAATATGATGGATTGAAATTCCGCTTTTCCAGGCTATTGCCGGAAAACCAATTTGAGAGCTTGCCGATTGAACGAAGCGAAGAATACAGGGTATTGGCAGAGATACAGGCGGTACGGGATCGGCAGCATGAAAGGGAGAATAGGGAACACGATAGTGCGGACAGGGAACGATAAAGAGCAGTTGCAAGATCGCAAGATCGCAATATCGCAATATCGCAAGATCGCAAGATCGCAAGATAGTGTGTTCCTCCGGCGACAGATTGATATCTTGCCTGTCGGTACACACTATTTTGCGGGGATATCCCCGTACCCCTTAAGCTTAGGTTATTCGATCAACGTCAATAAAACCGCCAAGTGTTGAAAAAAATTGATGTTAATCTGGCAAATTGCTAAACACATTCTGCCATTCGCTGCCGCCGTTTTATATAAATTGTTTTCAAAGACCGCTTTAGCTGAAAGCTAAATACATTTTAGGTCAAAGCTATAAGCTTCGACCAGTGGAGTTATATCACTCGCAAACCCTAATGCAGAAGGATTAATGATTCACTCGGATTACTATATGTTGAAGTTCTTCTATTACGTTAGTATCAAGTTTATTTTCAATAAGCATTTCAATAAATGTTTTCAAATACATCTTACTATTGGGTTGTGAGTTAAGAAAGTACCTAGTTATCAATGATTTTCTTTTATAAATAGTTACTTCAAAACAGCCAAAATGTTTATCGCCAACCTTACAATGTGTATCATGCGTTTGCACAAATAACACAAAAGCCTTTAACGTTTTAACATCCGTTAAGATCACTTTATTAAATGGGCCGCTTTCAAGCATATCCTTTTTATTTAGTGTTACTGCGATGGCATCTATTGGTTTATCACTAAAACCATAGGGACAAATCGATGAACTATAAGATTCTATATTGTTTTGAGCTTTGCAACTTAAGGTGGCACAAAACAATAGAATTGCAGATAAGATTAAATTTTTCATACTCAATATTGACTTGGTAAATATATACTATGTTGATTATTTGTTGGAACTGAAAACGTTGGGGGTGTAGGAGTTACAACGCCATTTTTAATACTAAACCCATAAGTAATATTAAGAATTGGATAATAGTCTGTACCCACTCTGTTAACTAATTGCAAAGTTGCGCTCCAAGTTACATCCCCGTCTTCAAGCAAAGGCCTATGTGGAATATCTCGAAATATAGAATTAAAACCCGCTTTGTTAGTGTAGTCTGGCAGTTCATAATCTGTTGAGTAATATGGCAAATCATCGTCAGGATCTTCGGGGTCGTTAAAAGTAGCTTGTTGGTGATCTTGATCATCGCTAGTAGTTACAGTTTGAATCCAATCATAATTATTAAGCAACATCTGAGCATTGACATAACCCAATTCAATAGCGACTCCCCCCACACCGTCTTGCTTAACCGTATTAAAAAGTACACTTATCCCAAAAATATTAGGTTTTTTCTTTGCTAAATCACTAAAATCACTTTTAAGCCCATAATAATAAAAATACTTGTCCCCACTTCCAGACATTCCATAAACATAATTATTAGCACTGCCTGGTTTAGTATATCCCCATGAATCATGATTATTATTATAATTGACAGCAAAATTTCGCTCTTGTTCGCCATCTTGGAACGAAGTTGAGCCATTTGCATCTACATAACCACCATA
>Ga0302315_10003437_pt1 | contig 14280 bp, 12 predicted proteins | sample III_Palsa_N3_1_FD_200532 | JGI IMG/M metagenome (GOLD analysis project Ga0302315, IMG submission 200532) | Peat permafrost microbial communities from Stordalen Mire near Abisko, Sweden - III_Palsa_N3_1 | ecosystem: Environmental > Terrestrial > Soil > Palsa > Peat permafrost | place: Sweden... | reverse complement strand
AGCCTGGTATTCAACAGCGCCGGCAACCTTATCCGGGAAGCCGATTATAACGGTCCGCTGTCGTCACCCTATGACACCAGCACCTACACGGTCAGCGCCTATTCCACCTATCCCAACCCGCTGTACAATAGTACCGACGCCCTGAACATCGGCATCTTCCTGCTCAACAACGGCGTAGTGGACGCCATTTCGAAAAACCTACCTGCGGACAATATTGCAAAATGGAACACCGATACGTCCGGCCGGGTAGTATCCTCGATTGGCACCGATGGGACGGTTACCACCTACACCTATAACTGATAGATTTTTGTATCTTTGGCCTGCTCAATCATACACAGCCCATGCCGACCACCCATCCATTGATCACGGCCGACCAGCTTCCGGCGCTCCGCGGCGCATACATCTACCTGGAACCAGCAACCGAAGCACACCGCGAACTCCTGCGCCCCCTGGCCAAAGATGAACGGCTCTGGGAATTCACCAGGACACTCCTGATCGACGACACCTACGACACCCAATTCGATGACTATTATAACATCGCCCTGGCGACGACCGTCAACGAAGACGGGCAGGCCTTTGTGATCCGGCAGACAAAAGACGACAGGATACTCGGCATGACCAGGGTCCACAACGTCGTGCGCAAAGACAAAGGCTGCGAGATCGGCCATACCTGGTATATTCCCTCGGTTTGGGGACAGGTTCACAACAAAGAATGTAAGCTGCTATTGCTGACGCATCTCTTCGAAAGGCTCGGGTTTGCCCGCGTGGCGTTCCGCGTTGCCCACCAGAATATCCGCTCCCAAAAGGCGGTGGAAAAGATCGGCGGCGTCAAAGAAGGCGTGCTGCGCAAGGCTACGATCCGCAATGACGGCACCTGGCGGAACACCGTGGTCTTTAGCATCATCGACGACGAATGGCCGGAAAAAAAGATATCCCTCCGGGGGCTGGTCGCAAACCATCAGACCGTCTCTCTATAACCGCTTCCTCATCCACCAATCGGTCTGCGCATCAAGCCCCACAAAGAAAATATGCTCGCCAAAGGGCTCGAATCCCCACTTGCTATAAAAGGCCTTCGCCCGGTGATTTTGAGTCCATACACCAAGCCACACCCAATCACGTCCCCGTTCCTTCGCTATATCCAGACAGGCCTGCATCAGAAACGCCCCCACCCCCTTGCCGATCAGCCTTTGCTCCGCATACAATTGCCCGATCTCGATCGTCTTCTCACCTTCAAGCCCCCTGGGCGGTTCCGCTTCCCGCAGACTGGCATATCCCGCCACTTCGTCACCCAGGTAGGCTAATATATATATCCGCCCGGGCGCTACGACTTCCGCCATCGCCTTCTCCCGCGTATACTGCTCCTCCAGGTAGATGCGCATATTCTCCTCGGTGTTGACAGCCGCAAAGGACTCATAAAACGTCCGGCGGGCAAGGTCCGCGATCATTTCCGCATCCCCGGCCCCGGCGATCCGGATTCGTAGGTAGGTTGCTTCCATAACCGCAAACTACAAAAATTATGAGACAGGCTTGTGCCGCCTGTACAACAATCGCAGCATGGACGGCAGCACGATCAGCAATAAGGGCAAAGCGATCACAAAACCGCCGATAACGGCTATGGCGAGCGGCTGGTGCAGCTGGGCGCCCGCGCCTATCCCCAAAGCCAGGGGCATCAGCGCAATGATGGCCCCCAAAGCCGTCATCAGCTTGGGACGGAGACGCGTGGAGATAGCATAGATCACCGCATCGTCCACCGATTGCGTGGCCACGCTGTCGCGGAACTGCAGATAGGTAAAAATGGCATTTTCGCCAATGATCCCCACGATCATGATCAGCCCCGTATAACTGCCGACATTCAATGCCGTATGCGTCAGGTATAAGGCGAGGTAACTGCCGGAGATACCCAATACGGCCACGACCAGGATCAACAACGCCACTGAGAATTGACGATAAAGAAAAAGGATGACACCGAATACCAGCAGGCTCGCGATCACCAGGATGATCAGCAATTCGCTGAAGGACTGCTGCTGGTCGGCATAGGCCCCGCCATAAGTAATATGATACCCCTGCGGCAAAGCGATTTTCGAGCTCACCGCTTTCTGGATGTCCTTCATCACGCTGCCAAGATCGCGGCCCTCCAGCCGCCCCGTGATCACGCCCATGGATTGCAGGTTCTCCCGCTGGATCTCGGCATCTCCGGCCTTGACGGTGACCGTCGCCAGATCGGTGATCGGCTTCAATTTCCCATCGGGCAAAAAGATTGGCAGCCTGCTGATATCTGCCACACTAAGACTCCTGCTCTCCGGATAGACCATCCGGATATTGGTCAGCTGCTCCTTTTCCGGAAGGGTACCGACAATATTGCCTTCCAGCGAGGTCTGTAGCTGATATTGCAAACCCGCCGGGGTAAGTCCGAATTGTGCGAGCCGGGCATAGTTCGGCTCTATGCTCACCGAAGGGCCAGCGATCACGATCCCATTGAACACGTCCGCGGCGCCTTCGACTTTGGCGACCAGGTCATTCACCTGTTTCGACAGGTCCTGTAATGTAGCCTGGTCATTGCCGAAGATCTTGATCTCTATAGGTTGGACCGATGTCGTCAGATCCCCCAGCATGTCCCCGATGACCTGTCCGAATTCGATCCTAAGCGCCGGTTGAGTCGCTTCGATCTGTTTGCGGAGATCCTCGGACACCTCATCCGTCGTTTTGCTGCGGTCGGTCTTTAACTGGATCAGGTAATCTCCCCTGTTGGGCTCGGTAATAAAAAAACCCATTTCCGTGCCGGTACGCCGGGAATAGGCCTGCACATCGGCATCGGCCACGATGATCTTTTCTACTTCCCGAAGCATCCGGTCCGTTTCCTGCAGAGATGTGCCGGGTGGAGAATTATAATCGAGCACGATACTGCCCTCATCCATGTCCGGAAGAAAACCCGTCTCCAGTTGCGGCACAATAAACCAGATCGTCCAGGCCAGCGCACCCATGATGATGATGCTCAACCAGGGGCGGCGGATAAAAAAGGCGACCCACCGCTGGTTCCTGACATTGTGCGGCTTCACCTTGGGGGCAGTCTTCCGCTCCTTCGTCAGCAACAGGTAGATGACGGGCAGCCCGATCCAGGTCACAAAAAAGGAACAGACCAGCGTGATGATCATCGTGTTGGTCAGGACCTTGAAGTACGCACCGGCAACCCCGCTCATCAGTACAAACGGTATGAAGATAACGATCGTGCTGATCGAAGACCCAATCATCGCCGGAAGCAAATACCGGACGGCTTTCTGCACCAGGGTCCTGGAGGATTCCTCCGGGTGTTCCTCATGGGTGCGGTGGATCTGCTCGACCACGACGATCGCATCGTCGATGATCAGGCCTATCGCGGCGGCAATGGCGCCCAGCGTCATGATATTGAACGTATACCCGATGGCGTACAGCACGATCAGGGTCAGGCCAATCGTTATCGGAATGGTGATGAGGATAGTGGCACTGGCCTTGAGCGAACGCAGGAAGATAATGGCCACGACAATGGCCAGGGCCAGGCCGATCCAAAGACTGTCCGTAACGCTTTTCACGGAGGTGTTGACAAAATCCGCCTGGATATAATACGGCTGGATCGAAATATCCTTTGGTAACAGGTTGCGCAGTTCGGCTATCTTGTCCTCCATGGCCCTGGACATGACCACCAAATTGGCGTTGGGCTGCTTGATAACGGCCACGAGCACCGCCTCCTTCCCATTCGCATTGATCCTCGTATATTCCACGGCCTCTTTGATGTCGACCGTGGCGATATCCTGCAGTTGGATCACCCTTTTCCCCGTGTTGCGGACAACAATATGAGCAACGTCCTCCTTGCTGTGGACGGTCGCATCGGTCACCGTAAGATAAAGGAAATGATAGTCCGCCAGGTAACCATTCGATTTCACAAAACCCGTCTGCCCGATGGCCGTGTTGAGCATATCGGGGGTAATGGACAAAGTGCTCATTTTCTGTGCGTCGAGCGTGATCCAGTATTCCTTTGTTTTGCCGCCGATGATCCGCACCTCGGAAACCCCGGCGACCTGTGACAGGAAGGGCTTGATGGTATAGTTCGCCAGCTGCTTCAGTTCGATGGCCGACCGGCCGTGACTCTCCAGCGTATATCCCATCACCGGCAGGATGGAAGGATTCATTTTCTCCACCGTGATCTGCGTCTCGGGCGGCAGGTCGTTCTTTATCTCCGCGATCTTCGACTCGATCCTTTGCTGACTCAGGTCGATATCCGCCTTCCAATCCATGAAAGCGGAGATCTCGCAACTGCCACGGCTGGTGGTGCTGCGGACATATTGCAGGTCGGGAACCTGCTTGATGGCATTCTCCAGTGGCTTGGTGACGGTGACCATCATCTTGCTGACCGGCTGGAGGCCCGCCTCCGCTATCACCTTTATCTTCGGGAAAGTGATCTCCGGGAACAGCGATGTCTGTAGCCTGCTGTAGGCGAACATCCCGCCCAGGATGACCAGGACCAGCGTAACGGTGAGGGGATTCTTATAGGAGACGAAGAAATTTTTCATAACCCCACCCCCACTTTCACTTTGGCGGTATCCGGAAGCCCATAGTTACCCGTCACCAGGATCTTATCTCCCGGCGAAAAGACAGGCTCCAGTATCTCTACCCTGTCCTTTGTCTCTATCCCTTTTCTGACCGGAACCTTCACGGCCGTAGCGCTGTCGATCAGCTTCATGACCCAGAAATCACTTTCCGTATCATCGGTAAGCAGGGCAGCCTTCGGCAGGGATTGGGTGTTAGCCTTCGCCGTCTTCACTATCCTCACCTTGGCGATCAGATTCTCGGGTATGGCCGAAGCGTTGTCCACCCGGATGACCACACTTTGCGTCTGCGAGGCTGAGTCCACCGTGGGCATGACAGGCCCCACCACCCCATTGAGTTTCGTGCCGTCGGGCAACAACAGCTCGACATTCCTTTTTCCCAGTACGACCGGCCGCAGCTCATAAGGAAGGTCCAGCAGGAAGACAAAACTGTTCCGGTCACTGATGACGGCCAGTTGCTCCCCGTCCTGCACGTAGTCCCCTGACTGATGATTGAGCTGGGTGATAAAGCCGTGCTGGTTGGCCTTGATCGTATTGACGCCGGAAAATTTCAGGGTAGTATCCAGTAACGCCAGACTGTTGCCGATGCTCCGCGCCTCCTTGGTCTGCATAGTGAACAGGGTCTGACCGGCTTCGACATACTTGCCCGGATAGACATCCGAAGACTGCAGGTACCCGTTGGCAATGGCCTTTACATAACTCTTTTGCAGAAAAGCCGAGACGGCATTCAGCTCGATATAATCATCGAGACCGCTGCGGTCCACCGTGGTGACAGTTACAGGCGTCCGCGCATCCACGGAATCCTTTTTATCCTCCACAGGCGCCGGCTCCTTGCCCTTACACCCAATCATCGCGATAGCGATGATCACAACAAATTTATTCATCTGCTCCAGTAATTGATTTGATTGATGATCTGCAACCGCGTGATATTATTTTGTGTCAGCAGATTCTTCGCATTCAAATAATTACCAAGCGCAATCACATAATCCGCTATCCTGGCATCCCCCGTACCCAACAACTTTCCATTGACTTCGATCAGGGTCTGGGAATAGCGCACCTGCTCGTCGATCTGACCGATCAATGCCTCCGTTGCCTTGAGCTGCTGCGTCAGCTGCGCGATCTGCTGATTGTACTGCCGCGTAAAAAAATCCTTATACCCATTGCGCGTCCGCTCCGCAATGTCTAACTTGCTATACTGCATCTTCCGCTGATGCCCGTCATAGATCGGCATGGTCACCATAAAACCAACACTCACCCCGAAATTTTTATATGGTTCATACATCAGCGAGGAAGAATAGCCGCCATCCGCATACAGGCTGGCCTTTGGCTTATAACCGAAATCGATCAAAGCTCTACTGTTTCGCAGCTTAAGGCTGTCCAGCCCATATTGCCGGAAGAATACCGAGTTGCCGATATCCGGCAGCGTCTGCAACCGGATACCGGGGTCTTCTAAGATCGTGGCACTCGTATCGTTGATCCCACAGAGATAGTTGAGTGTGCTGTGATCGTTGCGGTATTGGATGTCCAGCTGCTGCAACAACAGCCCTTCCTGCTTCAACGTCACCAAAAAGGTAAGATAGTCGGTCTGCCGGTAGACATTCTTGTCCGTCAGGTCTTTTAGCAGCCGCTCCTCCCTTTGTAGCAGGGCGTAGATCTCCCTGTTGAATTTCAGTTGCTGCAAGTCGCCGAAGGCGGTGATATATTGCGCGGTGACGCTCTTCTTCAGATCCTGTTCGGACACCTTGGCCGTATTGCCCAGTCCCTGGTTCTGCAGCCGTATCGTCTCATATTGCGCATCCAGGTGCTGCTTCCCTACCAGGGTCTTGGTCACGGCCGCCACGGTAGTAAAATTGCCGCCGTTCGAGATGGCCTGATCATACCCATAACCATGGATCGTCGGGGCGTAGATATTGGTGCTGCTGCCCACTACCTGCGGCAGATAACTGGCCTTGATGAGTTGACTGTCCACCTCGCCGGACAGCACCTGGTTGTGCAGGTCCTTCAACAAGGGACTGTTTTGCAGCGCCTGTCCCACATAAAAGTCGAGCCCTGTCGCCGGCGCCCCCGGATAAGGCAGCTGCTCGACCTGCTGACCCCATAGGGAACCGACCGACCCAGTCAGTGCCAGCACCAGAAACCCCCATTGTAGTCGGAACTTTTTACCTAACATACTATTTATCAGGGCCTAAAAGAAGCCAGACAAATTTATCCCATCATTCTGTCGAAATTCTGTGCACGATTACCTGGGAAAAACCGGCCGGGGAGCCTTCCAAAGCGGCTACTCCGGAAAACTGATCTCTGGCGGGGAGTCCCGCCGCTTAACCTTCCGGAAAACTGATCTCCACGGTATGCAGGCCGTCGGCATAGGAATACCCCACCGGAAACCGGTAATTGTCACAGATCTGCCGCACGATGGCCAGGCCAAGACCCGTTCCGCCGGAATGCGCGCCCTTCACAAACCGGTCGAAGATAGTAGTCGGGTCGAACCCCGGCGCAGGCCCCGAATTACTGATCCGCAACATCCGGTCCCGAAGTCGTATATCCACCTGTCCGGCATTCCTGTTATGACGGATCGCATTGAGCAGAAGATTGTTGAGCAGGATATCTGCCAGATACCCATTCATGGGCAGCCACAGCTTTTCCAGCTCCGTGTGCACCGCCAGGTGCCGGTCCTTCAACGGGTCCTCCAGCTGCGCCAGTTTTTCGGCTATCAGCGGCGCCAGGTTCACCGACTCCATCTGCGGGAATTGCTTGTTTTCGATCTTGGTGAGCAATAACAGGCTCTGATTCAGCTGCCGCAGTCTGCTGATCGCATCGTACATGGCCTGCACCGGCAGGTGATGCTCTTCCCGCATGCGCGGGTCCTGTATCAGCAGGTCCAGTTTGGAATTGATGATCGCCAGCGGTGTCTGCATCTCATGCGATGCATTCTCCGTAAAATTCTTCAGCATCTCATAGTCCCTGGTGATCTGACCCGTCATCTGTCGCGCTGCCTCATCCAGCCGGCGGAATTCCTCGATCTCCGTATGCTCGGCCAGCAGCGGCTTCCGGCTGGAGAGGTTGAAAGCCTTAATGGCGTCCAGCGTCCGGTAGAAAGGCTGCCAGATACGCCTGAGCAAAAGCCGGTTCGCGAGAAACAAAACCCCCAGCATCAACAGGATCATCCCTGCCGTGATCAGCATGATCACCATCAGCAGATCTTCCGTCTCCTCTTCCGATTTGGACACAAAAGCAGTATAATATTGATTGCCGACTTTTACCGGAAAGACCAGCAAACGGCAAGGGTCATCCGCATCCCGTTTACGCGGCCGCCTGCCAACCACGGGCGGCACCGCAGCCGGATCATCGTCTGCACCGTCAACCGTTATCGCATTGATGATCCTGCTATTCAGGTCTCCCCAGCTCGTATGTTGAAATGCCCTGATAATCGGTCCAGCCGACGGTACGAAGGCGATCTGCTGATCCCGGTAATTGGCCGGCTTCGGCAACCTGACATGCCGTGCCACATGGTCCAGGATCTCCTCTTCTTCGATCTTCAGGGTATCATCAAGCTGGTGCAACAAAACATACCGGACGGCAAAGAAATAACAGACGCTGCCCAGCATCAGCGCCACAATGCTGGCCAGGATACTTACCCGGCTATATTTGGTAAATAACTTCATCGATCAGCTGGTCAATAATCACCTCCTGCCGTCAAAAATAGGGAAACGATTCTTTTGTCTATTATTTTGTAATTTAGCATTTTACCCATACCTTTGCAAGCTCTTTAAAAAGCACTCATGAGCAGCCGCCGGGAATTTGAAATAGCGTTTGTGGGCCTTAAGGCTGGTATTCACGAGTTTAGTTATAAGATCACGGACAGGTTCTTTGAGGCTTATCAGCAGCAGGACTTCCGCCACTGCGAAGCACAGGTAAAGCTGACGCTGGACAAAAAGAACAGCTTCATGCTCCTGAAATTCGAAGTAGGGGGAAAAGTCGAGCTCACCTGCGATCGCTGCGGGAACATGCTGCCGCTTGACCTCTGGGATGAATTCAACATCCTGGTCAAACTGGTGGAAGACCCGGAGATCATGAACCAGCAGGAAGAAGATCCTGATGTATATTATATATCCAAAGGAGAAAGCCATTTGCACGTATCCGACTGGATCTATGAGTTCATCAACCTGAGCATCCCTATGCAGCGCATGTGCAAACCCGAAGAAATGGGCGGACCGCATTGCAACAAAGAGGTGCTCGAAATGCTAAGTAAACTCGACCGGGAAAAGAGTCAGCCCGGCAACCCGTTGTGGAAAGGCCTCGAAAAATTCAAGGACCTGCCCCCCGGAAACTGACAAGGAAACGTCCCCGGGCCATTGAAAAGAAATGAAATGCCCCCGGGGCCGGCCGAAGAAAAAACATTATTGGTTACTTAAAAATTGAAGAGATATGCCAAATCCGAAAAGAAGACATTCCCAGCAACGCAGCGCAAAGAGAAGGACGCATTACAAGGCTGAGAAAGTCACGTTGAGCAAGGACAGCACTACCGGTGAAATGCACGTTCGCCATCGCGCACACGTAAGCGAAGGCAAATTGTTCTACAAAGGAAAAGTAGTCGCCGAAACCGCCCCCATTAAGTAAACATTGCGATGCCAATGAACATTGGTCTCGACATGATGGGGGGCGACTTCTCTCCGCTCGAAGCGGTGAAGGGCGTCCGGCTTTATCTACAGGAAATCCATGCCCCGGTCACCATATGGATGGTGGGCGACGAAAGCAAGATCAATCCCCTGTTGGAGGAATACGCTGTTCCCGCCACCTCGGTCAAAGTCGTTCACGCGCCTCAGACCATCGATATGAACGAGCACCCGACAAAGGCGCTCAAAGAGAAACAACAATCCTCCATTGCCATCGGCTTTCATTTACTGGCTACCGGCAAAATGGACGCGTTTATCAGCGCCGGAAACACCGGGGCCATGCTTGTGGGCGCCCTCTACAGCCTTAAAGCCATCGAAGGTATCCAACGCCCCACGATCTCCACCGTCATTCCGAAAGACAATGGCAAGACCGGCGTCCTCCTCGACGCGGGCCTCAACGCCGACTGCAAACCGGAAAACCTCAACCAGTTCGCCATCCTGGGTTCTCTCTATGCCCGGTATATTCTCGGCATCGACCAGCCCCGCGTTGGACTACTCAACATCGGCGAAGAAGAAGGCAAGGGCAATCTCCTCGCCCAGGCCACCTACCCGTTGCTCAAAGAAAATCGCCATATCCATTTTATCGGCAACGTCGAAGGCCGCGACGTGCTGGTCGACAAAGCCGATGTCATCGTCTGCGAAGGCTTCACAGGGAACGTCATCCTAAAACTGGCCGAATCCTTGTATGACATCTCCAGCCGTCACAAGATCGACAGCGAATACTTCGATCGCTTCGACTTCGAATACTACGGCGGCACTCCCCTGCTCGGCGTGACCAAACCGGTGATCATCGGCCACGGCATCTCCCGGCAAAAAGCGTTCAGCAACATGCTCAAACTCGCACAAAAAATGCTCGAGACCGACCTGCTTACAAAAATGAAAGAAAGCTTTGTAGCATAATGCGCCGCTTTATTCGCTATCTCACCGACTATTTCCGCAACAGCTCCCTACCTGCCCTCATTCTCACGACCCTCCTTGTCGCCACCCTTATCTATGCCAACTATACCGTGGGGATCGAACGCCGCATCCAGGCCCTTCCCTGGTACGCCGCCATCGGCGCTTTCTTCGCTTTTTTTAGCACCGTCGTCGCCCTGGTCTGGGGCCTGCAATATGAATGGGGATACAAAGCACGCGCGGCTAAGGCCACACCGATCTTGCGGCGCGGCTATATCGAAGTCTCTACGGCCGTCTCACCCTCGGGCTATTTCCGGCCAAAAATGCTGCTCCTCCTCGCGGTCGCCACCGGCTTCTTTTCATTAAAGATGGTCCATTGGGAGTTGGGCTCCCTTTTACCGCATACGGTATATTTTCCCTGGGACCGCTATACCCTGCTGGTCTTGCAGCTGCCGCTGAAGCTCCTGCTGCTTGTCACCGTCCTCTTCGCGTGTCGCCGTTTCGGGCTCCTCGAAGGAGACACCCTGAGTACAAGCATCGGCCTCACAAAACGCGACTTCAACGCCGCCCCCTATTTCGGGTTGCTCCTGCTGCTTTTCCCGCTGATCGCCCTAGCTTCCACCCAACATGACTTCCTGCAGGTCTATCCCAAAGTCCAGCACCTTTCTTTTATAGACGCCTATGCGCACCCCGTGTGGCCCTGGAAATTACTATACGAGCTCTCTTACGGCCTCGACTTCCTCGGCATAGAGCTCTTCTTCCGCGGCCTCCTCGTCATAGGCCTCCTTCGCTTCGTCGGCCAGGACGCCGCCCTGCCCATGGCCGCCTTCTATTGCACCATCCACTTTGGCAAACCCCTGGGTGAATGCATCTCCTCCTTCTTCGGCGGTCTTATCCTCGGTGTAATCGCCGCCAATACCCGCACCATCCTGGGTGGTCTCATCGTCCATCTCGGACTCGCCTGGCTCATGGAACTCGGCGGCTGGCTTGGCCACCTTCATTTTAATTAAAAAACTACCAACCTGTAAGCCGGATCCTGTTCCCGCATCACTGCGGGCGGTCATCATTTATCTGGCCCCTGCATTACTACAGGGATCTAGCTGCCTACCCTCCGGCGTAGCCTCCTTGCGGATGCTTCGGACGAGCCGCCCTCGACCACCGGTATACGTGGCATTTCAGCATGCAAGGTTTACCCGCGTCGACGGTTACCCGCCGACGCCGTGGGCTCTTACCCCACGTTTTCATCCTCACCTCTCGCGAGGCAGTTATTTTCTGTGGCACTTGCTGTGGATGTTTGCACACCCCCCGGCGCTTAACCGGTACATTGCCCTCTGCTGTCCGGACTTTCCTCCCCCCGCAAAAGCGAAGAGCGATGACCCGGTTGGTAGCAGTGCAAATATAGAAAAATGCGCCCTGCATGCAACGCCCCACTCGTAAAAAGCATCAAATAGGAACAAACCTTGCTATGAAACAGTCGATCTTTCCGCCGCTCTTTCGATCAATCTCCCCTGCCCTCCTGCTTCTGACGTTCAGTTCAATGCGCGCATACACCCAGGATCTGCCTCCCTGCTGGTCCCTGGCCATCGAAGGCGGTCCGGCCTTTCCCGTAGGCGCCTTTCATAGCAAGGCCTATCCATCAAATGACGCCGGATATGCACGCACCGGGTTGGGCGCTGAACTCTCCGTAACCTATCGCTTCCGCCCATCCTTCGGCTTTACGCTCGCCGCAGGCCTGCAGAAAGATCCATCTGAAAAAAACATCAGTTACGACGCGATCTACGACCGCAAGGACTGGACAATCGGCAGCCTCCTGGCCGGCCCCGAATACGAAAGATCCCTCAGCACGAAAAACGGCCTCGCACTACGTGTTCGCGCAATGGCCGGCATCCAGAAAACAAGATTCCCGGACTTCACTGTTTACGGCGATAATTCGAATGGACAGACGGCGATGAATGAATACAGCATGTGGACCTATGGCCCCCTGCCGTGGGCATTTGCCTACCAGGCAGACGCAGGTGTGAAATGGGCCGTAGAGCGCCATATAGCGCTGACCCTCGATGCCGGTTACGCCGGGTCGAGAAATACACTCAACTATACCTATAACGTTACTGAAGATATCGCCCTCTCTATAAACGGAAACGACCACAGACCCATCGCAACGGGTACGATTCAATGCCGCATAGGTATAGAGATCGGCATCTGATCATTTCTTCCCATACTGAAAGAAGATCTCCGTCGCCCCATAACCATACCGCGGATCATACCGGTTCACAAAGGACTTTACATCCCGCTTCACCCGCAATAGCTCGTGGATCTCGTCCCGCAGCTTCCCGCTGCCGACGCCATGGATGACGATCATACTGGGCAAATGATGCGCCACAGCCAGATCAAAATACTTCTCGAAGGTCTGCAACTGCAAGGTCAGGATCTCGAAATTATCCAGCGACCCCGGCTTATCGGTCAGCTTTTCGGCATGCAGGTCCAGTTCAGACCTCGCCGGCTCCAGGTGCTGCCGCGCACGCGACGCCTCATAGACCCGGAAACCAGATCCCGCCAGCAACCCGCGCGTATCTACCGCCGGCTCCGCGGGCTTATAGGGATATTCATCGAACAACTTGAAGGAGAATGTCGCCTCGCCCTTCTTGCGGATCTCCTCGATCCGGCCAAAGACCTGTTTGGCCCGCAGTTTTAACGTGGTCTCGAAGTGATCCGCCTTGGTCTTATCCGGCGCCAACAGCGAAAAATCACATTCGAACACCGGGTTGTCATTCAGGTTGGCAAAAGGGATATCGTGTATATAAAAATCCTGCCCCGCCGGCAGCTGGTTGTCAAGGTCGAATTCGCTCTTCCCAAAATAGTTCAGGTGATAGGAAAAATGATACCCGGCAGCCATGCCGTTCACCAGGTAGATCTTCAGGCTCTCTACTACCTCATCGCCAAATTCATCGTTGTCAAAAACAGGCAGAAAGGTCAGCCAGACTCCGTCGGCCAGCCGCGCCACCGGCTCCTTCTTCTTGCCGGGCACTGGCTTCTCGGGCGGCAGTTGATCCACATATTTCTTTGGCTTCTTTTCCGGCGGGAATAGCTTCTTCTCGGTAAACCGTTTAAAATAAGGAAAATCCAACTGATCGGTATACGCCGGGAATTTTACCCCCCGCACGTCTACGAGCACCATCTGGTCGTTGATGATCTCGATCACCTCTCCCTCATCATTGGAATGCTGTATGACGACCTTATCGCCGACTTCGAACTTCATACCGTAAAGTTACGAAAATTGCATGCGTCCCCGGCGTCAATTCGCCGTCGCCCCCACATTCAGTCGGCTCTTGCGATACCCATATAAAAAATACACCGTGAGCCCTACCGCCATCCATGCGAAAAACCATTCCCAGGCTATCGCCGGGATCTCGATCAGCAGATAGGCGCAGAAAAGGACTCCCAACACCGGTATCAAAGAATATTTTCGGATGATCGTACCCAGCGTGAACCCCGTAGCCAGCAAAACAAAGATCAGGAATAACACTTCCTGCAGGCCGACTTCGGTGAAATGCGTCAGCGCCGTCCATATCCGCCCGCGAAAAAGAAATATAAAAAGCACGAAGAGAACGGGAACGACAAACCGCCCGTTGACATAAGGCAGCCGGAAACCCCTGGTCCGGACCCCTTCCTGTCGCGGCAGCACCAGCACACCCCAGCTCACCAGCACAAAAGCGAACAGCGTTCCGATGCTCGTAAGCTGCGTCATCAGCCCGCTTTCCATAAACAGCGTCGGCACGGCAACGATGATACCCGTAACGATAGTGGAAAACCAGGGCGTATGGTATTTGCGATGGATCTTTCCAAAGGCCTTCGGCAGCAGGCCGTCCCGGCTCATGCTCATCCAGATACGCGGCTGGCCCAATTGAAAGACCAACAACACACTGGTGGTGGCTACAACCGCACTGGCCGAGATGATATAACCGATCCATTTCTGGTGAACCCGGTTGAACACAAAGGCCAGGGGATCAGTGACCTTCAGTTCGGAATAATTGACCATGCCCGTGAGCACCAGCGCGATCAGGATATACAACACTGTACAGATCACCAGCGAATAGATCATCCCCTTGGGCAGGTCTCGCTGCGCGTCCGTACAC
>Ga0302315_10003434_pt1 | contig 14281 bp, 6 predicted proteins | sample III_Palsa_N3_1_FD_200532 | JGI IMG/M metagenome (GOLD analysis project Ga0302315, IMG submission 200532) | Peat permafrost microbial communities from Stordalen Mire near Abisko, Sweden - III_Palsa_N3_1 | ecosystem: Environmental > Terrestrial > Soil > Palsa > Peat permafrost | place: Sweden... | reverse complement strand
TTTATCGGCGGTGAAACTTCAACGTAAACTGTATCGGAGCTTATACACCCACGTTTATCCGTAACTGTTACGGTGTAAGTACGGTTAACATCGCCGGTTATGGTTGGGTTTTTTAGAGTGTCGTTATTTATATCGATGTCCGGCGACCATAAATAATGCAGGGAGTCTTCGTTTACTGTCGGGTTAAGCTGAATAGTGTAACCCTTTAAAACATAACGTATGCCGCCTGCATTAACTTTAGCGGGCGGAATAAATTTTATAGTCGTGCTGTCCTGGGTGAAGTAGCATTGGGTGGAGCCTACCAGGTTTAAGTATAATTTTACCGACCCGGAACTGATATCCGCAGCATCGGGTATATAATTGGTATTTAATTGGTCGGGCGAAGGAGAAAAGTTCCCTGAACCACCAGTCCATTTTACCGTTCCCGGCATGGCGAACAACTTACCACTTAATGGTACACTTGTTTCCTGTGAACATACTGCCTGGTCGGGGCCTGCGCTAACACCGGGTATCGCCCCAAATACAACATCCTCGGTAGAAACAGATGGCGGGCAGTTGTCGGTGCTTGTTGAAGTAAGGGTTAATACGACCGAATCCAACAGTTTATCGGCTGCCGAGAAGTTATATGTCGCATCCAGCACATTGCTTGCCGGTGAAAAAGTGCCGGTACCGCTGCTGGTCCATATTCCCGTCGTCGACCCGCCGGTTACCGTACCGTTTAGTTTTATTGAGGGGTCGTCAAACCTGCAAACTACTATATGCGGCGTATTGGTATTTGCAATAGCAGGGGCGTCAACTGTTACATTAACGGTAACAGGCGTGCTCTGGCAGCCTCTAACGGTTTCAATTAAGGTATAAGTTCCTGAATTGCTAACCTGGGCGTTGGTGATCTGTGGTGTTCGCCCGCCTGTTAGAATATTTCCGTTTGGATCTGTCCACTGGTAAGTTGCACCTATTACCGCAGGCGTAGAAAGCATTATAGCTGTGCCTACGCATACCGGTGAGTTACTGCTGGCGGCAGGAGTTGCTACCGAAGGGTTTACGGTTACAACATAATCAAAAGGCGTACCGGTGCATCCATAAGCAGCAGGTGTAATAATATACGTGATACTAATTGGATATGTAGCGGTATTAACCAGTGTTTCAGTTATTGTGGATGATGTTTGACCGGTTACCGCTGGGTTGCTGATATTGGTGACAGCAGCCCGGCTCCAGCTATACATTGCTGAAGGAATATTAGATGTGATGATATAATTTTGTGGGTCTCCGCTACAGGCTGATCCCGTTGCGCTGCTGGTTACCAATGCCATAGGGTTTACTGTAACCACGTAATTAAAAGGGGTGCCATTGCAGGCAGCAGTTTGATAGTTAAATGTATATGTAACTTTAACCGGCGCGTTGGTAGTATTAAATAATACTTCCTTTATGGTATCTGCAGATTGCCCGGATACAGCAGTATTGCTTATACCTGTCACTGCGGGGCGGCTCCAGCTAAATGTGGTGCCCGGTGCGTTAAAGGTGACGGCATAATTTGTTGCTGTTTGGTTGCAAATGGTAGTACTGTCTGCACTGGTAACAACTGGGGTAGGATAAACGGTTACAACATAGTCAAACACCGGCCCCGAACACGCGCCAATCATGGGGGTTATACTATAAGTAACTTTAATAGCATTGCTGGTGGTGTTTATTAAGGTATCATTTATTGTTGATGTTGCTTGGTTACTAACAGCCGGGTTTGATATTCCTGTCACTTTTGCCCTGCTCCAGTTAAACGTTGCTGATGGCTGGTCGGCCGTAATCGTGTAGTTTAGCGGGTTTCCGCTGCAAATGACGCCGGTTGCTGCGCTTATAACATTGGGCATAGTAGTAACAACTATATCAACTTCGGTACGGGCGCTTTTGCAACTGTTAACTTTTGCCTCAACGTAATAGCTTGCATTGTAGTTGAGCACAGGCGTAGTGTATGAATTGTTCATTGATAGCAGGTTGCCGCCTGTTGGAGAATCATACCATTGATACGTCCCCGCAGAACCGCTGGCTGTAAGGGTAGTTGAAGTGCCCTGGCAAATTTCGGTATTACCGCTTATAGTTGGTACAGCAGTTGGTGAAGTAACGGTTACAGTTACCGCGGTAAGGTTACTGTTAACACCATTTACGGTTGTTTCAACATAATAAGTTGTATTTGCTGTTAAAGCAGGTGTTTTAAAGGTTGGTCCTGTATATAATAAATTACCTGCGGTGTCTGCATCGTACCATCGGTAAGTGCCGCCTGGTGCTGTTGCTGATAGATACGCATTGCTGCCTGAGCATATTGTGGCGCCTGCTGCTGTTGGCGCATTCGGCTGCGAACGGAAAGTAATAGTAACTGACGAAGATTTAGGGCCGCATGGGCCGGCCGGATCGCTGGATGTTAGGGTAAGAGTAGCACTTGTTTCGCCGGGGCCTGGCGTGTAAGTAGCTTTTGGATTAGTGGGATCAGAGAAAGAGCCAATGCCGCCCGTCCACTTTCCGGTTGTGGTACCGCCGGTTATGCTACCGGCCAGCTGAACAGTGCTTCCTAAGGGTACGGTTTGATCGGGCCCGGCGCTGACAACAACTTCAGGATAAATGGTAACTTTTATTGAAGATGTTGTTGCACCGCACGAACCGGATGAATTTATAGTGTTTGTAACCGTGTAAGTTCCGGGTGTGCTTTTTGTTAAGTCTATTTCGCCGGTACTTGTATTTACAAATACCAATCCTGATGGAGCAGCACTAAATGTCCCCCCGGATGAAAAGCCATTGAAAATGGGCGATGGATTTGTACCATTTTGGCAAAATGGCCCATTGTACGAAAAGGTTGAGTTGAAACTGGTAACAATTGAAATAGTTTCACTTGTTGTACCCGGACATGGGGCATTATTTGTAAACGAGACCGTATATGTGCCGGGTGTGCTGGCTCCGACATTTATTTCACCGGTTGTAGTACTCACAAAAACCAGCCCTGGCGAAGAACTAAAAGTACCGCCCGAAGGATTGTTTATAACAGGAGTTGTATTCGCTCCTGAAGTGCAATATGAACCTGAAGAATATTGAAACTCGGGATTTGTGCCCGAAACTAATGATACTGGTACTGCCGTGCGGGCACTGGTACAAGTTCCGTTTGTACTTTGTACATAATAGGTGGTTGGCGTATTTACAGGTGGTGTATCATATGTACTGCCGGTTGAAAGTAAAAAACCACCGGTACTGGAATCATACCATTGAATTGTACCGCTTGGGGTGCTGGCTATTAATCTTGCGGATGTGCCGGGACAAACTGTTGTCCCGTTTGCCGTTGGCTGTATTGGTGAAGGATCGACGGTTACGGTTACAGGCGTCATCGGGCTGTTGCAGCCTGTTGAAGAGGTGGTTTGTACGTAATAAGTTGATGATGATGTTAATACAGGCGTAGCATATACCTGGGCGGTCGAGAGCAAATTGCCCGCCGATGGCGCATCATACCATGCATAAATATTATTGCTGCTGGTGGCAGTAAGCGTAGCCGAACTGCCTGCACATATAGTAGTATTTGATACAGTAGGTGCTGATACCAGCCCTTCTACTGTAACTGTTACGGCAGCACGGGGGCTAATACATCCCTCAAATGTTCGTTGCACATAATAAGTTGTGTTTGCTGTTAAATCTGGTGTTGTGTAGGTGGTATCTGTAGCCAAAAGTTTACCACCGGTGGCTGCGTTATACCATTGATAGATGCCTCCCCGGTTTTTGGTGGTTAATGTGGCATTGCTGCCATTGCAGATGATGGCCCCTGACGTAGACGGAGCTGATAGCTGGGGCCTGACGATTACAGTTACCTGCGTACGTGTTGTTACACAGCTGCCATTTACTGCCTGTACAAAATAAGCGGTTGAATTAGTTAAAACCGGTGTTAAATAAGTGTTACCGGTTGCTAGCTGATTTCCGTTAACGGGCGCATCATACCACTTATAAGTGCCTGTTGGGGTAGCACTGGCAGTTAATGTTGTGCTGCTGTTATAACAAATGCTGTCGGTTTGTGTAGCAGGTGGTGTAGGTGGGGCATCAACAGTTACGGTTACAGGTACGAGTGCGCTGGTACAACCGTTCAACGAAGTCTGTACATAATAAGTGGTAGTGGCCGTTAATACCGGTGTGGTGTAATCGGGACTTGAGATTAAAGGAGTACCGCCGCCGGGCGTACTATACCAGTAAAAAATACCAGTGCTTGCGCTGGCATGTAGCTGGGCATTTGTTCCTGAACAAATGGTAACATTTGAAGCTGTGGGTACCGACGGCGCCGGTGTTACAGTAGCAGTAACAGGCGTACGGGCGCTGGAACAACCGTTTTCATTCACAACAACGTAATAAGTTGTGGTTGTATTTAGTGATGGGATAGTAAATAGCGAATCTGTACCAACAGGATTTCCACCCGAAGACGTATTGTACCAATCGTAGCTTGTGCCCCCGCTGGCAATTAATGTCGCTGCATTTCCCTGGCAAACAGTATCGCCTCTTACCGTTGGCCTTGCCGGTAATGACACATATACAGGGGTGCGTGCGCTTGTGCAACTGTCTACGGTAGTTTGTACATAATAAACAGTATTGGCTGTTATTGGCTGTGTTGTATAACTGGGTCCGGTAGCCAAATAATTCCCACCTGCGTCATACCAAATGTATGTGCCACCTGGCGCCGTAGCCATAAGTGTTGCAGGGGTATTTGGGCATACAACCACACCACTTGCCGAAGGTGGGTTGGGTGTAGGTGTGGCATTAATACTTATGCTTTGTTTTACCGGGGTACAGCCCGGAGTATTATCACTTACAGTAACCGTATAAGTGCCGCCTTTATTTACATTAATGGAAGACGTTGTTTCGCCCGTGCTCCAGATATAAGAGTAAGGGGCAGAGCCCTGCGATGCGGTTGCCGTTAACGTAACGCTATTGCCCGAACAAATTGTAGAGGATGAAGATTTTAATGACACGCTTAATGTGCATGACTGACTGTATGCCTTAAATGAAAGGAATATAAATAAGTAAATCAATAAACGGTTTTTCATAAACCTGCTATTCCCTGCCGGCACTATTTTGTTTGCTCAATAACAAATACGCTGGCCCTGGGATATATTTTTGAAAGATGTTTTAACCTTGTAAAAAAAGCACTTTTGTGCCATCTGTTTAAACGTAATAGAAGGAAATTTTGTTCATTTTATTTGAATTTAATAATTAACCAAAAGGAAATATTATAAATTACTTTAGCTGTGTTATTTACCAATAGTTTAATTAGGTTGTCGCTTTCGCCCTGGTAAAACGTTCATGATGAAGACAATGGTTGTTAAGTATTGTTAAAAATTTAATTGACAGCTATTTAAGTCATAATTTAGGACCGAGAGGCTTAAAGAATATATGAAAAGGGTTTTTATTCTTTTATTACTGGCAATCCCATTTAAACTTTTTGCACAACGTTTAGCCGGCAGGGTTATTGATTCTGAAACGGGCCTGCCCATTGTATATGCCACTGTATCATCTGCGAACTCAAGTTCGGTAACTTCATATTCAGGACAGTATGTTTTAAACAGGCTTATGCACAATGATACCATAAGGGTTACCTGTGTTGGCTACCGTACTGATAAAATTGCTTACAATAAAGTTTTTGCGGATACACTCACAATTTATTTACATCAAAGCTCCTTTATGCTGCGCGATGTAAATGTAAAAGCACGACATAACCTCAAACAGGATTCATTAAACATGCGAAAACAGTTTGCTGCAGTATTTAATTATAAGGCACCTTCTTTTAGCGACATGCTTACTAAAGTCGATCCATATGTCTATGTTCCATATGACTATATTACCTCCCCGAACAATGCTACAATGCTTGTTAATGTGGACCTGCTTTCGGTAATCAGCTTGTTAAATAAAAATAAAGCCCCTGAAACCAAACTCCAGCGAACACTTTTTCAGGACGAAGCGAATAATTACGTGGATGAAAAATTTTCTAAGCAAAAAATAACTATGGTTACCAGTCTGCGGGGTGATTCCCTGGCTGATTTTATGAGTATGTACCGGCCAACTATCGATCAAACTAAGAAAATGACCGATTACCAGATGATCCTTTATATTAAAAAAAGTTATACAGACTTTATGAAGATATACGATCCTAAAACATCGTTATTCAATAAGTAATTGTAACAATTTTATATACTTCACAATACAACAATTTAGCGCAGAGTATCTTTTACCATACAATTTATGCTAAGGGTACAATAATTTACAATCCCAATTTCAGATAGTTTTTCAGTGGAAAAATAAACTTAAGGTAATTATTATTTCGTTATAGTGAAATATTACTATACTATATATAAGCAGCGTTTATTAGGATACAGGTCATTATTATTTATATTTAATCATAGCAATTTTCTGTGATCTGTGTTGGCACGATTTGTGAAAATACTTATGAAACCTTTTATCAGGTAAACAAATACTATTATGAAAAAGATATTAAAAAGTATAATGATTGTAACGGGTCTTGCTATTGCAACGTCCGCTGCAAATGCCCAGGTAAGTGTGGGCTTAAGTATAAGTGCAGGTATTGCACCACCGGCTATACCGGTATATGAACAACCGGTTTGCCCATCAGATGGTTATGTGTGGCAACCAGGTTACTGGGCATATGACCCAACCGATGGTTACTATTGGGTTCCTGGTGTTTGGGTAGCACCGCCGACTGTTGATGTTTACTGGACACCTTGCTGGTGGGGATTTTCTGCCGGTGCATATGGCTTCCATGCCGGTTATTGGGGCCCGAACGTGGGTTTTTACGGTGGTATCAATTATGGCTTCGGTTATAATGGCGATGGTTTCTATGGTGGTCGTTGGGATCATGGACATTTCGCATACAATTCTGCTGCATGGCATGTAAACCGCACAATTGTACATAATACTTACGTTAATAACACTTATGTACATAACAGTAATCACTATAGCTTTAACGGTCCCGGTGGTGCGCATGCAACACCCAACCGTGAACAAATGATGGCTGAACACGACAGGCATATATCTGCCACTAGTGCACAAATGTCGCATCAATCTTTCGCAAGCCATAACCGTGCGCAATTTGCCTCCGCTAATCATGGTCGCCCTGCGGTTACTGCAATGAACAGGCCTAACGGTCGCGCATTCAGCTCAACTGGTCACGCAGCAAATCTTGCTGCTGCTAACAGGGCTGCTGCACGTGTTAATACAGCCGCTGCACATAACGACCGTACGGCTGCAAGAAATAATCGTACAAACGCAACGAATGACAGGGCCGCTGCACGTAATAGTGCTGCAACAGCACGTAATAACCGTGCTGCTGCAAACCATGACCGTGCTAATGCAACGGCTGCAAGAAGTACTGCCCGCAATAGCGCTGCTGCTGCACGTAACGATAGAACTGCCGCACGTAACAGTGCCGCCACTGCGCGGACTGAAAGGGCCGCTGCAAGTGCTAACCATAATACAGCTGCAAGAACTGCTGCCCGCAGTAATGCTGCACAGGCTCGTAACGACAGGGCAGCCGCCCGCAATAACGCAGCTGCTGCCAATACTGCAAGGGCTAATGCCAATGCAAATCGCCAGGCTGCACAGCATCAGGCTGCTGTAAGTCGTCAGGCCACTCAACAGCGTACTGCCGAAAGCCGTCAGGCTAATCAGCAAAGGGCTGCTGCCAGTCAACAACATGCCAATGCCCAACACACCGCACAACGTGCCAATACGCAACATAATAATACACAGCGTATAAGCATGCAACAACACCAGGCTAGCCGTGCACCTGCACCAAGGCCAACGGGTGGCGGCGGTAGGCCGGCAGATGGCCATCGCAGGTAATAAATTAAATAAGTCGATTAAATAAATTAATAGTTCAGCCCGGCATTTGCCGGGCTTTTTTGCTTCACTAGTAAAACTTAATTTGATTTAAACTAAAACCACTCACTGGTTTTAATGTTATTTAATATACAGTTAAATAATGGATTATGGCAACTAAGCAATACAAGGGCCAGGCCTCATTTCAACAACGGCCAGGTCGGCCATCACAGGATAAAAAAGGCGGTAAACACTCTGAAACAACCAAAAGCACTTATTGTGCCGGCGACCTGGAGCAGCAAGATAGTTCAAACAAAGGAAAAGGACCGGCAGGAGAAAATTTATAACTAAAACCATGAAAATCTTACAATCAATTTTGGCCCTGCTATTTGTTGCCGCTGCATTTGGTGCATGTATGGGCGATCATAGCTCGCAGCAAGGCAAGGATACAGTGAAAAATACTTACCAGGTACAGGTCGATTCGGCCAAACTTGACACATCCGTTAGCAAATCACCCGATAACAGCGCTTCGGGCGGAGCAAGCCTGATCAAAAAAACTCCGGCTGCAAAACAGGATAGTATCAAAATATAATACGGTGCCAGTGTTATGGCATTTTCGGGCAGTTGTGTAAAATATCGGGGTGATTGAGTTAAATATTCCTGCGTTAAGGTTAATATTGATTCAAAAATGTCACATAAGGTAACAATATTGATAAATAAGCTAAATGGCATTTAATATAAACCGGCAACATACCTATTAACAATATTGTTACCTTTAATAATGAATGATTTTATCAATTTTGCAAACACATTTTAACCGATAGTGTATTACACTGAACGAATATGCTTTTCCGGGTAAAAATTTGTTTATGAAACATAATCTATCAGACTACAAAACCTCGCGCTATAAAATAGTAAATACAGCCCACGTAACGGGTAACATTTGTTTTTATGTATTTGCTGTATTATTTACCGCTTTTTCACTTGCGGCAGGGGCGCAAACACCCGAACCCGATACAAGCAAACTCTTATCATCAATAAAAGACACTACCAATAAAGGTGCGCCATCCCTTACGATAAGTCAATGCGTTGATTATGCTTTGGTACATCAACCGGCATTGAACCAGGCGCAGATCAATATCGAAATAACAAAAGCTACCAATGCGATTAATTTATCTACCTGGCTGCCGCAGATAAGCGCCACAGGCGATGCAATTCATTACATACAGCAATCAACATATAGTTCGTCCGAAACCACAACAACCGGAACCACAGGAGGGACCACAAGCAATAGTACCAGGAGTGCTGCAACCAACAGTTTTATCCCTGAACTGGGCGTTACGCAAACTATTTTTAACCCGAGCCTTTTATATGCTTCGAAAACGGCGCCACTTTTGGTTAAACAGGCACAACAAGCAACAGACAGTACCAAAATTTACCTGGTAGATGCAGTAAGCAAGGCGTATTATAATGTATTGCTCACACTGGAGCAAATAAACGTTTACAAGGACGATACTACAAGGCTTGGAAGAAGCCTGAGAGACGCCTACCACCAGTATAAAGGCGGCATTGTGGATGAAACCGATTACGAGGAAGCAGCTATTTCGCTAAACAATGCTGTAGCTACGTTAAAACAAGCCGATGAAAATGTAATTCCTCAATATGCTACTTTAAAACAGTTGATGGGTTATCCGCCGCAAGAACAGTTTAATGTGGCTTTTGATACGGTAAGGATGATGCAGGACCTTCAGATTGATACTACGCAACAGCTTAATTATGAGAAGCGCATTGAATACCAACAGGTACGCACCCAACAGGCCATACAGGATGAGCAGGTGAATTATTATAAACTGGCGTTTTTACCAACTGTATCTGCATTTTATGATTACAACCTGGCTTTTGAAAATAACAATCTAAATCAGTTGTTCTCGAACTCATATCCCAGCCAGTTGGTTGGCCTTTCAATCAGCATCCCTATTTTTACCGGCTTCTCGCGTATAAACGGTGTACGTAGGGCAAAATTACAAAGGGAACAGCTTAACTTTACCGAAAGCAACCTGCGGTCACAGATATATACGGAATACACAACATCACTCGCCGGTTACAAAAGCAACTTTTTCAATCTTACATTACTGCAAAAGAACGTTGCATTGGCAAGGCGCACTTATTTTGTTGTCGAATTGCAGTATAAGCAAGGTATAGTAGCTTACTTGAACGTAATTACGGCACAGTCAAACCTCATATCATCCGAAATTAGTTATATAAACGCGCTGTTCCAGACATTATCATCGAAGATAGACCTGGAAAAAGCTATGGGAAATATATCTTATTAATGCATAAACAACAGCCTGAATGAATAAAGCAATATTAAATATAGTTTTGGCGAGCAGCTTATTACTGACTGCCTGCGCAAAAAAACAGCCGCCAGTAGATAACGTGGTGCCCGTTAACTTAGTTAAGGTAAAAGCTAAGCATGTTTTATACTACGATAAATATCCGGCAACTACTGTTGCGTTGATGCAGGTGAACTTGTTACCTGAAGTGCAGGGCGCTATTACCGGGATATTTTTCAAAGAAGGCGGGCATGTAAAAAAGGGGCAAAAACTTTATGAAATTGATAAACGCCTTTACGTGGCTGCGTATGACCAGGCAGTTGCTAATTTGAAAGTAGCGCAAGGCACACAAGTACAATCTCAGCAGGATGCCGACCGTTATGCTTACCTCAATAAATATAATGCGGTTGCCAAACAGCTTTATGACCATGCGATTATCACACTTGAAAATTCAAAGAACTCTACTAAGGCAGCAGACCAAGCTGTGCAATCGGCCAAAACAAATTTAAGTTATTCTACAATTTATGCACCTTTTGATGGCACCATAGGCATAAGCCAGGTTAGGTTGGGTAACGTAGTTTCTGTAGGCACAACGGTACTCAATACCATATCGACCGATGATCCGGTGGCTGTTGATTTCGTCGTAAATGAAAAAGAATTGCCCAGGTTTGAACGTATGCAGTTCAATAAACACCCGGTTGATTCCTTGTTTACTTTTATGCTTCCTGATGGTTCAATTTACCCATATACCGGCAAATTATCAGTCATTGACCGTGCTGTTGATCCGCAAACAGGTACAATTACTTTAAGGCTCGTATTTACAAATCCTCAAAATTTGATACGTGCCGGTATGAGCGGTGTTGTTAGGGTACATAACCAGGATGAGGGGCCACAGATAATAGTGCCAAACAAAGCCGTTGTTGAACAGATGGGCGAGTACTTTGTATATGTAGCAAAGGATACAATGGTGAACAATCCAAAGGCTGGCGCCGATTCCGCAAAAAATCGAATTAAACAATTGCGCGTTGCCGAGAAAAAGGTGATGACGGGACAAACAATAGGGCCGAACGTTATTATAAAAAGCGGCCTGGATACCGGCGAAAGAATAGTAACCGATGGTGTACAAACTCTTCATGATGGATCGGTTATAACTACCGCTAATAAAGTTGCCCCCGGCAGCGGCAGGGGTGGGAAATAAGGTATAATGAAGCATCTGTCTAACTGTTATAAAAATATATGATCGCTAATACTTTTATTAAAAGGCCGGTAACTGCTATTGTTATATCGATAGTATTGGTGATCACGGGTATAGTAAGTATACTGGTATTGCCTATCGACCAATATCCTGATATTACACCACCGGTGGTACAGGTAAACGGTCAGTTTACCGGCGCAGATGCCCAAACTGTTGAACAAACGGTTGCCACACCTATTGAAGAGCAGGTAAACGGTACGCCGGGCATGGAATACATGCAGAGCAATAGCACCAACAACGGGCTAATGCAGATGAATGTTACGTTTAAACTGGGTACTGATATTGACGTTGCAGCGCTCGACGTGCAAAACCGCGTAAGTATTGCATCGCCGTTATTACCTTCGGTTGTTAGCCGTCTGGGTTTAACAGTAAGGGCGGTGAACCCCAGCATGCTGATGATGGTGGCCATATACGCACCTAATAATACACACAACATCACCTTTCTTGATAACTATACCAACATATTTATACAGGATGAGCTTTCGCGTATACCGGGGGTGGGCACTATTACCCGTTTTACAGACGATTTTAGTATGCGGATTTGGATGAACCCTGATAAAATGGCATCCTACAGCCTTACGCCTACTGATGTTATTAATGCATTGGAAGCTCAAAACGTACAGGTTGCCGCAGGTACTGCCGGTGTACCACCACAGCCATCCGATCAAACTTACGAGTTGGGTATATTGGTTAATGGCCGTTTGAGCAAGGTTTCGGAATTTGAAGACATTATTGTTAAAAACAACCCTACCACAGGCGAGCTTGTTTACCTGAAGGATGTTGCGCGGGTTGAGCTGGGTAAGTTTACCTTCTCCAGTAACTCGTTTGTTGACGGGCATCGTGCATCGTACCTGCAAATTTACCAGGCGCCGGGAAGTAATGCACTTGAAACAGCTAAAGGCGTTTATGCTGAACTGGCCAAATTAAAATCTTCTTTCCCATCTGATGTCGCTTACAGCGTACCATTTGAATCGGTAACGGTTGTAAAAGTATCAATGGAAGAGGTAGTAGGAACATTGTTAAAAACGCTTGGCCTGGTTGCGTTAGTGGTATTCATCTTTCTGCAAAACTGGCGGTCGACCTTAATCCCGGTATTGGCAATCCCCGTATCTATTTTTGGTACCTTCTGCTTTTTTATACCGTTAGGCTTTACCATCAATACGTTAACCATGTTTGGTTTCGTGCTGGCCATAGGTATTGTGGTGGATGATGCTATTATCGTCGTCGAGGCGGTGCAGCATTATATGGACCACGAGGGCATGACGGCGAAGGAAGGCACTTACCAGGCCATGAAAGACATATCCGCACCGGTTGTAGCTATCGCGCTTATACTTGCCGCAGTGTTTGTTCCGGTAGGTTTTATACCGGGCATAGTTGGCCGTTTATACCAGCAATTTGCAATCACAATAGCCATATCGGTTATAATATCTGCATTTATTGCATTGTCGCTTACCCCTGCGCTTTGTACTTTATTGCTTAAACCAACGCCAAAAGGCGAGAAAGCAAAAGGACTAACCAAGCTGTTTAATAAATTTAATGATTGGTTTGACAGGGTAACGGCAAAGTACACCAATGGCGTAAAGGCGTGTATAAAATATTCAAAGTACATTGTTATTTTATTAGTGTGTATTTGCGTTGGTGTATATTTTCTTTTCCAGGTAAAATCATCGGGCTTTATCCCTTCAGAAGATGATGGAAACCTTTATGTAACCTTCCAGTTGCCGGCAGCATCGTCTACGGCACAATCAATTGATGTTATGCAGAAATTGATGAAGGTAATAGGCTCGACGCCGGGTGTGGCGCATTATGCAGCACTTTCAGGCCTCAACGTAGTTACTAACGCCAGTACTTCAAATAACGGTACAATTTATTGCCAGCTCTCCCCCTGGGACGATCGTAGTAGCGATAGTACACAGGTACCAGGTATAATAAATGTATTGCAGAACAGGATAAAGGCAGCCGGTATAAATAATGCAAACGTGGAGGTTATACAACCCTCACCGTTACCAGGCGTAGGAACAACGGTTGGTTTCAGCGTACAAATAGAACAGCGCAGCTCCAACGATAACTTACAGCAATTCCAGGATGTGGTGAGCAAATTTGTAAACGCCTGCAATAAAAACCCTGCCATAACCGGTGCTTTCAGTTTCTTTACTGCACATACGCCGAATTACAATCTTAATGTAGACCGCGAAAAATGCGAAAAGCTTGGCGTAAACGTAGGTGACGTATTTACCACCATCCAGGCGTATATGGGCAGTTTGTATATAAACGACTTTACCACATACAACCGTACTTTTCACGTTGTGGTACAAGCCGATACATCTTATCGTACCATGATCTCGGACCTGAATAAATACTATGTGCGCAACAGCGCAGGTACAATGGTTCCGCTGGGTACACTAGTAACTTACGGGCCAACAGACGCCGCACCGCTTATATCACATTTTAACATCTTCCGAAGTGCTGAAGTAGATGGTACATCAGCAGCAGGCCACAGCAGCAGCGAAGCGCTTGAAATAGTGCAAAATATGGCTAATACTTTGCCTGAAGGTTATACTTTAGAGTTTTCGGGATTGAGTTACGAAGAGCAGAAGGCCGGATCGACAACAATATACATTTTCATGTTCTCCATTACTTTCGTATTCCTGTTCCTGGCAGCGCTGTATGAAAGCTGGTCAGTTCCGTTCTCGGTTTTATTGGCTGTGCCTATCGGTGCATTCGGAGCTATTTTTGCTTTATGGCTCATACCAAGCCTTACCAATAACGTTTACGCACAAATCGGTTTGATAACGCTAATCGGTTTGGCGGCTAAAAATGCCATCCTGATTGTGGAATTTGCCAAGGTGCG
>Ga0302315_10003433_pt1 | contig 14282 bp, 8 predicted proteins | sample III_Palsa_N3_1_FD_200532 | JGI IMG/M metagenome (GOLD analysis project Ga0302315, IMG submission 200532) | Peat permafrost microbial communities from Stordalen Mire near Abisko, Sweden - III_Palsa_N3_1 | ecosystem: Environmental > Terrestrial > Soil > Palsa > Peat permafrost | place: Sweden... | reverse complement strand
TTGGTAAAAAGAAAAAAAGGAGCGGCTTCGCCGAAATAAAAGTTCTTTGAGACGAAGCTACTTCCTTTATTTTTCTCACCGAACAAACTGCTCATGCAAGGTGAAACTTATCCTGCCGCTTCGCGATCCTGCTTATCCTGTTCCTTTTGTTATTCATTTGGGATTTGCATATGGAATCATGTAAAATGCGCATATGCTACCGATACTGCTGCCAGGGGAATATGAGGGGGAAGGAACCGTTGTTCAAAATGAACTGGGCTCCATGATCTCCTTTAAAGTTGATTGGGTTGTAGAAAAGCCGTCTGGTCATAGTCAAGTTGCCACACAAGTCATTTGGATGGCCGGGGCAGATGAACCGCTTACCAACACCTTCACCTTCCAGAAAGAGGGCGATTTGCATGTCAATAATTCTGCTTTAGGAGAGGCAACCGGAAAATGGTTGTCTGGAGATAATTACATCAGTTGGGAATTGAATGCCCCGCCGCTTTTCGAAGGGTTTGAGGTGATCCGGCTCATTGGCGATACCTTGGTTTTTCATGCCGAATACCTCTCTTCTTCTTCTCGCAATGAAATTAAAGGCACTATCCGGCGGTCTGTTTCGGGCGGAGAAACTTAAGGAGAACGGCCTCAAGTTCAGCGGCTCGGAACGGCTTAGAAATATATTCGTCCATACCAGCGCTTAAACATTTTTCTCTATCGCCTTGAAGGGCATTAGCAGTTAAGGCAACTATAGGGACATGTTTTGTAGTCCCTTCTATTCTACGGATCTCTTTTGTCGCTTCGTAGCCATCCATCTCCGGCATTTGGATGTCCATGATGATCAGGTCGTAGGAATTGCGGCGAACAGCCTCTAACGCTTCAGCCCCGCTATCTACAACGTCTACATCGCAGCCCATCATTTCAAGGAGTTCCTTCGTGATTTCTTGATTAATGGGATAATCTTCCACCACAAGAATGGTGGCATTGAACTGTTTATAGTGCTCTTTCATCGTTTACTCACTTTGTGCAATAGAAGAAGATCTGTCAAGAGTTTGTAAAGTTCCGTTGGCAAGGTGGGCTTGGCAAGAAAATGCCAGGGAAGGTTTTTTTCATCGACAATCTGTTCGCTCCACCATTTGAGCCATCCATTAAAAATGATTTGAGCGCCATGCAGCTTGGCCTCCTGTTCTATTTTCAAAACATCCTCCAACCAAGAAGATTCTTTTTTATTTCCTTTGCAGAAGATAATCGCATCAAAAGTGGAACCAGAAAACCGGTCTTTTTGTAGTTCATGAAGTCCTTCATGCAGTTCAGATGTATTCACAGGAATTAACCCTGCCCAGCGCAAGTTCGTTGAAAATATAAACCTTTTCACTTGGCAAGGGGAAATAATTAACACCCTCTTCCCCTTGAAACCTGCCCGTATTTCATCAGAAAGAAGAGGCGGGGTTGGTATAACTTCAATGGGGAGGGTGAAGTAAAATAAGGACCCTTTCCCTTCTCGACTTTTGAACCCCATTTCTCCCCCCATCCTTTCGATGAGTGTCCGTGCGATCGATAGCCCAAGCCCCGCTCCTCCATGTTTTCTTTTGGTTGATGAATCGCCTATTGCAAATTTGTCAAAAATTCGCCCTTGTATTTCTGGTTTTATCCCAATTCCGGTGTCTGAAACAAAAAATTCCATTGTCTCTGGAATGATCCCAAGAATGACCTCTCCCTTTTTTGTAAACTCGATCGCATTTTCGACAAGTGTCATCAAAATCGTTTTTAATCGCACAGAGTCGGCGTATACCTTAGCGGGAATTGTAGGAGGGCAATACAAGTAAAATTCTATCCCTTTTTCTGAAGCCGCAGTCGATAGTAATAGGGTGACCTCTTGTAAAAGTTCCGGAAGGGAGCAAGCCACTTTTTCTATTTTTAAACTGTCATGTCCTAGGGATGAGAGGTCGATCAGATCATTGATCAAAGCCAGTAATGATTCAGTCGATCGATAGATCGCGCGAACATATTTTTCATGCTTTGCAGGAAGATCTTGATGGAGTAACAGTTCTGTCATCCCTAGAATGCCATTTAAGGGCGTTCTCATTTCATGGCTGATATTAGAAAGAAAGGTCTCTTGCTCAGATTTTGCTCCACTTTTCTTCCGTTCGTTCATGTATGGCGAGCTCTTAAGGAAGTGTTATGTGTCACGAAGGTATGGTAAGGCAATTTAGTCACCTCTCTCTCAATGAGGTAAGCAGCTAAAAGACAAGATAGGATGGCAGAAAGGGCGAACCCGGCACCATAAAAAGAAAATCCTAACTCCATACTAATGTAAGTCAACACTCCGTTAGATATAAAATAAAAGATGTGCAAAAGCAGGGCATCCCTACGATTATCGAAATACCACAAAAGAATACTTAAAAACAGTATGAGTATTTGATAAGAGGCTCCTATTACACACATCCTGAACATTCCCAATTGCATAAAGTTAATGCCAAAGGCTTCGAAAACAGTTGGGGCAATCCCAATAACAAGTATGGCCACAAGAACTTGAGCAATTAAAAGACGTCTTGTCGCATGCAAAACAAAGCTCCAAATTTCTTCCTGGTTCGAAATGATTTTCTTCATCGTCGCCCCTTGCCTAATCTCCTCGTAAAACCTGAGGTATTTTTCAAAAAACTCGGTCTCGATGAAGATAAGGAAAATCGCCATGGCAGGGATGGTGATAAGGTTAGCCATGAATGCAGATGCGTCATAATGGGGATAGATGATGAGGTTATTAGGAAGATGCAGTCGATCGGGCGATGTCCACATCACCCATTTATCGACCCAGATGGCCATATTAAAGAAAAGGCCGCTTAATGCTACTTCCCAATATTCTCTAAAGGCCCCCAAAAAGGCATACGGCTCTTTGAAGGGATAAGGATACTCCGATAAAATTTGGGTGATTAAAAGGGCAATGATCACCGCCATCCCTAAGCTGAAACTGGCGAGCATCGTTTCGTCATCCCCATAAAGGGCAGCAAATACTGTTAGAATAAGGCTGATAAAAAGACCCGCGAAAAAGGCGCCTGTTACAGCATCATAAGCCACAAGTGCGGTTAAGTAGATGGCAACCATCCAGATAATAGCGATCAATAAAAAGTTGATTACCGCTAAAAGAGCCATGAGGAAGGTAAGCTTTGCAATGCCAAAATAGAGGATGCAAGCAATCGGACCTTCGATGAAGAGAACAAGAGAAAGCGCGCCAAACAGCATACCGGGTGTGCCCGAAACATCTTTGGCATAAATAGTATCGGCAAGAAAACGTGTTGTTGTTAAACAAATAGGCGCAGTTAAAACTAATGAAAAGCAAAAGTTGTATATAATAATCGACTGAAAATTAAAGGCTTCCTCGAAGGGAAGAAGCTCCCTTCCGAACATCATGATCGTGCTTAAAGTCAGCACAGTCAGAATCCAGGGACCCGCGCTGATAATCGAGGCACGGATGAACGCATCGACAAGGCCTAAAAGGTCTTCTCGCTGTGTTAACTTCTTAAGTATGAATCCTATCCCTGCCATACAGTTGCCTCATGCATCAGCTGTTCATACAATTGGCCGTATGCTTGGGTTTGCAAAGCTTGGTTGTAGTAAGTTTTCATCCTTTTCCTCATTGCCTCTGAACATTTGGTCCATAAATGTTTATCTAAAAGGAGGGTGGTCATCTCTTTTGCAATCTCAAGGGGGTTGGCGAGAGGAACAATTCTTCCACCAGCTCCAAGCGGCGGGTTTTCCTGCTTTCTGCCAAAAATCAACTCGGAACAGGCCCCTACAGAGGTGGCAACACAAGGAATACCCGCTGCACCCGCCTCCAGAATCGAAAGGGGTTGAGATTCTGAAATACTGGTCAATGCAACGATGTCGATACGGGGAAAATAGTCTCTGACATTGACTTTTCCGGTAAATGTGATGACATGCTCTAGATCCAAACTTTTTACTAGTTCTTTGCACTCTTCAAAATAGCCGATATCCTCTTCATTTGGCCCCATAATCAGGGCTTGTACATCGGGAATACTCTGTTTTAAATAACCAATCGCCCTGATGAAGGTCTTGATATCTTTAATGGGAACCACTCGACCAATCAGAGCCACTGTCGGTGGATGAGAAGGATCGCGCGGAAGGTTGGCAAACGCTTCAATATCAATCCCATTGGGAATGATTCTCAATTTCTTAGGGTCGGCTCCGTCGATGATTTGTAAAGGCTGATTCCCTTCATGAAGGGTGATAATCAATTCGGCCGCTTGGTAGGTGATACGAGAATAGCTACTAAAGGTATCCATCCAAAGATCCTTTAATCCCCGTTCCTTCCTTCTTTTTTCGATGTTCAAATTGATCGACTGCCTCTCCTTAATCCATTCAGTAGAGACAATTTCAATTCTTCTTTCGTTTGTATAAATGCCATGTTCTGTCACTAGGGCCGGACGGCCTGTTTCCACAGCTGCTCTTGCTAAGTAGAGCCCTGCATATCCGGTACAGAAGGAATGGTAGACTTTTGCTTTTGGCAAGGGCCCTAAGAGAATAGAATAAAGGCCGCCAATCAGGCCAATCCAGGTCCAATAAAAATCGAGAAAACTTGCATTTCCCAAAGAAGCAGAATACATCCTGACAATCAGCTTCCAGGCATCTTCAGAGTGGATGAGAATCTCCTCGCCCAATTCAACGCCGGTTTCTTTCATTAAACTTATGATGGCTTTGAGATCATCAAGATTTCCTTTACTTTGCAAATGTAAAAAAGGACGCTCTAATCCTTCAAAGAAGGCTTTTTTTTTCTTCTCTGATAGATACCTGTCACCCACTTCCAGAGACTGAATCTTTACATCTTGCTGTGCAATCACGTTTGGAGGCAGATCATATTTTCTTTCTCCTACAAAATGAGGAGGGACTAAAGAAATGAGGGTGAATGTTAAGTGAGGATGGCTTTTTATTAGGTCATGCGTCCAACCTGAAACCCCTCCGGAGATGTAGGGATATGTCCCCTCTAAAAAAAGGCAAATATCGGCTTCAGGAGCAGCAATTCCCGCCAGCTCTTTCCGTACCCAGGGTTGCTTCACCCCATTCTGGGGTGATTTATTTTTTTCAGCGGGAATCGCTGCTTCAGGAGACATTCAAAACCTCATCATCGTAGGCGCTCAAGCGCCAAAGCAACAGAATATCTCTTAAACGGATCTCTTCTTCCTTTTGCTCTTGCAGAAAAGGATAATCGACTGCTGCAAGTTCTCGTATTTTTTGATAATCGCCCTGTTGAAAAAGGATTTTTAGATATACTCTAAGCGTATTAATTCCATCAATTCCCGTTTCAGCAACAGCTTTGCTAATTTCTTTACGACTCTCTGCAAAATCCTTGGCTAAAAATAGCAGCCACGCATAACGGACCCTTTCATTAGCAACCGTGGGATTGAGCTCTAAATATTTTTTATAAAGAGAGATCGACTTATGCAACATTTCCTCTCTTTCTGCATCGCTGACGAAGGCTGTTTGCGAATATCCCTCTTCACTTCTAGCCAATGCTAAAATAGCCTCTTCATCTTGCGGATTCCTTTTAATCACCTCTTCTAGCTGTTCCCTTCTCAGCAAAGCTTCTTGTTCTAGCCTGGCCACAGCTGTGGCAGCTCTTACCCGGATGATAGGGTTTTTATCGCTCAACCCAAGAACAAGCGCCGGCATAAAAGAGGGCCTAAAGTAGAGAAGGATTTTATTGATCGCCTCTGCTTTTTCCTCTTCAGTACCCGAATTCATGATATCTATGAAAGGGACAAGGTGTGCTTTGCTCGAATAGTCTTCCTGCTCTGCCAACATCCTTTCATAGGTAGGAAATTTCTCTTCAAAATATTCTGTTGGAAATAGCCCCTCATACCATTCCATAAAGGTTTTTCCTCGCTTAATTCTGTAAGGATAATAGAGACAAAATAAAAGCCCAATCAAAGCACCAAAAGGGCCTAGAAACAAGAACGTGATGGCAAAAAATGGGGTGTAGGTGGCCCCTTCAATTTTTCGAGTCGGCAAAACACAAAGTAGAGCAATGACTAGGATTGCATGTAAAATAAAATAATACCTGACGTCTATCTGCCACATCAAAATCATAAAACAGACGGCCGCTTCTAGAACAAAGAAGATCAACGATAGAATCTCTATCTTTTGAAGATCTTCCTTCGGAATAACTGCTCGTCTAAATGGGGTAGCTTTCATGCGTTGTAGGCCTCGACTTGGCGCAATTCTTCAAGCCAAATTCTCTTGACCACAATCTCCTTCTGATCAAACTCTGGAACCCTTTTAAGCTCCTGCTTTAGAATTTCCAATGTCATGTCCAGTTGACTTGCAGGGATGGCCGGCAATAGAAGGGTAAAAGCGGCTCCTTTTGCTTTTGAGTGAAACAGTTGTGAAAGAGGGCCAAAAAGAGTGGAGGAAATTTGTCGAAGTTTTTCGGCCAATAAATGGGTTAAACCACTTTCCTTCTCTGAAAGCTTCATTTCAATTTTGACCTCGGCAAGAGGCGAACCTAACGTCTCTGCAAAATAGGTGAGGTAGTCTTTTTGGATATTCAAAAACTCTGGAGAATAGACCGGCAAGGTTTGATCAAAAAGGCCTGAGTGAGCCGTTCTCTCGTAACTCATCGCATGGGCATAGGCGACGCCTGCAACCTCGCAAATTAGACGAAAGGCTTCGATGTTACTAATGGTAAGCTCTTCAACGTCGAGCCCCTCAATTTTTAACATGCCAAACACAGCTTTTGATTCTTCGTCCAGCAAAGGAGCAGCTAAAATCCCTTCTCCCCCTAAAATAAAGGCATCCTCTTTGTTCAGCGCACAAACAACCCTTCTTTTTCCTACTATTTCCAAGTAGAGCAAACTGTCTGGAGAAAATCTTCTGATGAAATTATCTCCCTTTTCCCACCCCACGTTAATAGAGGCTTCAAGACTTACTGGGCCAAGCGCATAGATAGAAAATTTTGTAGGATTAAGAATAGAACGTACAAGCCCTTCAATCCCCAGCAACACCTTTGCAGGTCTCAACTCTTCCAAACTTTTCAAAGCTTGATAGGTATTGATAGATGTTCTCAATTGGCTTGCTAAACGGGCTTCCAGATTCTCTTTAATTCCTTTCAACATCTCGTAGCCACGAGTAACTTCCTTCTCTCTTATCTGCGTGGCCTCTAAATTCTTTTTTAAGTCTTCTCGATAGCCTTGTTTCCTTTCTACAATCGCTCCAAGAACAAAGGCGGTTAAAGTCCACAGGAGAGGCAATTTCCACACTGCATAATGGTAGGCAAAATAGTCCTCTCCGTAGGTTTGAGCAGGTATTCCTTCCAAGAAGTAAAATAAGATCGATAGGAAAGCCGCTATCACCCCTTCTTTGATTCCATATTGGACTGTCATCAATAAAACGATGATCCAAAAGGGGTGGGGAGAGACCTCATGAAAATCGATAGGGTAGAGAAAATGGAAAATAAGGAAATAAAGGACAAAAAAAAGTCCCATCTCCAACAAAGGAGAGAGTTTTAATCCCTTCCAACTTCTATCGTACCAAGACGTTAATTTAGAAAAAGACATGAGCTCCTATCAAAAATCGGTCTACAGTTCCACCAGCTACTGTGGTACTTGGTTCGTGGCTTGCATCTAACCTGACTTCCCAACACTGCTTTCTCCCAAAAACAACCTCTAAGCCATAGTTTGGGCCAGATTTCCCAAGCCTGTTATAGCTCCAACCAACAAATGCTTCTGCCCGTAAACTATCATTAAAAACTTTATTTGCAAATATGAAGAGAGTATGTGTCTCTTGTGTGATTAACGGAATGCGCTGAAACACTGCACCTGTCGGATCGACACCCAGCTTTCGATTGAAAATGTATTCGGCATCCAGTTCATAAGTGATGTTCACATATCCCCCTTCCCCCACAAATCTTTCCCAAAAAGGATCATCGAAAGTGTAGACCCAATCCCAGAAAACAAACCAAGAATTGGCAACGTCTGGGATATGGTGGATGCCCCAGAAACGGTAGGAAGTATATCCTTCAAAATAGAGGTGGGGTGTAAAATAATGATCTCGCCCAACTAAGATATCGTTGTAATAACCTCTTTCAGAAACGGTCTCAATGATTTCCCAAGAGGGGTAGTGATAGTCGAGCTGCACATAGGTATCACCTTTTATATCTCTCCACAGCCCTTTGACAGTCATGCCAAACAGCTGTGATGCAGCATAAAACCCTACAACGTATCGATCGCCTCCCATCATGTCGTAACCACCCAGAAGCGTCGCACGATAATTCACACCACTTTCATTCGCCTCCACCCCGGTTTGGGCGTTTAAAACTGCGTCTGCTGCCCAATTGTCCATTTCCAACTTAGCATCGACAAAATAGGCATTTGAAAACCTTTCGAACACATTGGCAGTGTAAAGGTGCTCTGTCTGGTGGGGGTTTGTGTGGCGTAACTCACCGCTAAAATCTCCGAAAGAGCGCCAATCTTGGTAATCATCCCATTGCTCAACCGGATAAAGCTCGTTAACAGGGTTTTCTTCTCTTGCATTCCACCAAGACATGTGGGACTGCCTGAAAAATCGGGTCTGATGTTCAACCTCAGCCATTGATTTCCAAAAAACAGAGGGATCTGCGATTAAATCCTGCAATGGACACAGCTGTTTTAATAAACAATAGGCCGCATATTCTTTACCAATCAATCGAAGATATTTTACTTTTTCTATGTAGGCACGGAAAAGCCCAAACCCATCTTCCGTACAGAAACAATCGATCTGGCAAAAAGGGGTTGAAAGATAGCAATCGAAAAGAGCACCGGCCGTCCCCCAATATTGTGAGGTGGTCAAATGGTCAGCATAATCGGCCACATTGTGATAGTTATCAGGAAAATAATTTAATAGGTCTTCATAAATGGATAAAGCTTCCGTTTCATTTTGCTCGTTATAATAAATACGACCCAACGAACCCATCGCTTTTGTAACAATCTCTTCTTCAAATGTTGAATCAAGTACGAGCTCTATTCTACATTTTGCAACTTCATAATAACTAATAGCCTCACATTTAAAATCCCAATCCCATAAGATTTCACCTATATAGAAAGGAATGAGCAGGTCTTGATCGCCTTGGCAGAACAGACAAAGCAGCTGGTAATAAGCTTCAGAGTAAGCCCCAAGCTCAAAAGCGCTAAAGGCGCGCCTTTTGGTATCGCCCAGCTGACGAGCGAACTCAAGGCTGACGTCAAATACATCGCTGTCAAAAGCAAGCGTTAAAAGCTCTTGAAGCTGCTCCTCAGGGAAATAATAGAGTGCGTCCCAAGCAAGGCACCTGAACTCTTCATATTCTTTAACTCCAATCAAAGCTTCCATGTAAATCAATAGAAGCTCGTTGTCATAATACTCTGATGGATCCACTAAACCGACAACTGTGCAATAGGCCTTTTGTCCGTTTAAATAGTCCAAAAATGGAGCTTTTGCTTGTGTTGGGGTCTTTCCTGCTTGCCGCACAATCCAATCGAGCTGGCTAGCGGTGGGTTTGTCACCGACCAAATCCAAAAAGTTATCGATGTAATCCCGATTGGCAGGATCTTGCACAACAAGATAGCGGTAAATGGCCCTTGCAGGTGCTTTATCTCCCCTTTCTATAAAAGCGTCTGCCCAATCGGCCTTGATCTCTGCTGCTATTTTCGGGTCTTCAACATATTGCCTAAAAATAGGGCCGAAAGTACCAGGTGGGCCTGCTTTCTTTAAGGCTAATAAATAGGGCTCGATGAGTTCGACGTTATCCGGCTGTTCGGCCAATAGTTGTTGGTAGACATCTAAGGCTTCTAGATCTTTCCCATTGAGGAATAGCGCCTCTCCATACGCAAGCTTTGAGTCAAAATTTGGATCGAGTTTAAACCAAATATCAGCCCCTTTTAGAGCAACGGCACCATTTTTGGCATCTAATGCAATTCTTACCAACTCTTCCAGAAACGAGAGTTCAGGCGTTGGTTCTTTAGATAAATAGGCCAATGCTGTGGCACTTTCTCCTAACGCTGTCGTCAGAATGACTCTTGCTTGAAGGGTATCTTCTACATTTTTTGCCTCATTAACGATTTGCAAAGCGGTGGCAGCTTTTTGTAAATCGGCTCCCAAAATGGCATAATCCCTAAGCTCATCGGCAGAAAAACCGCTGACATCTTTGATTCGATCAAAAACGCCTGTCGCCAGCTCTGCTTGGTTCAACCTGACAAGATCAAGGGACAGGGCGATGAGCTCATCTGCTTTGAGATTAAACTGGTCAAGCGTTGCATTAAAATCTCCTTTAGATGGATCTAAAGCAAAGAAGATAAGCGTTAATATGGGTGACGCTTGCAGCCGTTCTTTTGACAGATTAGCTTGAAGGACAGGCAAAAATTGTTGGTTGTCATACTCGATCAAATCAATGATGGTTGAATCGTCCAAAACATTGAGATCAATTTTGCCGATGACCTCTTGCAACCTCTCGGTGTTTTTTCGATCGATTAACATCGATAGGTAGGTCGATAACACATCGGGCGGTAAGCCTGAAGAGTCAAACAACCTATCTAAAATCTGAAAAACCTGATCACTTTTACCGACCTTTTCCGCATAAGCTGCATATGTTGTTAGAAGCAAAGGATTTGACTGCAGCTGATCGGTAAATGGATCTAAAATTTGCAACGCCAACTCAGTCAAGTTGGCATTTTCAAATAGATCGGCCAATCTTAAGGCCGATGCAACATCTTGTTTTCGTTCGTCATAGCTCAAAGCTACCCTTAAGGCTTTTTGCTCCTGTCCATCTTCCAGTAAAAGGCTGACGTAAAGAATCACCGTCTCAATCGATTCAAATTGATCTTCCGGCTCTAGGTCAAGCGTTGCAATGGCCTCTTCGTTATTTCCCTCTCTGGCTTGAATGAAAGCAAGGTTTGACAAGTCGGCTTCTTTGGCATAACCAAATTGGATCAGCTCTTTTTCAAACTCGACCACTTTGTCCATTTGGCCTTGGTCTTCATAAAACCCAATGACATCTCTAATATCAGCTTCTTGGCCAAACTTAGTGGCAATTTTTCCCAAATTAACGTAGTAGTCATAGGGCCGGTTATCGTAGAGGTAAAGGGCCCCTAACCGCCTCCAAGCCCTTTCTACATCAGGATGCAGCCCAACAACCTTTTCCATGACCTCTACCCCCTCGCGGGTATAGCCATAGACAATGTCTACGTCGACCAGAGGAAGCAGCATGTTGAGGTCGGTGTCCCCTTTTTCATAGAACTTTTTCAAGATAGGGTAGGCTTGGCTGTACCTCCGATCTTTGAAATAGATGAGGGCAAGTTCTTTCTCGCTTGGCTTGCAAAACCAAATCAGCAGCAGCCCTACAAGGGACAGAAGTAGAATAGTTCCGTAGAACCCACGAGATGTCATAGCACCAGTAAAGTTTCACCCTATCAAATATTTAAAAAAATACATAGAGAGAAGGAAGGCGGGGCCCTCTATTGAGGAAGCAGCAAAAAAACTTGTTAGAAAGCGTCAGATGCTGCTTACTTCTCCTCGAGAAAAGGAGTTCCCATGGCAGCACCAACAAGCATCCGATACTTAAGGCCATTTTATTGGGCCGTGGAGCCTCGCATACTCCATAGAACTCTTTTCACTCAAAGGATCATCTCTTTATCCAAAACCCATTTGCACCCGGCAACATTGGGGAATAGAAACTTTGTTACAGTTTCCACGGGAACAGTTTGGAAGTTCACTTTGTGGGGGCAACAAATTGAGGTTAAACCTAAAGTTGTAATTCCTTTGGGCACAATTCTGACTGCATGTGCTTATTTTTTTTGTAAACCTAGTCCACCTTCTGTAGAAAAATGGATCAACTGGCCAAGCAAGGCAGATGAGGTTTTTTTAGGCAGAGGTGAAGATATGGATCGCCTATCTTCCTTCTTTTCTCGTAAAGAAGGAGAAGCTAATAAAACAAAGATAACCGCGTTAAAGGGGATGGGGGGGATTGGGAAAACACAAATTGCCCTGTCTTATGCTGATCAGCATGAAAAAGAGTATGAAAGGCTCATTTTCATCAATTGCGAAAATAGCGAGAAGTTTCAACAGAGTCTTGAAACTCTTAAGAAAGTGTTGCCGGCATCAAGCTCCTCCCCTTTCGCGCAGTCCGTTCGAAACGCATCTAACCCTCTTGCGATCGTTACACTTGAAGGCCTGCCTCAAAAAACACTACACACCGTTATAAAAGAGTCTCTAGCACCTCTAAATAAATACCTTTTAGTTATCGACAATGTAGACACATACGAACTTGCTAAAGAAGTCGAACGGATCTTACCTGCTCAATCTAAGGGCGATGTAATCCTTACAGGTCAGCATCCACTCATTTTTGAAATAGCCGAACATCCTCTGCAGATCAAAAAATTAAGCACAGAGGCAGGAATTGCAGTTTTCAGAGAACTTCTGAGCCCTCATTGCCAAGAGCAATTCGACAAAGAGGATGCTGCAGATAAAAAGAAATTTATTGAAGAAGATTTAGGCGGCATTCCCCTCTTTATTCGAGCTGCAGCAGGTTATTTTAACAGATACCACACCGAAGATCTCACTCTGAAAGTGTACAGAAGTAAAATGAGCAGCCTGAACGTTGTTTTTCTAGAAGCTTTACTAAAAGGTGAGCCTCCGGAAGATCTAAGAGCAGCAAAAACAGCTTACCGCACTTATGCTCTCCATATTCCGGAGATACAGGCTAAGCTAGGTACAAATGCAAAACTCATTGTGAAAGATGTTTTGTACTTTCTTGGATTCTGCGGAGTGCTTGAAGACAAAAAGCTCCGTTCTCAAAATACATTAGGCGAACTTTTAAAGTGTTTACGCGCATGCTCTAGCAATAAAGAGGCTTATTATTTTGATGAAGATACTCTTCACCATTGCCTTCAATCCATTCTTGAAGAATTGGAAAAGAGATATCTAATCGTTAGAAAAAACGGGACTATCGTCGTTCACCAAACAACCAAGATGATGATACACTATGCATTTTTACAAGATGAAATTGTCAAATTAAAAGATGAAGTCGCAAAAGAAGTTGAAAAAAACAATGAATCTTATAAAACAAGCAGTTTGGCCTCTTTGAGATATACGAGACCAGATCTGTTTAAAGTTCAAAAAGAATATGAGCTTGAAAAGCAAAAAATGACCTGGTTCATAGGAGCATTTGAATATGCCATCGCCACTGCGGACCCAGCATCCATTATTGGTTCTATTAATTATGTCGAAAAAAAAGAAAATGGGCTATCAAAACATTTTAGAGACTACTTCATCGACATTTTAAATAAAAGAATTCCACTGCAGAACAGTCATATTCATCTTCTCCTGAAAATTTGTGACCAGCTTTCAAATGAAGATATGCACACATTGTTAATAACCTCCCTTAAGAAGAAAGGTGATACATCTGGAAATGTTATCTATGACAAAGAGCAGATGGATTGCATCCTAAGAATGGGAAGATACTACACAAGCAGTGGGATTGAACAAAAAGGGACACATGCAAAACCCCATTTCCAAAAAGCGGAACAGTTATTTTTAATCGTCATTGAAGGGGGCTTGATTGACGCACACGTCGAGCTTGGATACTTGTATCATAGAGAATCAGAAAAATATGAAAGAGATCTCAAGCTAGAAGCGGCAAAAAAGCATTATGACATTTACCTCGAAAACAAAGAATCAGCTCCTGCCTATCATAACAGGTCACTTTGCTATCAAGAGAGTGAATATCAAAAAGCGATAGATGACGTTCAAAAATCTATCGAACTCGACCCCTACAACTTACTATATTACAAAAATTTGGCAGCAATCTATCAAAAGCACCGGATCCAAAATCGTGATTTTTTTGTTCTCTATAAAAACCTAACAGAACTTCAAAAACTGCCTGAATATCAATCCATTGACGACAGTGACAAAAAAATGATTATAAGATTTCTTAGAAGCGAATTAATATTTGATTGTAGCTCTATAAAAGATGGAGGGATATTGTTTGGAAAAATCCTCCATCTGAACCCAAACCTTACAACCATTCGCCTTCACGAGTGTCTCAGTGACGCTGGGGTCAAATCCATTGCTGAATCGCTAAAAACAAACAAAAGCATCAAAGAAATTTCTCTACATAAAAATGTGAACATCACCTCTGAAGCTATCCGCAGACTCATCGAATCTGTAGATCGTGGCCAATTAGAAAGAATCACGCTGACCGGATGCCCTAAAGTAAAGGCAGAAGAAGCAGAGCTTTGGGAGCTTGCAAAAACTAAAAGGATCTTCCTCGAGTTCGATAAAAA
>Ga0302315_10003432_pt1 | contig 14282 bp, 12 predicted proteins | sample III_Palsa_N3_1_FD_200532 | JGI IMG/M metagenome (GOLD analysis project Ga0302315, IMG submission 200532) | Peat permafrost microbial communities from Stordalen Mire near Abisko, Sweden - III_Palsa_N3_1 | ecosystem: Environmental > Terrestrial > Soil > Palsa > Peat permafrost | place: Sweden... | reverse complement strand
CGGTGGAGCAGTCCGTCCATACGTTTTTGATGGAGCAGTTTGGTGGGTATACGGCGACTGCGGCGACTGTGTTTGGGTATTGGCGGGAGGCTGATGGGGGGTACTCGTATGGGGAACATCGCGAGTTTACCGTGGCGCTGCCGCATGGCGAGGGGCTGTCGGCGCTGAAGGAGTTTCTGGGGCGGACGGCGCAGGTGCTGGGGGAGAAGTGCCTGTATGTGGAGGTCGCGGGTGAGGGAATCCTGTTATATGACGGGGCCAGCCACGCGGATGAGGGTGGGTTTTGCCTATAAGTAATTCTTTATTTCTGTGCAATATTGCACAGAAATACTGTCGGCTATATGACAATCTAAGAGAAACCTGCTCTATCCGCGGCTATGCGGCAGCGGTCTGGGCTGCATACGCTTTGCGTTGTTGAGCAAGCTTCGATATCTACCTTGCGAAGCCGTACGGAGGCGTTCGATGGGTGAGAAGAAGAACGGGTTTGATGCTGCCAGTTTTCTGACGAACGCAGGGTTGGGGCGAAAGATCGTCCAGGTGAAGGCGAAGCGACCGTTTTTCACCCAGGGGAATGCGGCCGATTGCGTGTTCTACCTGCAAAGCGGGCGAGCCAAGCTGACGGTGGTGTCCGATCAAGGCAAAGAGGCGACGATTACGCTGCTTACTGTGGGAGACTTCGTGGGCGAGGAGTCGATTGCGGGCGCGGTAGGACTGCGCATGGCAACGGCGACGGCGATTACCAATTGCGTGGCGCTCAAGATCGACCGCGAAGAGATGATCCGGGTGTTGCACTCGGAGCACACGTTTTCCGATTTGTTTCTGACGTTTATGCTGGCGCGCAGCATGCGAACACAGGCTGATCTGGTGGATCAACTTTTCAACTCAAGCGAGAAGCGGCTGGCGAGGATTCTGCTACTGATGGCGGAGTTTGGAAAGCCGGGCGAGCCGGAGATGCTGATTCCGGCGATTACACAGGAGTCACTGGCCACGATGATCGGGACGACCCGGTCGCGGGTGAGCTTCTTTATGAACCGGTTTCGCAAGCTGGGGTTTGTGGAGTACAACGGGCGGATTAAGGTACACAAATCGCTGTTGAACGTGGTGTTGCACGATCACCTGCCGGAACAGAACGCGAAAAAGCCGGAGACGCTGACATCGCAATCGTCGAGGGTCGAGGGTCGAGGGTCGAGGGTCGAGGGTCGAGGGTCGAGGGTCGAGGGTCGAGGGTCGAGGGTCGAGGGTCGAGGGTCGAGGCGCATAATTCGACGGATGTGAGCAATATGAAACAGAAGTAATTGGGCGGGGAAACGACAATGGGCATTAGAACGATGCACTTTGGAGGGTATGAGATGCCCGAGACCCCGATTAAACTTTTAATTGTTGACGATGAACCGACTACACGAATGTCCCTATCGCAGATTTTCGCCATGATGGGGCATAGCGTTCGGAGTGCGTCGGATGGTTTTTCCGCGCTGGAACGGATTCGCGAGGCGATGCCGGATGTCCTGCTGTCCGACCTGAATATGCCAGGGATGTCTGGGTTTGAGTTGCTTTCCGTGATTCGGCGGCGGTTGCCGGGGATCTATGTGATCGCGAGCAGCGGAGCCTACACCGGCGACGCGATTCCAGAGGGAATCGCCGCGGATGCGTTCTATCAGAAGGCGACGAACTTTCATTCGCTGTTGGGGCTGGTGGAGAAAGCTACGCGGTCTTCAGAGAGACCGAAACGAGGCATGAGCCCTGATGTGCCCATGTGGATTCCGAGAAACCAGCATAAGGGCACCGGTGAAGCGTACGCGATGATCTCCTGCCCGGAGTGCTTGAGAGCATTTGAGCAACCGGTTCCGGCTACGGATGTCGTGATCGCGCAAAAAGAGTGCGTTTATTGCCAGACGCCGATTCATTATGCGATCGTGCAGCCGCTCGATCCAAAGACCTCGCAGCCATTTGGCCGGGGGCGGAACGGTGCTCGGTTGCCACAGAGCGTAGCGGAGCTATTTGGCGACACGGACGATGAGACCGATGGCGACGAACGGGTCTGTGCGTGAGGTCTAGCCTTCGGCCAGGACTCGGGCGAAGACTTCGTCGATGTTGGTTAGCTGGCGATTGACATCGAAGGCGGCGGAGAGTTTTTCAGGGCTCAGGCGGTCGGTGATCTCGGAATCGGACTCGATGAGAGTGCGGTAGTTGAGATCGTTCTGCCAGGCGTTCATGGCGTGGGCCTGGACGAGGCGGTAGGCGTCTTCGCGACTCATGCCGGAGGCGGCGAGGTCGATGAGGAGTTGGCCGGAGTAGATGAGACCGCCGGTGAGTTCGAGATTCTTTAACATGCGGGCCGGGTAGACGAGCAGGCGCTCGATGAGGGTTGCCGTCTTGTCGAGGAGATAGTCGGCGAGGATGGTGGTATCGGGCAGGATGACGCGTTCGGCGGAGGAGTGCGAGATGTCGCGCTCGTGCCAGAGAGCTACGTTTTCGAGCGCGACCTGGGCGTTGCCGCGGACGACGCGAGCGAGGCCGCTGATGTTTTCGCACGTGATCGGGTTGCGCTTATGGGGCATCGCGCTGGAGCCCTTTTGCTCGGCGGAGAAGAATTCTTCGGCTTCGCGAACTTCGGTGCGTTGGAGGTGGCGGATTTCGGTGGCGATCTTATCGAGCGTAGAGCAGAGAACGGCCAGCGTGGTGATATATGCCGCGTGGCGGTCGCGCTGGAGGACCTGTGTGGAGATGGAGGCGGCGGCGAGGCCCAGCGAGGCGAGGATGGCCTCTTCGTGCTCGGGCTTGAGCTTGCCGAAGGCGCCGACGGCGCCGGAGATCTTGCCGACGCGGAGATCGGCGGCGGCAGCGTCGAAACGCTTGAGGTTGCGGCCCATCTCGGAGTACCAGAGCAGGAGTTTCATGCCGAAGGTGGTGGGTTCGGCGTGGACACCGTGGGTGCGGCCGATGGTGGGGGTATGCTGGAATTCGATGGCGCGCTTGCGTAAGACTTCGCGAAGACGGACAATGCTAAGACGAATTAAATCAGAGGCTTGCGTGATTGCCAGGGCCTGAGCGGTATCGACTACGTCTGTGGAAGTGAGACCGTAATGGAGCCAACGAGCGGAAGGACCGGCTGTTTCAGCGACGGCGGTGGTGAACGCGAGGACGTCGTGGCGGGTATCGGCTTCAATTTCATGGATGCGCTGGACGGTGAAGCCGGCGCGCTCACGGAGCTCAGCGGCGGCTTCCACGGGCACGATGCCGGCGCGGGCAAGGGCGTCGGTTGCGGCGAGCTCGACCTGCAGCCAGTTGCGGTACTTGCTTTCCTCGGACCAGATGCTGGCCATTTGCGGACGGGTGTAACGGTCGATCAAGGTGGCTCCTAACGATGGTTCTACTCCAGTGTAATCGTGCGGTCGCGGACGGAGTGTTGCTATGCAGCTTCGAGAGGCTGATTAGAAGTATCGCGAAGCGATATAATTGAAAGGTAAGCGAATGGACGTTATGGAAGAAGAAGTTGGCGCGATCGAAAATATTCCTCGGCTGAATGAGCTTGCGGATTTTCGCTACCAGTTGCGGACGTTCCTGAGCTTTAGTGAGAGCGCGTCGGAGACGTGCGGGATTGCCGCTCAGCAGTACCAACTGATGCAGGTGATTGGAGCGGTGCCACCGGAGCAGCAGGCTTCGATCAGCTACATTGCGGAGCGGATGATTCTGCGGCATAACAGCACGGTGGAGCTGGTAGACCGGGCAGAGCGGGCCGGACTGGTTGAACGGAAGCATGATGAGAACGACCTGCGGCGGTCGCTGGTGCAGCTTACGGCGCAGGGGTGGGGGATTCTGCAAAAGCTGGTGGCGCTGCATCTGGAGGAGGTACAGCGGCAGAGCGATGGGCTGATACGGTCGCTACGCAAGTTGCAGACGCCTGTGCCGGGAAGCCGGCGTAAGAACGATAGTGGAGAAGACGAGAAATAATGACTGAGCCTCTGGCCGGCAAGTTGCGGGACTACTCGGCGGATAGCCGAATTCTTTACGTGAGTGTGTTGGCCGCAGGGTTGGGGGCTGTGAGTGCTGTGGCGGCGTGGGCGCTGCTGGAGATGATCGCGCTCAGCACGAATGCGTTTTATTTTCATCGGCTGAGTGTGAAAGAAGTCGATCCTTGGATGAGCGGGATTCACTGGTGGTCGCCGTTGATGCCGGTGCTGGGTGGGCTGATTGTCGGGGTGGTTGCGCGGTATCTTTCGCCTAAGGTGCGGGGGCATGGTATGCCGGAGGCTGTGGAGACGATCGTCTTTGGCGGCGGCAAGGTGCAACCGCGGGTGGCGGTGTTGAAGCCGGTTGCGACGGCGATCTCGATTGGATCGGGTGGGCCGTTCGGGGCTGAAGGGCCGGTGATTATTACAGGCGGCGCCATAGGGTCGGTGTTGGGGCAGTTGCTGCCGATGACTGACTCTGAGCGCACGGTGCTGATGGTGGCGGGCGCCTCGGCGGGGATGGCGGCTACGTTCAACTGTCCGATGTCCGCGACGCTGCTGGCGGTGGAGATTCTGCTGTTCGAGTGGCGGCCGCGGTCGCTGGTTCCGGTGGCGATTGCGTGCGTGACAGCAGGTGCGGTGCGCCGGTTAATGCTGGGGCCTCAGAGCCTGCTGCAGATGGCGCCGACAGGCGCGCCGGTGTATCACTCGGCGATGCTGGGCGCGCTGGTGTTGGGAATTATTGCTGCGTTTGTGGCCGCGGGGTTGAGCAAGGCGGTGCACTTCTGCGAGCACTGGTTTGAGAAGATTCCGATCCACTGGATGTGGTATCCGGCGATTGGCGGGCTCGGTGTGGGGCTGGGTGGGTTGATCTTTCCGCGGGCGCTGGGCGTGGGTTATAGCGTGATTCAGCAGATGATCTCGGGCGATAACGGGTGGAAGCTGCTGGCGGGGATTTTGATCGTGAAGAGCGCGATCTGGGTGTTTTCGCTGGGGTCGAATACGGCGGGCGGCATCCTGGCGCCGTTGCTGATGATTGGCGGCGCGCTGGGAGCAGCGCTGGGACATCTGATGCCGGTGATGTCTACCGGTGCGTGGGTGCTGGTGGGGATGACGTCGGTGCTATCGGCTGCGATTGGAGCTCCGTTGACCGCGGCGATGCTGGCACTGGAGCTGACGCATAATGGCGGATTGATGCTGCCGGTGCTGCTGAGTTGTGTGGCTGCCTATGCGGTGAGCGTGCTGGTGATGCCGAGGTCGATGCTGACAGAGGGGTTGAGTCGTAGGGGGCTGCACCTGAGCCGTGAGTTTGGGGTCGATCCGCTTGAGACGATGCTTGCGAATCAGGCGATGCATACCAGCGTGTTTGCGCTAAACGATAAGGCTACGCGCAGGGACGCAGCGGAGTGGCTACAGAAGATGAATGAGCGCGGGGCGGAGGCGTGGTCGCACTGGCAGCGGATCTTTCCGCTGGTGGATAGCAATGGCAGGCTGCATGGCATTCTGACGCGGTCGCAGATGATGGTTGCGGCGAAGCAGGGGGACCTTTCGCAGCCGCTGGCCGAGGATGGGACAAAGACGCCAACCGCGGTGACACCGGGAACGACGCTGCGTGCCTGCGCAGCGTTGATGGCAAAGAGCAAGCTGACGTCGTTTCCGGTGGTGGACGGAGGCAAGCTCGTCGGCGTGCTGACGATCGACGACCTACTGAAGGGGCGCAGTGAGCAGGCGCATCGCGAGCAGGATCGCGAGCGCGTGCTGCGCTTGCGGTGGCCGTTCAGCAGTAGCGCGGCGCGGAACTTGCCTACAACGCAAGAGATGGCCGAAGTGACGGAGAACGTTGAGGATTTTTAGGCGACGGTGACGCCGAAGAGTTCGGCCATCTCGTCGTAGAGGAAGCCTTCGCCGGGCTTATAGGGCTGAATCCACTTGCCGTTCAGGACGAACTGCGGGATGGCGCGCTTGCCGGTGTTGGCGATGACGGCGTCGGCGGCACCGGGGGTGCGTTCGATATCGATCTCGGTGAAGGGAATGGAATGAGTGGTGAGGAAACGCTTTGCCTCGCGGCAGTCGCGGCACCAGTTTGCTGAGTAGACGAGAAGCTCCATACCTATATTCTCGCCGATATGCGGTGATATTGCACATGTGTGGAGAATACGCATCTCATGGGAAGAGCTTGTCTTTGAATCAGACTTGAGGTTCTTCGTGGCGAAACGAAGTGGGAAGCCGAGACGTCCGAAGAGCAGGTTCGCGATGAGCCGCAAGGCGGTTTGGTGGGTGGGTGGGTGCGGGCTTGTGTTGGTGTTGTTGCTGGCCGTGGGTTTGCCGGTGGTAAATGAGCACTGGCCGTATCGCTATAAGAACGTAAAGCCGATGCTGCAGAACGTGCTGGCGAGCAAGCTGAAGATCGACAAGTATCACCGGACGTATTTCCCGCGGCCGGGTTTTGTGGCTTCGGGGCTGACGATGACACGCGATGCCTCGCCAAACAGTGTGCCGGTGGGAACGGCGAAGGATCTGATTGTGGAGGGAAGCTGGATCGATCTGCTGCTGTTGCGCAGCCGGGTGCAACTGGTGGACATCGTGGGGTTGAAGGTGGTGATTCCACCGTCGGGAAGTGCGGGAAGGAAGGGTGACTTTCCGGCGGGTAGCAGCGCGGATTTTGCAGGGCCGACGACGGCGGTGGAGAAGCTGCACCTGCGTGATGCGGAGGTAGATATTCAGCGTGTGCATGGCGGCGAGTTTGTTCTTCCGATCCATGATCTGGTGATTCGGAACCTGGAGAAGGGTCATGCCATTTCGTATGCGGTGGACATGCAGAACGCGATGCCATCAGGTCGGATTTTGTCGAAGGGCAACTTTGGGCCGTTGAATCCCGCGAACCTTGGCGCAACGCCGATGTCGGGAAGCTTTACGTTTGCGCCGGTGAACCTCGGTGACATTCACGGAATTGGTGGGACGCTTTCGGCTTCGGGGAAGTTCTCTGGATCTTTGGCGGCGACGGAGGTGGAGTCGGATTCGAAGGTGCCTGATTTTGCGGTCGGGAAGGGCCAGCCGACAGCGATGAGTGTGAACATGCAGGCAACAGTGAATGGGCTAAACGGGAACGTCGTGCTGCATCGCGTGGATGTGAAGATCGGTTCGAGCGATGTTCATGCGGAGGGTTCGATTGCTAGCGATAAAGGGCCGAAGGTGACGACGCTGGATGTGTCGGTGAAGAGGGGACGTGTGCAGGATGTGCTGCGACCATTTTTCAAGGGAAAGATTCCAGTAGCAGGGGCAGTGGCTTTGCATGGTCACGTGCGAGTTGATGGCGCGAGAGGTGATGAGAAGTTTTTGGAGCGGCTGCATGTGGTTGGCGGTTTCAACGTGCCGCAGGAGAGGTTGACCGATGCGGCAACGGAGCAGAAGTTGTCGGATTTCAGCGAGCGTGCGCAGGGGGCGAAACAGGATGAAGAGGAGGATGTGTTGTCGTCGTTGAGCGGTGATGTGACGGTGCAGGATGGTGTGCTGTCGGCTTCGCGGATTACGTTTGATGTAGCGGGTGCAGAGGCGAACATGAATGGCACGTTCAACTTCAAGAACCGCAAAGTGAACCTGGTGGGGCAGTTGACGATGGATAAAGACATTACTCATGTGACGATCGGGTTCAAGTCGTTTCTGCTGAAGCCGCTGGTGCCGTTCACAAAAAAGAAAAGTGCGGGCGCGGTGATTCCGATTGCGGTGTCGGGGAGTCCGGGACACTACAAGGTGGGACAGAATTTTCTGCACGACAAGTGATGTGTGCGTGAAGGCTCTCATGCTGCGACAATGTTGAGACTGTGAGTTCAATGAGAGCAAGTGTGCGCCTGTGGGCGCCGTGCGTGGGAATGTTGCTGCTGTCGCTGCTGAGCTATGCCGACCGCAGCGTGCTGGCGATATTGAGCCCGACGATCCTGGGCGATCTGCACATGAGCGCGACGCAGTATGGCTATGCGGTGTCGGCGTTCAGTGTTTGCTATATGGTGGCGAATCCGGTGTGGGGCTACTTTATCGACCGCAAGGGCGTGTGGATCACGATCCTGGTGGCGGTGGTGATCTGGTCGTTGGCTTCGGGTGCCCATGCGTTGATGATCGGGCTGGTAGGCATGTGCGTGGCGCGTGGCGCGCTGGGTTTTGGCGAGGGAGCAACGTTTCCCGCGGGATTGGCTACGGTGGCGGAGACGATGCCACCGGAGAGGCGGTCGTTTGCGCTGGGGCTCGCCTACAGCGGCGGGGCGCTGGGAATGATGCTGGCACCGCTGGCGATTACGCCGATTGCGTTGCGTTACGGCTGGCGGGCGACGTTTGTGTTTACCGCGGTGCTGGGACTGTTGTGGGTGATGTTGTGGGTTGCGCTGCGGTCGAGTGGGATGTATCGCGTGCATGTGGCGGCACAACGCGTGGTGGGAGAGAAGGTTGCAGGGCGTTGGAATCGCAATCTGTTTGCGACGATCTCGGTTTATGGGCTGGGTGCTGCGCCGCTGGCATTTGGGCTGTATGCGGCGCCGCTATATCTTTCGCGGGTGCTGCATGTGAGCCAGACTTCGCTGGGGCATCTGTTGTGGATTCCGCCAGCAGGTTGGGAGACGGGATATCTGGTTTGGGGATGGATCGCGGATAAGCGGCATTTGCGCGGAGCAGAGCGGCCGGGAGCGTTGTTCGCGGGGTTTGGTGTTGCGGGATTCTTGATTGCGCTGGCGCCGTTGGCGGCGCGGAGTGCGCATCCGGTGCTGGCGACGATGGTGCTGTTCTATCTGCAGATGTTTGTGGCGGGCGGGTTTGTGGTGCTGGCGCTGGCGGATGGAATGGAGGCTCAGCGGGCGGAGAACTCGGGGTTTCTGGCCGGCATCGCGATCTCCTGCTGGGCTGGAGTGACAGGCGTGTTGACGCCGGTGCTGGGGCACTTTTTCGATGCTCGTGAGTATGCGAAGGGATTCTGGCTGGTGGCTTGTTTGCCAGTGGTGGGGGTTGTGTTGTGGAAGGCGTTGCGGACTGAGTGCGAAACGTCACTTCCTGTACTGGTTGAGAGCCAGACAGGGAGTGACGTTTCGATTCTTTGAATTGCGGCTTTAGAAACGCATGAAGACGCTGGCTGAGGGTTCGACAGTGGCAACCCAACGGGATGTCGCAATACCGGGATTGTTGAAGTTTGGTGCGCGGTAGTAAAGGCTTCTGCCCTGCACACGGAAGCCGAAGTGCGGGTTCGAGGTGAGCATGTCGGCTCCTATGTCAACGAGGCCTGTACCGCGCAGCTGTGTATGGACATGCACCGGCGAAGGATTGAAATAAAGCGCGCCGCCGCCAACTGTTGCGAAGGGTTGAATGCCATGCCGATGCGAATGGAGCACATAGGCGGCCGTGGCTTCGTGAAAGCTTAGAGGAACAGACTCAAGTGGAACGCTGGCGAGAGAGGTGAACCTCTCAGAGAAGCTGCTGTATCCGTAGTTGAGTTCGATGCCGGCCCACGAGACGGGATGCTCCCGGAAGCTCAACAGGAAACCCGCTGAGTCCGTAGTTGCTTGGTGAGGCGTGTTGGTTTGATCGGTAATAGAGGAAGTGAACTGGCCTGTTCCGCCGACTGCGACATCGGCGGTGTGAACTTTATATACCTGAGCCCGCGCGCCCAGGCACACGACAGCTGTGACGCTAACTACCATGGCGAAGCAGCGTAAAAATTTCATTTATAAAGCCTCCTATGCAATTTCTAGATGCATGGATTTTTCGAAACGTTGTTCTTGAATCGCCATGATTGACAGGGGTTTTCGTGTGACAGCCGATATTCGGTAGTGGTGATTTTTTTGTTCGCATGGCTTGCCTGCACCTCATAACTGGTCTGTTTTGACCATGTAGATGTCGTAAACGATTGATATACTTCAGGGCAACTGTGACAGCCAGCAGTATTACTTTGCCGCTTTTACGAGTTGCGTGAGAGGAAGAACGATGACGCTTGGTTTGAGAGCTTTGAGCATTGGGGTTATGGCAGTAGGCAGCGCAGTGGGATTGATGGCACAGACGCCGATCTCTACGCCGGATATTCCGTCGTCGTTTACCGCGCCGCATACCGGCTATGACTATGTGAAGCGCGTGGAGATGGTCCCGATGCGGGATGGCGTGAAGCTGTATACGGTGATTGTGATTCCGAAGGCGGCGATCCATGCGCCGATACTGCTGACGAGGACGCCATATAACGCTGCAGGGCGCGTTTCGCGGAATGATCCTTCGCCGCACATGCTGGATGAGGTGCCGCAGGGCGACGATGTTTTTGTGGGCGCGGGATATATTCGCGTGTTTCAGGACGTGCGCGGAAAGTATGGGTCGGAGGGGAAGTATCTGATGACGCCGCCGCCGTTGGGGCCGCTGAATACGAGTGGTGTCGACGATACGACCGATGCGTATGACACGATCGACTGGCTGGTGAAGAATGTTCACGAGTCGAACGGCAAGGTGGGGATGTTGGGGTCTTCGTATGAAGGCTTTACGGTGGTGATGGCGCTGATCAATCCGCATCCGGCGCTGAAGGTGGCTTGCCCGGAGAGCCCGATGGTCGATGGATGGATGGGCGATGACTGGTTTCACTACGGGGCATTTCGTGAGGTGAACCTCGATTACTTTGCGGGGCAGACGGCGGCGCGCGGTGGTGGGCCTACGATTCCGCGCGAGGGACTGGATGACTATACGAACTTTCTGAGTAAGGGCTCGGCGGGAGATTTTGCGCGGTATGGTGGGCTGGAGCAACTTCCGTACTGGAAGAAGGTGGAGGAGCATCCGGCGTATGACGCGTTCTGGCAGGGGCAGGCGCTGGATAAGATAATGGCTTCGCTGCCGCTCAAGGTTCCTGTGATGTGGCTACAGGGGCTGTGGGACCAGGAAGATATGTGGGGCGCAATCCATGCGTATGAGGCTGTGGAGCCGAAGGACAAGGCGAACGATAAGAACTTCCTGGTGATGGGGCCGTGGCGGCATAGCCAGGTGAACTATGAGGCGTTCAATCTGGGACCGCTGAAGTGGAATGGCGATACAGACCTGCAGTTCCGGCGGGATGTGCTGCTGCCGTTCTTCAATCAGTATTTACTGGATGGAGCGCCGAAGGCTGATACGCCGCCGGTATTTATCTACAACACCGGTGAGAACTATTGGGACAGGTTTAAGAAGTGGCCGCTTAGCTGTGATTCGGGTTGCGCGGATACATCGAAAGCGATGTATTTGATGGCTGGTGGTGGACTGTCGTTTGAGGCTCCGAAGGCAGGCGACGCTAAGTTCGATGAGTATGTGTCGGATCCGGCGAAGCCTGTGCCGTATCGTCCGCGGCCTGTTGTCGGAGCGGATCATGATGCTTGGACGACGTGGCTGGTGACGGATCAACGGTTTGTGGATGGGCGTCCGGATGTGCTGACGTATGAGACGCCTGTGCTGACGGAGCCACTGCGTGTGAGCGGAGCACCGATTGTGAACCTGGTGGCTTCAACCAGCGGGACGGATAGCGACTGGGTGGTGAAGTTGATCGATGTGTATCCGGATACGGTGCCGAGTCAGCCGGCGATGGGTGGATATGAGCTGCCGATCTCGCTAGATATCTTCCGCGGACGGTATAGAACCAGCTTTGAGCATCCGGAGGCTATGGAGGCAGATAAGCCGCTTGCTTACAAGTTTGGCTTGCCAACGGTAAACCACGTCTTCTTGCCCGGGCATCGTGTGATGGTGCAGGTGCAGTCGACGCTGTATCCGCTGTATGACCGCAATCCGCAGACGTTTGTGCCGAATATCTTCGATGCGAAGCCGGAGGATTATGTGAAGGCGACGCAGAAGGTTTGGCATGAACCGGGTGAGGCAAGCTTCATCAGTCTGCCGGTGGTGCCGTAAGTGTTAATGATGACTATTTCTTGGTCGCTTGCATCAATCCCAGCATGAGCTGAAGGGCGGCGTTGATCACAGGCCCGCCTAGCCTATCCTTGGCAAGCGCGTCCATCGGGCCTTCACCAACGTGAAGGCCCGATGGCGTAAGTAGATTGATCCTTGCGATTCCATTCGTTGGTGCGGCGGGCCGTGTCCCCTCCCAGAGGCCGATGGCTTGCACCGCTATGGCCCCAGCCCGCAATAGGTCGTCGATGCGTTGATTGAGTGACGCATTGGGCAACTCCCAAATGACCGCTGCGCTACTGTAGTTGTAATAGCGGGCACGGTAGTCGGCGTATGCGGCCACAAGGTCAACGCCTTTCGGCATGCCTACCTCGACAACTACGCCCAAAAGCGTTTTAGCATCCGCAGGGGACGGATTCGCACCGAGATCTCGAAGAAACTGCCATGCCTGAAGAGATTGCCGCGATTCAAGATTGGGCATCTCTGTAATATTCTTCAGCACTTCCATGGCGCGTTGTGAGTCGCTGGAATCTACGTACTCTTTTGCGCGTAAAAACGAGATCCACGGTTCCGATGCGATAGAAGCAGGGGCAATCTTGATCCAATCATCAAGAGGAGCATCGCCGAAGAGTGTATCTCTGATCTGTCGAGTCTTTGGGACTGGCTTTTTTAGAAAGTCAAACACATCGCCTCACGAGTGGTACACGCCAACACTATCAGGAATATATCTGGTCACGCAGACGACCAAATTTACTGCTCGTGGTAGTTGCGAATGAGGCCGCCATCGAGGAAGTAGGTACTGCCGGTGACATAGGCACCATCGTCTGAGGCGAGGAAGGCGGCTACGCCGGCGACCTCTTCGGGTTTGCCCAGGCGGCCCAGGGGGATGTTGGCGAGGAGCGCGTCCAGCTTGGGTTTGTCGGCTAACAGCGATGTATTGATCGGAGTGTTGATGGCACCGGGGGCGATGTTGTTGACGGTGATGCCAAGCGGGCCGAGCTCGACGCAGAGATCGCGCATGAGCATCCGCATAGCGCCTTTGCTGGCACAGTAGGTGGAGAAGTGTGGGAAGACCATGTCCTCGTGCACCGAGGAGATGTTGATGACGCGGCCGGGCTTTTTGGCGTCGCGCAGCTTGCGGACGAAGGCCTGTGTGAGGAAGAAGGCTCCCTTGAAGTTGACGTTCATGACGAAGTCGAAGTCGGCTTCGGTGACGTCCCAAAAGTCAGCGCCTTTTTCGACGCCGGCGTTGTTGACGAGAATGTCGCAGGAGCCGAGTTGCTGCCATGCGGTGTCGATGAGGCGGGTGGTGTCGGAAATATTGGTGACGTCGGCCTGGACCATGACGGCCTTGCCGCCAGCGGAAGTGATCTTGTCGACCGTGACTTGCGCTTCTTCGGGATGGGTGACGTAATCCACGACGAGATCGGCGCCTTCTTGCGCGAGACGCTCGGCGATGGCCTGGCCGATGCCGGAGCCTGATCCTGTGACGACGGCTACTTTTCCTTGCAACTTGGACATGAAGGTCTCCTTAATAAACTTAGTTTTCTTATGATGCAAGGAGCGAGGTTGCATCCAATGATATGTCCACTTTCACTAACAAAGCGGCAGTTCGGAGATCGCCACTTGAAAATTCCGAAAAAAGCGCTTCTTGGGGTCTCATCGCTCTCGATTGTTTTTGGTTTAGTCAGTTGCAGCAATTCGAGCGCCCCAATATCGACAACGACAACGCCGCCAGTTTCGACATCGACCGGACCGGATGTGACGACCTACCACTACGACAACGCGCGTGACGGGCTTAATGCGCAGGAAACTCTCCTAACCCCGTCTACTGTATCTTCAACATCCTTTGGGCTCCTTGGAGTGTATGGAGTCGATGGTAGGGTGGATGCGCAGCCGCTCTATCTGGGTGGCTTGAAGCCCGCCAATGCAACCAGCGCCGTGAATGTGGTTTATGTAGCAACAGAGCATGACAGCGTCTATGCACTGAACGTGGCGACAGGCGCGCAGGTGTGGAAGACTTCCGTGCTGGGCGCCGGCGAGACAACAAGCGACCCTCGCAACTGCAGCCAAATCTCTCCTGAAATCGGCATTACATCGACACCCGTGATAGACCGGTCACGCGGGACCAATGGCGCGATCTTCGTTGTGGGTATGAGCAAGGATTCGACAGGTGGTTATCATCAACGTCTACATGCACTTGACCTCACGACTGGAGCTGAACTTCCTGGCAGTCCGACGGAGATTGCGGCGACGTATCCGGGCAATGGACCGAACAGCCAGAATGGGACGAACACGTTTGCTCCCGGGCAGTATGCTGAACGCGTTGGCCTGCTGCTACTTAATGGGACCATTTATATGGCTTGGACAAGCCATTGTGACATAGAGCCTTATACGGGCTGGGTGATGGGATATAGCGAGAGCACGCTAAAACAGACGACCGTGTTGAACCTG
>Ga0302315_10003429_pt1 | contig 14283 bp, 11 predicted proteins | sample III_Palsa_N3_1_FD_200532 | JGI IMG/M metagenome (GOLD analysis project Ga0302315, IMG submission 200532) | Peat permafrost microbial communities from Stordalen Mire near Abisko, Sweden - III_Palsa_N3_1 | ecosystem: Environmental > Terrestrial > Soil > Palsa > Peat permafrost | place: Sweden... | reverse complement strand
TACGAGCCGCCTCAGCTACAGCAATAGCGCAGCCTTCTTCAGGGTCGGCATTTACGTAGCGTGAATTGCAATCTACCGTTATTACTATGGCTTTATCTGTTCCTTTTACGCGAACCACTGCGGCATCTGACGGGGCATTAGTGCTTGTATTGGCTGTCCCCACCATAGAGTCGTACTGCTCATATATCCATTTTTTGGAAGCTATGTTCGGATGCCCCAGTAAAAATCTGGCTATTGTTTTGTAATCTGTAGGTTCTTTAACAGAATCAATAGTAAACTTTTTAAACTCTTTGTAATAAGCCGGTTCTTTATATTCCCTATGGTATACCGGCGCGCCGCCACCCAATACCAAGTCTTGCGCGGGTACATCCGCCGCCAGTTGGCCGTTCATGTAAAATTTAAGTCTGTGGCCTTCTGTTACTACGCCTATTTGTGCGCAATTCAAGTCCCACTTTTCAAATATATCTTTAATCTCTTTTTCTTTTCCTTTCTCAACTACTATCAGCATACGCTCCTGCGATTCTGAAAGAAGTAGTTCAAAGGGTTGCATATTCTTTTGGCGGGCAGGCACTTTATCCAGCCATATTTCCATACCATGCTCACCTTTGGCGCTCATTTCGGAAGTAGAACAAATAATACCGGCGGCACCCATGTCCTGTATGCCTATTACGCTGCCGGTGGCAATTACTTCCAGCGTAGCCTCCAACAAAAGTTTTTCCTGAAAAGGGTCTCCTACCTGCACAGCGGGTAAGTCATTTACAGAGTCTTTACTTATGTCTTTAGAAGCGAAGGCCGCGCCGTGTATTCCATCTTTACCCGTTGCTGATCCAACAATAAATACAGGATTTCCTACTCCATAAGAAATGGCTTTAGCTACCTTGTTAGTCTCTACTATACCGGCAGAAAAAGCATTTACTAAAGGATTTACATTGTAACAATCATCAAAATATACCTCTCCTCCTACTGTGGGGATACCAAATGCATTGCCGTAATTTCCTATTCCTTTTACTACGCCACGCACCAGCCACCTTGTTTTTTCCAGATTAAGGTTTCCAAAACGAAGGGAATTTAGCTGTGCTATTGGGCGGGCCCCCATAGTAAATATATCCCGGTTTATGCCCCCTACCCCTGTTGCAGCTCCCTGATAAGGTTCGAGCGCTGAAGGGTGATTATGAGATTCAATTTTAAAGCTACAGGCTAAACCTCCGCCTATGTCTACCAAACCGGCATTTTCTTCCCCTGCTTTGGCAAGCATTAAAGGAGATTCTTTGGGTAAAGTTTTTAGCCATACAATGGAGTTTTTGTAAGAGCAATGTTCCGACCACATTACTGAAAAAATGCTTAACTCTGTAAAGTTGGGGGTTCTGCCCAGTATTTGTTTTATTTTTTCAAATTCTTCTTCCAGAAGGCCAAGTTTTTTGGCGGTATCTAAGGTAGTTAGTTGGTTTTCCACGGGCATTTTTAAATCTGGTAGCAAAAATAAAAAAATGAAAGGGTATTAATAGAGTTTTTTACAAAAATGCATGTTATGATATATCAATGAGAAAACTTGTGATGCAGAAATGTACTTCTGACTTGTTTGCCGTTTATGTAATAAGTAGAGCATATTAGCCTGCCTTTGGCGTATTCTTTCCATAATCCGCTACGTTCTGCATGTTTATATTTACCCCTGCACAAAATTTTGCCGCTTTCGTAATACATTTTCCATGGCCCGTTAAACTTGCCGTTTTTATAGTTTATCACCCTACTTTTCTTGCCGTTCTTAAAATAAATAACCTCTTTCCCACTAGGTTGCCCATTTTTATAATGCTTAACCACAGCTTTTTTATGATGTTCATTAGCATAGTACCCTATTATTTTATGCTGTTTTACTGTATCGGGATTATTGTAATTTACATCGTAGGTACGCACACTATCTCTTTCGAAAATATATATTGCCTGGGGCAACTGGGCTTTGCAAAAGAAAGATATGAAGACTAGTAATATCCCTAAAAAAAAAATTAATAACTTATTATTCATCATTTGTGCGTTTTGTTTTCTATTTAAATCGCTCTAACCATTCAAGCGCTTTTTCCTTATTTGTAAAAGCTCTTAACGGAACCGAAGGCTTGGAAATAAGAAATGCGGAGTTAACAATAATTCTTTGTACTTCGCCATGTATAAACAATACTAAAGCAGATACTCCTTGAAAATTTTTGAACGAATATTCTTTGGCTTCTCTTGTCCAATATTTAGCTCGTGTAGCGTCTGCAAAAACAGGCCTTTTTACCCCTCCGCCTATTGCTATTCTACTCTCAATGTGTCTTTTTTGAATTGCCAAGTCTACTACTGCACCCTCTTTGTATAAAAAATAAATGATGCCATTTTCCAGCCAAATCCAGGCAGCTTCATCTTCAATCACTTCAGATTCAGGTTTCATTACCAAAATAACTATTAATTATATTTATTCCTTCTTCCTGTTTTTTTCCATTTCGTCCCACAATTCTAATGGTACATCGTCAAAACTATTAAACTCCCCTGCTCCTTTTAGCCATTCCCCTCCGTCAATAGTAACTACTTCGCCATTTATGTAGACAGAATAGTCAGACACAAGATAGGAAGCAAGATTAGCAAGTTCTATATGTTCTCCAAATCGTTTTAAGGGAATTCTTTTTAACGGATTAACTATTTTCTCCAACTCCTCAGGAAATAGCCTGCTCCAGGCCCCCTCTGTTGGGAACGGGCCCGGGGCAATAGCATTCATGCGTATATTGTATTTTGCCCATTCTACTGCAAGCGAGCGGGTAAGATTTAAAACCCCGGCTTTTGCACAGGCAGAAGGAGCCACATAGCCAGAGCCCGTTGAAGCATAAGTTGTTACAATATTTAATACAGTACCGGCTTGTTTTTCGGCTATCCACTCTTTACCCAATGCTAATGTAAAGTTATAAGTCCCTTTTAATACTATATCCACAACAATATCAAATGCTTTATAAGATAGCCTTTCGGTAGGACTAATAAAATTACCTGCGGCGTTATTTACCAAAACATCTATTCTCCCAAAGTATTTTTTTGCTTCCTCCAATACTTTTTCTACCTCCTGATATTTTCGAACATCGCAGGCCAATGGGAGTATTTTACCTCCTGTTTGCTCTCCTAACTCTATAGCTGTACTTTGTAAAACATCCAGCTTTCTGCTGGCTATTATCACATTAGCGCCAAGTATAAGAAAAGCTTTAGCCATAGATTTACCCAACCCTGTTCCGCCCCCTGTAATTAGAATAGTTTTATCTTTTAAAGCATTTTCGTTAAGCATTAATAATTCTTTTTGCATAGTTTAATTATTTAACTTTTGTTGCGATTATAAGTTTATAAATATATATTTGTTTCATAACTAATCTATTTTTTAAATGTATTTATAAACCTTTGTTCTATGAAAACAATATTTACACTACTTCTTGTTGTCGGTTTTACTACACTTACAAATGCTGCTTATTGCTCAGCATCCGATGTTTTTACAATCGATGAAGTAAAAGTTAATACCGAATTATCAGGACTTAGCGATCTGGAAAATTATGTTGAAAACCATCCATCAACAGATCTGGTGAGCTTAAAGGCAAGCAATACCATGCCAGAAGTAGTAAATAAATTAAATCCTTTGCAATCTTCAGACTTAGCAGCCACCAATGCCACTTTCGGAGGTCATTTTATCTCTTTCCTTGCTGGTTTCTGCTGCGGCGTGCCAGGTATTGCTATTGTTTTCTTTGCTTCCCAGAAAGACTTTGAACTTACCCAAACTGCCATAATAGCGGGTCTTATTGCTTTTGTAATAGCCATTATATATTTTATTATTGTTGTCTCCAGCCCGGCTTTTAATTATTAGTATTAATAGTTATTCATACATGAAATGAAGGTTTACCTTTTTGCGTTTTTGCTTTTATTGGTTTTACAAAGCAAGGGGCAAAATGTTTTCAGAATTAAAAGCGACTTTACTATAAAAGAAAAGAAAGCGGATGGCAAACAAACGCTTATTATAGGGAAAGTCTATTATGATATAAATTTAAAAAAAGTAGTTTACGATATTACTTTTCCAGAAAAAGAAACCTGGGTTTTTAAAGACGACAAACTCTACAATATAAAAAATAATAAAACAACAAATCATTCCTCTATCAACATGTCGGAATATACTATATTCCACCTTAGTCTTACCGGAAAACTATTTAACTTTGGAATGGAGGGTTCAGGCTATAGCGTAAAAAAAACAGAACAGGATAAAGGCAAAATAATTACTACCTGGACTCCACCTAGCGGTTCGAAAATGATAGGCGATGTAAAGCTAATGCAGGAAGATAAAAAGCTTACAGGAGTGGTTTCATTTGATAAAAAAGATAATTTAGTGAGCAAACAACTATTCAAAAATTATGTATTATTAAATGGGATAGCCTTTCCTTCAGAAATAATTCAAACATATTATACCGATAAATCACAAGAAAATTATAAAGTTATCAATTTTAAAAATCCGGTAGTAAATGATCTTTCCAATGAAAATCTTTATAACTATCCTGTTAATTAGCTTTTTTAGCACATTTTGTAAGGCACAGGTAATAGATGATTTTGCCTATTTAACTGAAGAAGTAAAAACTACCTCTAACCCTTATCTACAAACCGCTAAAAAAAATAAAAACGAAATTGAACTGATGTTTTCTGTTCTTTTCTCTTTTTATAAAAACTATATTTCATCTCAGGATTTGCAAAAATGCTCGTTTACACCTTCCTGCTCCGAATATGCGTTTATTGCTGTACGAAAGAAAGGGGTGTTTATAGGAATGCTAAGTGGTTTCGACAGGCTTACTCGTTGCCATTCTTTAAGTAAAAAACAATATCCGATTGATCATACCACTCACTTACTTTATGACCCGGTAGAATAACCTAATGTCCTTAAAATATTATTTATTACCAGCATTCTTCTTATTCAATTCTTTTAATGCTTATACACAGGATGACAATATTTTTGGATTGCAAAACTCCTTAAAATATGCAGATTACCTTATAAAATCACACAACTATAAAGAGGCTATTCCGGAAATTGAGCGACTGATTTATCTTGTTCCTAATGATACTTCCCTTAAAATTCAACTTATAAACACCTACCTGCGGCAACAAGATTACAACAGCGCCATAAAGAAAACCAGATTATTTTACCCCTCTATCAATGAAATGCCTTTAAACTTTGCTAAATGTTATGGTAAGGCGTTACTACTAAATAGGTCAGACAGCATAGCTAGTTTTGTAAAAGAGAATAATTATTTACCCGATTCTTTAAAGACAAACTATCTTATTGCCTTTGACCTTTTGAATAAGAAATGGGTTCTCGCAAAAAAAATATCCGGAACCTCTACACCTTATTATTTAAATAATATCTTACAACAAACAGACCATATAGAGTACAAAAGCCCCGGCCTTGCACTGGCTTTATCTGCCATTATTCCCGGCGCCGGTAAAATATATACAAAAAACTGGAAAGACGGATTAATTGCTTTGGTAACTGTTGGCCTTTTCTCCTTTGAATCTTATATGGGCTTTTCCAGAAAAGGAATTGGCAGCGCTTACGGATGGATAAGCGGAGGATTGGCAGGAGGTTTTTATGCCGGAAACTTATATGGTTCTTACCGCTCGGCTGTACTTTATAATAATAAGCTGGATAATAAAATAATCCATGAAACAGAAGAAGCTATTACTACTCATTTTTAACTTTTTATTTATTGCTGCCCGCGCTCAAACGCTTAGTGAGACCAGGGCAATTGCCGAATTGCAATACAGTCAAGGAGATTATGAATTGGCTATACCCAACCTTAAGCGTACTCTTTTTTTTAGCAATAATAATAAAACTACACAAGCTAAAACCATTTACCTGCTGGCAAAAAGCTATTTTTTTACCAGAAACTACCCGGAGGCTATTTATTACTTTGACCAGGCCTATTTTAGCCTGGAAAATGACAGCCTGAAAAAAGAATGCATTTTTGAAAAAACATTATGTCTTTTTGCTGAAAGTAAATATCAGCTTGCTTTGGTAGAAATATTAAGCCTGGATAGTAGCTTCCAGTCCCCTTATTTTGACCAACGAAGAAAACTTTATCTTGCTTCTTTATACTATAAAACAGGCGATCTTAGTAATTCTTATGTTTATTTTTGCCAATTAATAAACGACAATCAACAAAAAAAAGAGTTAGATAACTATTTTAAGAAAGCTTTCCGTTTACAAAAAAACAAACCTTACCTGCCTATGCTTATGAGTTTTTTAGCTCCTGGCGCGGGGCAGTTTTATATAGGCGATGTTCAAAACGGTTTAAATTCCTTCATTTTAAATTATGCTCTTTTATTTGCATTTACTTACACAGCTTTAAACTATACAGTGTTAGACGCCTCCCTGGCTTTTATTCCCTGGATTTTCCGCTACTATTTAGGCGGAGTGCGTAAAATTCCCCAATTATATTCTCAAAAAAACAATGCCCAAAAAAGAGTAATATATACAAAAATATTACACCTAATAAAAAATAAATGAATTTAATCGTATATGCATTTAGTCAAGTAAGAAATACCTGATTTTAAGTTTTGAAAATAAAAGTTTTATAAATGGGTAACATTGGAAATATACAAATTTGAATCCCTAATCGATATATTTACAAAGTTCATCTAAATTTATTGCCAGGCTCATTTTCATTACGTTAAGCAAGGTTAGGTATGATATTTGCTGTGCATGCTCAATAAATTTATTTAACTTTGAATCTCGCAAGAGAATACAATTTATGACTACCATCTATACTAAAAAAATTAAGACATACGGTTATCTATGTGTACTATTTTTTACTCTGCTTTCGGGTGTTTCGGCCTTTGGGCAATGTGGCACAACTTATTCAACAACTCAGACTATCAACGCATTTACTGTAAGTACTGCTTGTACTCTTACTGTTAACTCTGGGGTTACTTTAACCATTCAAAACTCCATGAATTTTAGCAGCGGAGGCTCCCTTGTTATTCAGGGAGCAGGATCAGTAATATTTCAACAGGGTATTAGTCTTGGCAGTGGAACCAGTATGGTTACCAATAATACTGGCAATACAACTATCACTGGTAATTTTGGCATAAGTAGCGGGGCTACATTTACCGCCAATGGCCCTGTTACATTTTCCAGCGCTGTATCTTTAAATGGTGGAACTGTTAATATTAACTCAAACTCGACAATGTCCCAGGGAGGAAACTATGGTGGAGGAACCCTAAATGTACAAAACAACTCTACACTAACTATTGATGAAACAGGAGTAAATTTTTCAGGAAGTGTTATAAATATAACCTCTGGAAGCACCATAGATGTAGTAGGAAGTATTACCAACAATAGTAGTAGCATTGCCGATAATGGAACTTTGGAAGTTACAGGCTCACCGGGAACTTATACAGGAGGTAGCAGCACCGCTAATGTTACAGGTTCAGGAACCTTTACTACAACAGGAGGTATGAGCTCATCCAACGGAGGAACCATATTTGGCCAGGCAAACTATACATGCAGTGGACCTGGTTGTAATGGTTCATCAGGCTGTGGGTTTGGGGTGCCGGCGTTTTCTCCTACAGGATCATCATCGACTGTGTATTATTGTGCTAGCTCTGGCAATAAAGTTGCTTTTACAGCTACAACTCCCTCAACAACCTCCGGATATACATTTCAATGGCTAAATAATGGCAGCGCTATTAGTGGCGCAACAAATAACACTTATACCACCCCTACAAGCCCTTCAGGCACCTATTCTCTCAAGGTAACGCAAACAAGCAACAGCTGCGCTAGTACTTCGGCAACAGTTACTGTACAATCGGGTACACCTGCAACGCCTACAAGCATATCTCCAACCACTACAGCATGTGAAAATACAGCCACTACTTATACAGTTGCATCTGTTACTGGCGCCTCTTCTTACAACTGGACAATAACGACCGGAACAGGAAGTTCCAGCACTACGACCAATACTAATAGCATAACATGGACTGCAGCAGGCTCCGAAAATATTAAAGTTGCGGCAGTATCTAATAGCTGTACCAGCGCTCAGCTAAGTCAAAACATTACTGTAACTGCCGCTCCCACTGCTCCTACTGTTACAGGAAGTCCAAGCAGTTTTACTTCCTGTACAAATGTAGTTTTAACAGGAAGCGTAACATCAGGGGTAACTTACCAGTGGTATTTGGGCGGCTCTGCCATAAGCGGAGCTACTAATAATACTTATACCGCCACTTCTTCGGGAAGTTATACTCAAACCATAACTAGCGGTAGTTGCTCAGCTACCTCCACCGGAACAGTTGTTACTATAAATTCAGCTCCTTCGGCCGCTGGTTCTATTACAGGGTCTGCTACGGTGTGCGAGGGGCAGACAGGCATTACCTATTCCATTGCCGCTGTTACCAACGCTACCGGATATACCTGGACACTGCCTACTAATGCATTTATTTCAGCAGGGGCAAATACAAATAGTATTACAGTAAGTTATTCAACCTCAACCTCCAACGGAACTATTCAAGTTACTCCTACCAATTCAAATGGATGCGGTAATGGAACATCTAGTTCTCTCTCTGTTACCGTAAATGCTAACCCTACTATTACAAGTACGCCGACTACTATATGTCCCGGCGTTTCTGTGACATTCAACATAAGCAGCCCTGTTTCAGGAACATATACCTGGCTTGATAATGGCGCCAGCACAGGTTCTACCGGAACATCATTAACTGTAGGAAGCCCTGTTGCTGGCGCTAGTTATACAGCAACCCTTACAAACGGCGGTTGTACTACAAGCGCTTCTAACGCCATAGTAGTTAGCTCGTTGCCTGTTGCAGGCAGCATTACCGGAACGGTTACCGTCTGCGAGGGGCAGACAGGTATAACCTATAGTATTACAGCTTTGGCCAACGCCACAGGATATGCCTGGACATTACCCACAGGAGGATCGCCTGCCCCATTTATAAGCGGAGGCGCTAATACCAATAGCATTACAGTAAGCTTTGCTGGCGCTACTACTAGTGGAACAGTGCAAGTTACTCCCTCCAATTCGTGCGGAACGGGAACGGCAAGCCCTACCTTTTCAGTTACTGTAAATCCTACGCCGGTTATTACCAGTTCTCCTACAACAGTATGCCCGGGGGTTTCTACAACCTTTAGTATAAGCAGTCCCGTTTCTGGAACTTATACCTGGTTAAAGAATACCGTATCCACAGGTTCTACCGGAACATCGCTAACAGTTGCAAGCCCTGTAGCAGCCGACAGTTATACCGCTACGCTTACGGGCGGTGGATGCACTACACCCGCCTCTAGCGCTATAGTTGTAAACTCATTACCTTCTGCCGCCGGTTCTATTACAGGTTCAGCTTCAGTATGCGCAGGGCAAACAGGTGTTACTTATTCTATTGCCGCAGTTACAAACGCAACCGGATATAACTGGACATTACCTACAGGGGGCTCTCCTGCTCCATTTATAAGTGGCGGTTCCAATACTGACGTCATTACAGTAAGTTATCAGGGAGCAACTTCTACGGTCACCTCTGGGTCGGTGCAGGTTACTCCAACTAATGCTTGTGGCAATGGCACGGCAAGCCCTGCTCTGGCAATTACTGTAAACGCCATTCCTGCAGCTCCTACTTCTATAAGTCCTACTACTACAGCCGCTTTAGGCAGCGCTATAACTTATACAGAAACCGGCGGCGGTGGAACGTCTTATCTATGGACTATAACCGGTGGTACAGGCTCCGGTTCTGCATCCACTAATTCAATTACCTGGTCAACAGCAGGCGCCGAAAACATACAGATTTCTGCTATAGCTAATAGTTGCACCAGTTCCGTTTTCTCTCAGAATATTACAGTAACTACAGCAAGCAGTTGGATGGGAACTACTAATACAGACTGGGCTACCGCAAGCAACTGGAGCCCTGCTTTTGTTCCCACATCACTACTTACTGTTACAATACAAAGCGTACCTAATAAACCTATAATAAGCTCAAGCACTATAGCTAATTGCAACGGCATTACAATAAACGCCAGTTCTTCCCTAACATTAGCAAGCGGAAGCGCGCTAAATGTTTATGGCAACTATGTAAATAACGGAACTGTAACTGATAATGGAGGAACTACAAGTTTTCAGGGTTCAACCGCTCAAACCTTCAGCGGCCCTTCAGGTGGAACAACTTTATCTTCTCTTACGCTAAATAACAGCAGCGGCTTAACCCTTAATAACCCTCTAACGGTTGGCGGTTCATTAAGCGTGGGTGGAGTACTTACCCTTACCAGCGGCACTATTACATCAAATGGCAAACTTACTGTTAACCTATTCCTTGGCGGCATAAGTGGCGCAGGTACAGGAGCAATAAGCGGTAACTTGACTGTTACTAAATTTGTAGACACTACTGGGTACCATTATATCTCAGCGCCAATACCTAATTGCACAGTGTCGGATATAGACGCTTCCTTAGGTTACAGTACTGAATATTTTGGAAACTTATTCTGGTACAACGAGGCTAACCCTTCTTCTAATGATCTTTTGGGATGGACTAATGTTAACAATACTACAAACTATTCCGCCTATCCTTCATTAACTCAAATGCAGGGATTTGCACTCTATTTCTTTGGTTCCGGAACACTTTCTTATACAAAGGCTTATACAACTAATAACTACAGCAGTACTATAAACTTAACCAGCACCAATTCAGGAACATCGTCTTCTGACGGATGGAATTTGGTGGGAAATCCTTATCCTTCTTCTATTGACTGGAACGCCTCACCAGGATGGACTAAAACAGATATTGACAATTCTGTATATTATTACAACCCGGCTACAGGAAATTATGCTTCCTATGTTTTAGGCGCCGGAACTAACGGGGGAACAAATATTATACCTTCCATGCAAGGGTTCTGGGTTCATGTATCGACAGACCCAGGATCGGGATCTTTAACAGTGACGAACAGCGCAAGATCAACCGTAGGCTCTTCACTTTTGTGGAGAAACGGAGTAGCCCTAAACTCCCTGAGCATAGTAGCAAGCGCTTCTGGGGATAGTTCACAAGACGAGAGTATAGTGAGAATATTGCCTGAAGCTACCGATGGTTTTGACCCTTGTTGCGACGCCTATAAACTAATGAGCGATGCAGGTTCTATTTCATTATTTAGTAAGGCAGGAAAGGATAGCCTTTCAGTGAACTCTCTTTCTGACACAACCGCTAATTTTAATGTTCCTTTGCTTATTGGAACTCCGGCCGGTTCATATACCTTCACATTTAACGGAGCGGCTTCTTTCCAAAACTACGATGTGATATTAACAGATAACTTATCGAATACGTATCAGGATTTGAAACAAAACCCAACTTATTCATTTTCACTTACCGGAACAGATACTGTATCTAGATTTTTCTTAAACCTCCGTAAAGCCGGCACTCTGACTGCCAATGGGATAACTAGCACAATATCAGGAAATACAATAAACAACGATCTTAATGTTATAATAAATAACAATAATAATGGAGTTATTATTAACTTTGTGAACACTATTTCTAATACTGCAGATTTGACTTTATTTAATATTCTTGGAGAAGATATATGGGAAAATAAAAATACCGATATTAGTTCCGGAAATTATAGCATTAATTCAGATGCATTTCCTTCCGGTATTTATATATTAAGAGTAACTATTGATTCAAAAACTTACAGTAAGAAAATTTATCTTATAAAATAATGATAAAGAAAAGCACATTTCGGAGAATAGTTTTTTTTATTACAATTTCAGTTTCCTACCTGAGTTACAGAGTTGTATATCATACTTTTTTTGACAAAAAGACACACAGCGATGGTATTGAGATTGACGCTATAGCCTCAATACATACTAAAAAGTCTACCCCTTTTAAACTTGTTGATGATGGGTCGTATGAAGCTCCTTATTCCTCATCTATTGAAAATATAACAACGGTTCAATCTGGAAATTTCTTTTCAGGAGTTTCAAATTATACTAAAAAAACCAAAAAAGGTTCAAAAATTGATGTTCGTAAAAGAGGTGACTATGTAACTTCTATTCAACGTCCAAAATCTAAATCTTCAGGCGGCGGCGGCGGAGCTGCTCAGGATGATTATGCTAGTGGAAATGGTGGAGCAGATGGCGGCAGCGGTGGAGGAGTTGCCTCTTCTGGCGGAGGTGGCGGAGGATCAGATGATGGCTCATCTGGTATGAATAGCTATGGTTTGGCTTTAAATACGCTATCTTCACCAACTTCTTCTTCTGAAGTAACAGATGCAGCTGCAACTTCAAACTCTAGTAGCGGAGCCAGGCTTGGAATAAGTACAACCCCATTAGTTGGAGCTATTAATAACTCACAGACCGTTCAGGCAGGGCCTCCCCCTCCTCCCACGAATCCTGCGCCTTTGGATACCAACTCCATAATTTTTATTTTGATGGGGGCAGTTTCGGGAGTATTCATTTTATTGAAAGATTCAAAAAAGAAGAGTCAGGTAGTATAGTTTTGTATTTTTTATGGCAAAGAATCTTACGCCCATTTCACGCCTAACGTCAGTTATCCTATAAAATATAAGTTTAAAAGGAAAATATATACAAAAAAGGGTTTTCTATAGATAGTTTTTATAATTTAGATAAAAATTTTAAAGAAAACTTATGAGGATTTTATTTTTATTTATTCTTATCTCAGCCACTCTTTTTTCCTGCGTAGTAAGCAAAAAGAAATTTGACGATTTAAATTCAAAAAAATCAAAACTTGAGTTAGAAAAAGCAGATTGCCAAGATCAGCTTGGGAAGTCAAATGCACAAAACAAACGGCTATTGGCTAAAATTGACAGCCTTAATAACGAAATTGATAATCGCAATAAGGAAATAGCCAACCTTAGTAATGCAAATGCCAGCGCTGTAGAACAACACAAAAAATACCAGCAAAGCTCTGAAGAACAGACTAGTCGCTTGTCCCAAAACCTATCGCAGCGGGAAAAAGACCTGCAAGATTCCGAAAAAAAGATTAATGAGCTAAAAGCTGACCTGGATGCGAGAGAGGCCAGGGTGAAGGAACTCGAAACAGCGCTTGCCAACAAAGACAAAGCTGTTGCAGATCTTAAAAACAGGGTAAGCGACGCCTTACTAGGCTTTAAAGAAAAAGACCTGACTATTAATGTTAAAAACGGCAAAGTTTATGTCTCTCTTTCTGAACAACTTCTATTTAAATCAGGGAGTACTGAGGTAGATAAAAAAGGGGTGGAAGCCCTTAAAAAACTTGCCGGAGCTTTAAAAGAACAAAACGACATAAATGTGATGGTGGAAGGCCATACGGACGATGTACCCATTGCAAAGGGAACTACCTGTATGAAAGATAATTGGGACCTTAGCGTATTGAGAGCCACCGAGATAGTGAGAATACTTTTAAGTTCCGGCGTTAACCCTAATAAGCTTGTACCTTCCGGAAGGGGCGAATATTCGCCTGTAGCTGAGGGCAAAACCCCTGAAGCGAGGCAAAAGAACAGGCGTACTGAGATTATTCTCACCCCGAAGCTGGATGAGCTGTTCCAGATACTGGACACAAAATAAAAGATATAAGCTTTAAGCTTTTTTGGAGGGGCGGTAGTTATAAACCGCCCCTTTTTGTTTCTAGTTTTTTGTGCCAATTGGCACAAAACCCAATTTATTTACATTGGCAACCCTAAAATTAAGCGCTTTTGGACAGCATACAGCGGTTTTGTGCTACCTAAAAAACTACTAATTGAAGGGAAATATTACCTGAAAAAAATTGACTCACTGAAAACGACTGATATTTGACTGATAATTTCATTGATATTAACTGATATTTTGACTGAAATTATTGAAGGCATGTAAGGTTTTTGCCTGTTTTAAACACTGTGCCAGTTGGCATTTGAGGGGCGGGATTGTATATTAAAATACAAAATTTAGTTTAAAATAAGAAAAGTTTGGCCATAAATTTTAATGTAAACGGGCGACAAAAAAGTAGCACAAAATGGCAATAGTCTCCGTGAAAATTATAGCAGCAGTCAGAATCAAATCTTGATTTTCAATCAAAGGAAATGATTTGTTTTATACTAAAAAGTGTGCTTTGCCATTGGTGATAAAGTGGAACAGGTAATCTTTAAAACAGTCTTCCAACCCTGGCTACACAGGGCGTAGCACTCCTTTCCGGGAACAAGCCCTTCGTGGGTAAAGTGAAGAACTGTTTTATCACCTTTGGCGGTAATCTCAAAAATTATTTTAGTATTAGTCCATTCCTGCTTATCCTTTG
>Ga0302315_10003428_pt1 | contig 14286 bp, 7 predicted proteins | sample III_Palsa_N3_1_FD_200532 | JGI IMG/M metagenome (GOLD analysis project Ga0302315, IMG submission 200532) | Peat permafrost microbial communities from Stordalen Mire near Abisko, Sweden - III_Palsa_N3_1 | ecosystem: Environmental > Terrestrial > Soil > Palsa > Peat permafrost | place: Sweden... | reverse complement strand
AGGCGGGTTCTTTCTATCCTTCCAATCCATATTCCATGCCGGCCATTCTACCGGGTTTTCTTTTAGAAATTGCAGCGATGCAGGTTGTGACAGTACTTCTTTTAAAGCTGTTTTATCATATATACTTGAAATATCGCCGTTCCTATCGATCGATACCTTAAAATATTTGTTTTCCAAAACATTATCTTTTGCTGTTAATGTTGACGCTACTGATTTTTCATTGGTCTCACGCACGTCAAACACAGACATACCGGCTGATGGTAAACTGGCTAAAAATATCAGGGTCAGTTTTTTACCACTGGAAGATATGATCTGCGATGGCAGCGCATTACCATCCCTATCAAACACACTTATATTTTTTGGTAACCTGGCATAAGTAAGTTCTGCGGTAACCACGTCTTGCCGGTCAATTGCCACGGGGTTATAAACCACAACAGCTTTACCTTCAACCCGCGTATTTAATTGATGAGCAATAGCGCTTACGGAGTTTTTTATCACTTCGGAGAAACCATTCATCGCAATAAATTCATCGTTCCAAGCATATTCATAAGCTTTTGGGAACGCGGTACCAGCCATGATATCATGAAACTGGCTCCCCAAAACAAGGTCCCACGAATTATTTATCTTATCGGTTGGATAAGCCGCCCCACCAAGCCAGTCAGCGATGCTGGCAAGTTGCTCTGCCGACTTAGCCAATAACTCGTTTTTGCGGTTAGCGCGTTTGATATAAGACTGCGAGGTCATTGAGCCGGCGCTATGACCTGTCAATAACAGATCCCCGGTATAAGTCGGCAATTTATCCCGAAGTGCAGGGGTGATATCCTTGAACATTTGATCGGAAGAGGTTAAAACAACTTTAAAATTCCCGTCTTTTTGTTTAACACTTCCCACCGCATTCCGGACATCGTTCTCCCGGGGTGCTCCTCCCTGATCGCCGGTGCCGTAGTACCTGTAATCAAATCCGATACCATATTCGTTGATATCGGCGCTCATCCTGGCGGTCCATTGTTTATCTTTATCCAAACGTTTAACTACGTTGCCATTGTAACTGGTTGCGTTTAGTGCTGCCAGGAGCCCCTTACCGTCAGGACCATACCATATGCCCACGTTAAATGGTATACCGTTTGCCGAGCCCCATGTAAGCTTTTGGGTGGAAAATCCCAGTAAGCCGGCATGATTCCATACTGAAGGCACTGTTGCAACAAAACCGAAACAGTCGGGAAGCATATAGTCAGTGCTTACTTTATTAAATTCACGTTTAAAATAAAGATTTCCGTAAAGCACCTGGCGAAGAAGGGATTCTGAGGACGACACGTTTACCTCCGCCTCATCAACTGAAGAACCCGATACAAACCAGCGGCCCTGTTTAATATACGCTGCAACCCTTTTATACAATTCCGGATAATACTCCTTCATCATATGGTAGCGGCGTGACCCTGTAAAGTTAAATACGTAGTCCGGATACTTTTCAAACAGTTTAAAGTTATCCAGCATCGTTTTTTTTATATCCTCATTAATCACCGTTGGATAATCCCAATTCCATTCAGAGTCAAGATGCGAGTAGCCAATGGTATATAATACCGTATCCTTAGCGATGTCGTATTTTTCCCTGTTATCTATTTGCTGTCCTAATACGGAGAATGGCAAAAGCGCTCCCGCTAATAAAACATAAAACTTTTTTTTCATATTATTTATATAATGTTATTTAACTGTTTTTTAATAAATATCAATCGCAAAGACCTATTCCGATTGGGCTATTTTGATCATCTGATTATGGATAAAGCAATAGTTGAATGTCTGTTTCAATAGTCAATTTCATGCCTTCACTTTGTAAAATTTATAACCATATAAAAAGATGGCCACATAGCAAATAATAGGTAGATAATATGCTTTTGCAACGTCATGATTGGCTATCTGCCCCATTATTAAAGGAAAAAATGCGCCACCGACAACGCCCATCGAAATAAAAGAAGACGCCTGTTGGGTATGATTGCCTAAGTTCTTCAGGCCCAGGCTAAAAATAGTAGGGAACATGATGCTGAAAAAGAAATTCACCATCATTAAGGCAGCATAGGATGTCCAGCCAAGCCCCTGGGCTACAATTACGCACATTAATATGCTCCCCAACGCAAATAAGGCCAATAATTTATTTGGCGCAATAAAGCGCATCAGGTAGGTACCAACAAAACGGCCGGCGGCCATCATTGCCATAAATACACTCATATACTTTACTGCCGTGCCATTATCAAAACCCATCACATCATGCCCGTAATTAATAAAGTAAGCCCAGGTACCGGCTTGCGCCGCCACGTTAAAAAACTGGGCGACTACCGCCCATACAAAGTGTTTATGCTGGTATAATTTCTTCGATGGCGCCGTATCGACATTTACAGCCGCTGGATCAATAGCGGCAGTTGCACCATGCGGATCGGTTAGTACCGGGATTTTGATGAAAACGAAAGCAATGGCAATTAAAAGAATCACACAACCCACGCCTACATATAATGTTTTTACGGATGAAAGATCAGGCGAATTTTCGTTTGCCGAACTGAATAAAAAGTATGCGGCTATCTGCGGGCCAATAATGGTGCCTACGGCATTGAAGGATTGTGAAAAATTAAGCCGCTGGTCGCTGGTGCGCTGATCGCCCAGGGCCGCCGCGAAGGGATGAGCTACCGTTTCAAGCGTCGCCATGCCGCAGCCTATAATAAATAAAGCTACCCTGAAAAAGTCAAATGACCGTGCATCGGCAGCCGGTATAAATAAAAACGTACCCGATGCAAATAACAAAAGCCCAAGTATGACACCACTTTTATAGCCAAATTTCTTTAAAAAATAACCAGCCGGGATGCTCATAACGGCATAAGCGCCAAATACGGACAGTTGTATAAGGCCAGATTGGCCTTTAGATACATGTAATACATCCTGGAAATGCTTATTCAGCGAATCACTCATAGAGTGGAGCAGGCCCCACATTAAAAACAACGAGGTTACAAAAATAAGGGTAACAATAAATTTCTTCTCGGTAAAAGCGGGTTTCGGTTGCGTCAGCATATTTTAGTCAGGAATAATTAATATAATAGATAAATAAACTTTACATTTTTAACTCTTCATTAGGTTCAGGGCAAATGGGATTCGGTTTTACAACCGGTTAATATCTTTTCATTATTTTAACCAGCATACGCGCTATTTTTTCATGTCCTTTATCTGACGGATGAAGGCCGTCATAGGTCATGCCAATGGCGTCCATTGGATAAGGATATTCGTCAGTAGCTGGGTTGAAAGGGATATTGATATAGTCGGGATAAGTATAATCCTTATATTGCCCGGTGGCGGGATTCCTCAAACGCCTGTACTTAACCGCGTTTTTTGGCGTAATGCCACTCTTATAATACAAGTCTACCAATTGAAAGCTTTCCATTTTAGCAATTTGTCTAATGGCGTCTGCATATTCAGACAGGAAATGACCATTTTTCGCTCTATAAGAACCATATATTATGCTTTTTGAATTATTTACATCGACAAAGTCGGTGCGTTGCATCGGTGTGATCAGGATAATCACAGCATTGCTGTTCAAGCTCCTGATTTTATTTATAATCGTACGGTAGGCCCCATAAACGGTTTGATTCCCGGTATTATCCTGGTAATCGCGAAACGTCCCTATTGGTAATGCCGTCCACCAATCATTAGTCCCCAAAAAAACAGAATAAAAATCTGCTTTTTCTAAACCCAGGTTATTGATATTATCGGCGATGCTTTTTGCAGTCCATCCGCCATGTCCGCAGTTAGTGTAATGGATATAGGGCAGCTTCTCTACTACCCTATCCATATAACCTTTAGTTATCCGGTTTTTAGTTTCAGCTGGTTTGCCGTTTAAATAGGTGATAGAATCACCTATAGCCATCCAGGTTAGTTCTCTTTCAGAAGAAAAAGAGGTTAGCAATACTACCGTTAGAAACAATAAAAGCGCGTTCCTGAAAAATGAATATTTCATATTTATTAAAGATATTAAGCAGATCACCGTTGAATATAAATCTACAGAGTCCGGGATCATTCATAAGTCGGGCAGGTCCATTTCCTGCTAATTGTTTGTTTAAATAAACCAGCCGCGCCAATGAGCGCCGCTTGCTCGCCCAGCTCTGCCAAAACAATATTGGTGTCGCTTAAACGTGATCGTAACAAGGGCAGAAACAATGGATGGGATTTAGCAATATTACCACACAGTATCAATTTATCGGGTTTAAAACGATTCAGTGGATCTGCTAAAAAATCGCTCATGTTAAGTGCGAACTCCGCAAAAATTTGCCTGCCCTGCTCACTGCTCTGTGCCAGGATAGCCAGTTGCTTTACACCGCTTAGAATAACGCCGGTGAGTTCAGTATATCTTTTTAAAAACCAGCGGGTAGAAAGGTGGTCGTCGGCTATGCTGGTTTTGTATGGAGCGCTCCCCAGGTTCAGGTCCTTTGTTACCTGGTTGGAACAAAAAGCCGAACCGAAACCTGTTCCTAAAGTTACACCCATCACATTATCCTGGCTTTTACCTGCTCCTGCCAGAACTTCGCCGGCAATGGTGGCTTCGGCATCATTACGAAAGCGTATTTCGGAAGGATATAAATTCAACCGATTTGCAAAATACTGTTTGACATCCATGCCGTACAAAGCATCATATTTATCAAATCCTTGTATGTAGGATATACCATTCTCGTAATCAAACGGCCCGGGCATGGCCATTCCAAGACCCGAAACCTGTACCCCCGATCGTCCCTGCGCAGTGTCAAAAGCGTTTTGCCAGGACCATAATATACTTTCAGCCGATCCTTTGCTGTTTAATTCCAGCCGGGTAAGGCTTTCGTTAATTATAGTATCGGTTGTTATATTGCATACCGCAGCCGTAATATGCGACCCGCCTATATCGGCTGTTAAAATATATTGCCCGTTTGTAAATTCTGACATATTCACGTGTATAATAGGTTGTTATCGTTTATAAAATGGATGTTTGTTTTTGAAGAAGGAAGTGGTTGAAAAAGTGCGGTAGATAGTTGCTTTTGTTTGCAGAAGATGAGAACCGCATCAAAAGCATGATCAAAATCATTGAAAAATCTATTCTATTATATTTAAAAAGCACCATCTTTATTAATTCATCAATTTTTAAAATATGGAAAAATCACCTGCATGTTAACAATGCTGGTGTCGCTTGCGGGCAATTTGCCATTTGAAAATTCCTCAAAAGGCGATATGGTGGTTTTAAAAAAGTTATCTGTCATATAGCGTTGTACTGCCCGGTATACTTTAATTCTATCCAGATACCTGCCATTAAAGTTTACCGTTAGAACCTTGCTACCGTGCATATTCATATATTCCAGTTTACCTGCCTTGGCGGTCTTTTTATTTACCTGCAGACCTATCAGCAGTTGTACCGAATCCCGGCCAGCATCGTAATATTGTAGCAAAAAGGGGGAAATGCTGACCAGTTTATTTACGGAAACAAAATTATTGAGCTGACGGAGCATAAAGTTGCTGCACCTGTAAATTTCTTTTTTTGAGATCTTTTTTTTATTTACAATAAAATTGTCTGGACTGGTGATTTTTTTTTGGATATCGAAGCCGTAAAATGAATTAACGTTCTCCATATGTTTTTTAAGCTGCGCTATGAGTCCCTCCCTTACGCTGTCAGGGAAAAAAATGTGGTATAAAGCAGCCCAAGTGTTTTGTTGATAAACTATAATTATAGTGGTGTAGTTTGTCTTAAGTTCCGGAGCGATGATATAATTAAAAACTGATACTTTGCCATCACGGGTTTCTGTTACCTGAAGGTTGTTTAACCATACTTTCTTAATAACAAGGGTTGCTTCCGGAATCCTTATGGTGAAGCTCAAAGGATCACCTGTATTTTTTAGTGTGCCCCGGGTTGCACTGGCTTTTAATTCAGGTTGCCATAAGCACCAGTTTTCAGGCACTGTCAAATATCTGTATACACTAAAGTACTCAGCATTGATGATGATGTTTTTTGTTTTCTTTTGAGGGAGAAACCCTAAAATTAAAAGTGCTAACAGTAACAAAACAATCGAAAGCCAAATTTTCATTTATATTTTTTTTGCCGCGTGTTGAACGAATATGATCTCGGTTTTGTATGCAAAGGGTGTTATACAGTTAGTTCGCCATAAAAGGGCCAATTGTATAACACCTGAAAAATCAATATCCGGTATTTTGTTTCAAATTAGGATTGGTATTCATCTGTGCCTGTGGTATAGGGAACAGGAAAGTATGCTGGTCCGGGTCCTGCGATTTGCCTGGAACCCTTGCCCCGGTAAAATAAGGAACCTTATCGGCCACCTCGAACCGTATAAGATCGTCCCTGCGGACGTTCTCCCATGCCATTTCCCTGCCCCGTTCCGCTAAAAGGTTCGGCAGTGTCAGATCGCTTAACCCCCATGCAGGCACTTCTGCCCTGGCCCTTATCGCATTAACGGCTATAAGGGCATCGCTTGCATCTCCTAATCTAAGTTCAGCTTCTGCCTTGATCAGGTAGGCTTCTCCCAATCTGTAAACTACCCCGCTGTTACTTTGCATGCCATTTGTGCCAGGTTGAGGCGCGTATTTATTGCTGCGGGCACCTGCAAGCCTGAAACTGTCTGCAGGGTTGCTCAGCTGTAAAACATAAGGGCTGATGATACATAGCAAACCCGTTCCGAGATCTGTTAATATAGCACCCGAAGAGCTATATTGCTGTCCCAGTTCCCACATTTTGGTACGTGTATCCGTAGCCGTAAATGATCGGTAGAAAGCAGTTGGCGCACAAAATCCATTATCTGGCTGCCCCGTAAGGTTATAAGTATACATATTGCTGTAATGCAGCGTCATCGCCTCCCAGTTATTGCCGCCGATATAGTTGTTATTGAAAGGGATAACAAATATATTTTCTAAGGACCCCTGATTAGCAACTATAAAATTATCAAGATAATTCGGTTGCAGGCTGTACGCTCCGGAGTTGATCACTGTGTCGGCTGCTGATAATGCTTTTGTCCACTCGGCGGTACCTGTATACACCTGTGCATTCAAATATAAATGTGCTAGCACCATGTAGCCTCCGTATTTGGTCATATGCCCATAATTTGCAGCGCTGGGGGCCTGCAACAAGGGAACATTCGTCAATAATTCGCTTTCCAGGAAAGCGTAAACAGCGGAAGGTGTGGATTGAACAACTTTCGATGGTACGGTATTAAAATCGGTAACCAAAGGAATATTACCGAAAAGATCCATCAGCCCTAACAGGTAATAGGCTCTTAATACCTTTATTTCGGCTGTTATTTGAGCGGTATTGGATGGTTTATTGGCCGGCGGCAAGCTATTCAGAAGATTCAAAACGAAGTTACAGGCTGTCGTCCCGCTGGCATAGCTGCTCCAGGCAATGTTAATATCAGCATCTGTATAAAGTGGCGTATGCGTCCAGTAACGCTGCCATTTTCCGCCATCATACCAATCGTTTCCGCGGGTGGGAACGATCAACTCATCGGTGGAGACCTCATTCAAAATAAATGACCCGCCGGGAGGCATCTGGATACCGGTCATTGGCGTGTAAGCCTGGGCCAATGTTGCATTAACCTGCTGAGGAGTTTGGAAGAAATTATTCTCTGTTACCTGGTCATACACCTTGCTATCCAGTTGCTTCTCACAGCCAGGAAAAATCAATATTGCCAAAAGTATGACCGGAATAATAATTATTAAATGCTTTTTCATCTTTTTGATAATTAAGTTTTTCTTATTTAAATGAAATATTTGTCCCAAGTGTAAAAGTCCTCGCTTTTGGGTAGGTGTTCTGATCAATAAAAGGAGCCGGAATCTCCGGATCTAAACCCTGATATTTTGTGATCACAAAAATATTGTTACCGGCTACATAAACACGCAGGTTTGAAAATCCCTTTACATTTTTGAAGTTGTATCCCAATGATGCATTGTCCAAACGCAGGTAAGAGCCAGGCTCCAGCCAGTGGTCAGAAATTTGAAGGCCATCTTTAATCGGGCTGCTTAGCGCTGCAACTGTTGTATTCGCCGCTGGCAACCTGGTCGTAGTTTGATAATCCAATAAAACATTATTAAAAATCTTATCGCCATACACACCCCTTAACAAAAAGTTAAAGCTCCAATTCTTATAAGAAAAGGTATTGGTCAGGCCATAATTGAATTTAGGGTTCGGGTCAATATAATGAAGCGGCACCGCTTCGCCGGCTGCTGAATACTGTGCTAAGGTCTTACCGTCAAATTCTTCGTTCCCATTTGCATCTACACCTGTATAATGGGGAAGGTAAAACATATTTAACGGTTCACCCTGAACCAGATAGGTAAGATTCGTAGTAGTTAAGCCACGGCCTGAGGCTGTGCCGGTAACGATATCATTAGAGGCAACAGGATAACCGTCATAACTGCCCGATAAGCTTAGCACCTTGGTTTTAACAAACGTAATCTGCCCGTTTACGGTCCAGTTGAAGCCATCGCCTTTTATTACCTTTCCGGTAAGCGCTATCTCGAGCCCCTTATTGCTCATACTACCCACATTCGCTTCTATGGAGCTATAGATAAAAGGCGGCGTTGGCACACCATAATTATAGAGCATATGCTCCGTTTTATCATTATAATAATTAACGTCGCCCGACAAACGGTCGTTAAATAATGAAAAATCGAGGCCAATATTCCGGCCTATTCTTTCTTCCCACTGCAGGTCCGGGTTTGGGTTCTGGCTGTAAGAATAGCTATTGGGATATAAATAGGATTGATTTGAACCATCATAATACCTGCTTCCTGCATTAAAAAGTGTATAGGTTTCATATGGATTGATACCGTTCGAGTTACCTACAACGCCATATCCGATACGCAATTTCATATCGTTTACCCAGTCAACATCCTTAAGCAGGTCCCTTTTCAGGCGATACGCTATATCCGCAGACGGGAATGTTCCAAATTCATGATTTGTTCCAAACAGGTCCGAGCCATCACGGCGTACAGAAACAGTCGCATAAAACCGTTCGTCATAGTTGTAATTTACCCGACCTAATAATGAAACAATCTTATAATCTGACCTGTAGGAGCTTATAGCGTCTTTTGTCGGGTCTCCGGCGCCAAGGTTATTGTCCAGTTCTGCCGGCACCAGGTAATCCTGGCCTCCCGAACCAAACCCATCGGCAGTAAAATCGTTGTATTCATAGACTACAACTGCCGAAAGGTTACTTTTTCCAAAGGTCTTGTTATAGTTAATATGCGCGTTAGCTTCGTAAGTATTTACATCGGAATAATTGCGGCTCGCATTATTAATATTGCCTTCATTTGGAAAAGTAGGGTAGAAATAGTCTGAAGCTGTGTTGTCATGGATAATTGATCCCAATGCGCCGATTTTCAAACCAGATATGATGGTGTAGTCTGCATTTGCGCTCGACAGGGTCTGATAGCTGGTTGCGGTATTGGTAATTTCATTTAAGTGCTCGACAGGATTTGCCAGTGCGTAATCCGTAAAAGCGTTATACGTCCCATTTTTATAGATCGGATAGGTAGGAGGGGCATTAAATATATCGTTAGAATACACGCCGCCATCAGGAACAAGGTCACGGTTAACTGTTGTGCTCGAAATATTTAAGGTGATATCTAATTTATCATTAAATGCTTTTTCTTCCCCGTTAAACCTTAGCCCCAGCTGTTTTTTGTTTGTGTTGAGGATGATCCCTTGTTGATTCTCATAATTGACAGAGGCGCGGTAAGTAAATCCGTCAGCCCCACCCGAAAGCGCCAGGTTATTACTTTGCACAATCGCGTTACGGGTTACAGCTTTCTGCCAGTTGGTATTTGCGCCTTGCTCATAGGTTGACAAATTTATTCCAGGTTGTCCCGCTGCTACGTCGGCATTGTTTATCTTGGTAATTGCCGCGATATATTCAGGAGCCGTTAGCAGGTCCCAATACTTTGCCTGGCTCTGCACGCCGACATAAGCATTATAATCAATCGTAGGTTTTCCGCCATGTCCTTTTTTAGTGGTAACAATGATTACGCCGTTAGCACCTCTTGAACCATATATCGCCGTTGCGGAAGCATCTTTTAAAACATCATATGACGCAATGTCGCTTGGGGACAGGTTTTGGAACTGGGAGCTACTGGCAAGCGTCGCGACCCCGTCGATCACCACCAATGGGGATTGATCACCTGTAATTGATGTTTGCCCGCGGATTGAAATCACCGCACTTTGATCATTGGGGTCTCCGCTTTGCTGCGTAATCACCAGGCCGGCCACTTTGCCCTGGATAGCGCTTAACGGGTTAATAATAGCGCCCTGGTTAAAATCCTTGGATGATATACTTTCAACCGCGCCAGTAACGTCTTTTTTCTGCTGGGTGCCGTAACCGACAACCACCACCTCATTAAGATTCGTCGTCTGCTCAACCAGTTTTATGTCTGCATCGCTTCCTTGATTTAAAGCATATTCCTGGCTAACAAAACCAATAAATGAAACAGTAAGGGTAGTGGCTGATTCGGGAACAGATAATTTAAAATTACCGTTATTATCGGTATTTGTACCTATAGCAGTTGTTCCCTTTAATATGATTGATACTCCGGGCATAGAGGACCCGTCGCGGGCATTTGTAACTTTACCATTAATAATTTTATTTTGCGCCGAAGCCGACAGCACTAAAAGACACATTAAAGTACTTAAACACAATTTAAGTAAATTTCTTTTTTTCATGATTTTTATTCAAGTAGTAATTGTTTAATTGATTGTTTTGAATAATCCGCGCTATTACGAAGAGCAACCGCCGGATTGCGCTAAAAAGGATTTTCCCTAGGTTGAAGCAAAGTTGATATAGTTGATCATGGCGTTATTTGGTTAAATCTTAAGTTTAGAAAATGGGAAACCATTATGGCAACGGAAACGATTTCTGGTAACTATTAGATTAATTTATAAATTGGCTACGATTCGAGATGTTATTAATTTGTCGAATATCTTATACAAAGAAATAGATCGAAGCCGGTATTTTTATGTCAGTTTTATTGACCGTAAAAAAAATCAAACTGATATTAGCATTATATAATTAACTTACAGCAACTTAATAGCATCAAAGGAGCGAAAAATCAAGTATCTAAAAACGGAATTTATTCGGTTTAGCAGATTTAATCTAATGGCTACCTCAAGGTTATGGAACATTATTATGCTTTAAAGCAAACATTCAATGAAACCCTTTGACTGTTACTTACAAAACTATAGACGTTAATATTATTTGCGGAAGTGAAAAGCAGGGATTGGAAAGGTTTACTATGGTTTTATTTTTTTTCACTCGGCGCTTTAACTCCAACCACATTTGATCAAATTTGATTCAAACTTATTTAAGGATAATTTAACTTTAGAATCAAACTACTTTGTTCAAGGAATATTGTGATATTAAAAACAAGGCGTTGTATTCCAGCACGTTAGCACATAGGCAAATGCTTGAATTTGTTAAACTGCGCAAAATCATTTACCTAGTCACCAATTACAGAAAAGCGTAAGTGAACGCAATCATCTATCAGGCCATATTAAAACATTGCCGCAATGGCCTTCACAAATATTTAACGAAACAATCAGCTATTGCAGGAATTATCAGCGCGGGTATTTGAACATAAAATTGATCCTGTTTTATCTTCACTATTTGGCCTGATAACCGCCTAATGATAGGTGTCATATCTATCACTGATCTTAAACTACCCTTTAATAGTTCGCCAGCTGATAAATTTATACTCCTACATTTAATTATTCAAATCTAAACCTTCGCTTATTTCGCCAAATTTAATTTCCATAATCTTATTATCAAATTCGTCACCATGCACTACTGCTTTCGATTTGATTCGCGTTTTGTAAGTATATATAGTACTAATAGTGTTTTCTAAGATATTAGCTATCTTTTGACTATCCTTGATACCCAGCCGCATCAAGGCAAATATCCGTAAGTTTGTGTTCAAAATTTCATTGTCTTTTGGCCAAACTTGATCTTCAGGATTTAGCAATGAATTAAATGTGATAATAAAATTGGGGAATAATTTCAAGAAAATATTATCAAACGTGTAGAACAGGTTATGCCTTTCCTGTTTGATATCGATTTCATTAGCGAGTACCAATATATCCTCAAAGCTTTTTGTTTTAACCTTTCGCTCTAAATTCCTTTTAATTTTTTCCAGTTTTAAAATGTAACCGGAGATGACGTCAAAAAAATAACCGATGTATTCTTCTTTAATATGCGAATCTTCCAAAAGCCTTTTATTAATTTTATCAAGGTGTTGATTCTGCTCCCGGACAACCTGTTCTCTTACTTTTACCGCTTTTAACCTGACATAAACATTCCAGGCAATAATTAGCGTACTGAGTATCGCTATACCCAATAGAATAATTAAAAATGTAAGAACGCGGTTCTTTTCGTTTTCAGAATTAATAAGTTTTTGAGCAGAGACCGTTGTTAATATGGCGACGATTTCCGTGATATGTATTTTGTTACCGTAGAATCGCGCCTCACTTAATGCTTCCGTAAGCAGATATTGCGCATCCTTAATATTTCCCTGTTTAAATAGAATATTTCCGAGTGTAAAAACTGCAAGGGTTTCCTTTGTAGCAGCCCGAATGTCATAGATAGCAGCTAATGTAATTAATTTGACTCTTTCCTGCCCAGCCTCCAGGTTACTTAAATCATTTGCAACCATTGCGCGTTCATGGTAACTAAGGGATTTCCTATCCAATAATTTACGATAGTAAACTGCTGCCTGAGCTCTTTTACCTTGTATGGTAAGTAATTCTGCGACGTGACGATATTTTTCATAGGATTCGGGCTTAGAAAAATAGATAGCCGAGTCAATAGCTTTAATAGACGCTGCGCGGTTGACAGAAGAATAAAATTCGTCTGTATTGTACATCGCCTCGTTAGTATAAGCACGGGATTTCAATTCGTAATACCTAAGTTTGATACTATCAGGTAATGCGTTCACCCTGATTTGCTGTAATGTTTCGAAAGTTTCCTTAAACATTCCCCAGGTTAATTGAATTCTTCCCAGCTTTATTTTACTGTCGTACTGTTTTGGCAAATCATGCATAAGACTACTTATTTTCAATAATCTTGAAGTATAAACATGAGCCGAATCAAATACAAAATCTTGATACTCATTATACAATTTATTACATACGATATATTGATCGGGAAAATTTGAAGGTAATACTTTAGCTAACTCATTTTTGAGTGCCAGAATTCGGGCATTCCTTTGGTTTTCATAAGTTTTCTTATTCAGAATTTCAAACTTCAACACTTTTATTAAACTGTCAGCGGAATTTTGACATTTCGCATAGTGAGACAGCATCACCAACAATAATATTGACAGTAGTACTTTCATAACTTAAAAGAATTTTAATTATGCCTAAGGTATACCTTTAATAAAGACATCAGAAATAATAATAAGGCGAGTAATACAATATTTATTAGCTGATATTATAATTTGTCATCGTCTTTTGTCAAAATGCCATTCTCCTTAGTCTTCAGTCCATTCACAATTCTTACCGGCTACGGCGACTATTTAGCGTTGACTTTAACGAAAAAGTCCCATAATTATATCAAATCGCATTATTAAAATTAATACATATAGATTATCGTACCTAAAAATGAGTCTTTCCATTTAAATTAAAGGATGACTTAATTGGCTTCCATAAAAACAATATATATTACTTCAGAAGCAAGACGGTTAGCCGTCAACGCTTCCCTTAATGAGACGTAAGGCATAAGCGGGCTCTTTATTGATGCCAATGCATTCCGGATCTTCAATTTATATTAATTCAGAACATCTTTTATTGATGTACTTAATGATTAAGGAAAGCCGACTCAAGAACCCTATTTTATCCTGCTTCCAGGGAAACATCTAATAAAGCTTTTACATTTCCAATGGATTATCGTTCCATCAAGGTTTCGTTTACTGCTTTATCTGCAAGCATCTCCATTATTTTATAACCTGCCAGATTAGGGTGTACGCCGTCTTTTGACAGGTTAGCGGGCAAACCTCCCCGTGAATCAGCCATCGCAGTAAAATAATCAAGGTATACTATATTGTTTTGATATGCATAACTTTTAATCATTTCATTAAGGGCCTTAACTTTTGGTAAAGGGTCTATAGCCGGGCGCCATGGTAAAGCAAAGGCCGGCAAAAGTGAAGAAAGCACCACTTTAATATGGTTTGCTTTAGCCAGCTCTGCCATGGAAACAATATTGCCAAATATATCCTCCAATTTCTCTGGGCCATTAT
>Ga0302315_10003420_pt1 | contig 14311 bp, 14 predicted proteins | sample III_Palsa_N3_1_FD_200532 | JGI IMG/M metagenome (GOLD analysis project Ga0302315, IMG submission 200532) | Peat permafrost microbial communities from Stordalen Mire near Abisko, Sweden - III_Palsa_N3_1 | ecosystem: Environmental > Terrestrial > Soil > Palsa > Peat permafrost | place: Sweden... | reverse complement strand
AATAGTGTGTTTGTCTTTAATGACTGTGAAATTCGGGTGGGTATAAATTTATATGATATCATTAAAGAAAATCCGGTAGAGGGAATAGAAATTATTCCAGATATGGACAGTTTTCAACAAAGCTGAACGGTCTGTTTTTGACAAAGAATAAGTATTGACCATTGCATATTTTTAAAAAAAGTAAGGTTCCCGGCAATCGCTGGCCAAGATTCAATTTTTATCGATCAATGCAATTTCACCGAAGATCTTAGTTTTCCTATGCAACCTTGAATAAGACCCTTGCTATCACGGCAACTACTTTTAATGCTTCTTTGTGGTTTACCGGTACAAAGATCAATGATGATTTATGGATCGGAGCAAAGTTGATTGGCGACGATCCTCTAATTTTCGATAATATCATAGGTTTTGAAGGCAGTATTATTTCGGCTATTTCCTTTATGCTTATATCCTCCGTGCCTGACATTATTGTTAGCCCTAATGCAGTTAAATTCATGTACCACCCGGGATATCCGGCGTTTGAAAGAATGTCACGAACCAGGAAGCCAAAGCAGCTTTTGCGTTCGGCAGCAATACCCAGGCTTTTAAAAACAGCCACTCTGCGGACACTTTTCGGATAGGCCGCGGCTAAAGAGTATGCAATAATTCCACCGAAATCATGACCCGCAAGGAAGAAAGTATAATGGCCCAAATGATCGAGCAACGCGTGTATATCTTTGCTCATGTTCTTTTTTGTCGTAACCAGCGGGTGGCTTCTCTAAATCGCAAAGCCCCTTAGGTCAGGAGCCACGACTGTATAATTTCAGGCTAAGCCGGGAATCACATGCCGCCAGCTATACCATGTGCCTGCCATGCCGTGTAAGGAACGACCACAGGGCCTTGCCCGCTTACCACATAATGACACTGTAGGTTGTTGATATTGACTTTTTGGCTACTTACAAAACGCCAGGTTTAATTTGAAATTAACAATGTGTTCCGTTTTACCGCATGCGTATTCATAGCTAAATATTAACGCTAACTTTACCAAAACAACATCGAAAATGAACGAATCTCATATTCTGATTAGAAAAATGACTAAAGACGACTGGCGACAGGTTGCCGGGATTTATAAAGAGGGGATTGATACCGGAAATGCTACCTTTCAGCAGGAAGTGCCAACATGGGCAGATTGGGATTCCAGCCATTTAAAATCCTGCAGGCTTATTGCCGAAGCGCACCATCAAATTGCCGGGTGGGCCGCCCTGTCGGCCGTTTCGAAACGAAAGGTTTATTCCGGAGTAGCTGAAGTTAGCATATATATTTCAAGCAACTATAGAGAGCGTGGGATAGGCACAAAGCTTTTGGAAAGCTTAATTTCAGCAAGCGAAAAAGAAAATATTTGGACCTTGCAGGCAGGAATTTTTCCTGAAAACGCTTCAAGTTTGAAAATTCATCTAAAACTGGGCTTTAGGCGAGTCGGTATCCGCGAAAAAATCGGTGAAATGAATGGAAACTGGCGAGACACGATATTACTGGAAAGAAGGAGTTCGATTGCCGGTGTACATCCTTCAAATTAATACACGATCAAAAAGTTTATAGTATTCATAATCCATTCTTCATCTTTCATAGGTTAGCTTGCAGAATTGGCGAAAAAGCAGGATGATCAAATCGGGTTTGAAATTGTCAAACGTCCATCCACCGTGCCATCCTCCGGGGATAAACAGATACGTCTTTTCATTGTTTGTAAGCATTAGTATATCTTTTTATCAGTAACTAATCTAATTTCGCAATCACAGATTAAATCCGCTTGCATCTTTCTTCAAGTCACATATTCACTTCCGCAAAATTGCCCTATCGTAAATTACGTATACTTATTAACCTAATCGAAATATTGTGTCAGAGATTAACAAATTCGCATCATAGCTTTCTTCTGAAAAAATCCAGTGCAAGACTGTCGACAGTAAGGTGCACCCGGTGACGGTCAACAGATGGATCGGCCGTAAATACAGGAGGAACTTCCTTTTTTATCCTTCATTTGCTTCTGCCAGCATTAAATAACGGCCGGTTTTTCCCGGAAACTCATCGTTTAGCGCATAGGTCAGTCCGTCGCTCATTGCATAAACATAAAGGCCGCAAGGTTCACTAAAAAAGCTTCTCATTTCGCGTATCACCTGCCCGCCGTTTTCCTGGCGCAGGTAGAAGGATAACGCGCTCAGTGATGGCGCCACGTCGCTCAACTTCTGGTAATCACTTTCTTTAACAAATGCAGAACTCATAGGATTCTAATTTGAAATAGTATTGCAAATAATGTGCCTCCATTTAATTTCCGATCCCTTCAGTAAGTCTTGTCTCATCTGGCAGGAATTACGAATAAGGGATTAACTCATCCGCGGATGAAAATATATATTTTAGAACTAAACAAAAACCCCATTAAATAGTTAAAAGAACCGTGGCAATTAATCCGTCACTCAAATCACTACAGATAGCTGATAACAATGCTGTCGCATATTTCATAAAAAAATGAGTTTTAACCTGGTTTACATAAGTAAAGCTACCAAACCCATGCAGGATGCCGAAAATTCCCTGTTACTTCAACAATCAATAACATGGAATCAGGCCCATGGTCTAACAGGCATGTTACTTTATATTGATGGCAGTTTTTTACATTTTGATGGTGGACGGTTTATTCAGGCCCTGGAAGGCGATGAAGCTGAAGTACGGGCAATATTTGAGAAAATCCAGTTAGATAACCGGCATTTTGATATCACTAAGCTCCATGAATCAACAACCCCTAAAAGAAATTTTCCGGATTGGTCTATGGGATTTAAATCCTTAAACAAACAAGTATATCTCGGGATGCCAGGGAGTTTTTCATTGGACGAATCCTTTTTAAAAGCTTCGAGGAATGAGGTATTTAATATTCCCCTTGACTTTTTAAAATCGTTTTACAGACTCAATTTAAATCAAGAAAGGGATCAATAAACCCTTGGGAACAAGCCAAATCAATAACCCGCATAGCTACCCAGTCTATTCTTCCTGTGCAAATGGATGTGAAAGATCCGCTCTCCATTTGGACAGGGCATCACTAAAACTGAAATTTCCATCCTGAAAAATCGCGATCCGCGGGAAACTTAAACTATCCTAAATCTTACAGCTGGTAAAACTTTTAGGAATAATATTTGCTGTTAAGGTATCTGACCTGTCACGCGTTTATGAACAGATTGAAAGCAATAATTTTATGGCCCTTCGTTTATATCCTGGATGTACTCATAGGTCTCATAGGTAAACAGGGTTTTAAGGAATCCCGGAATATTTCCAAAGCTCATTTTGACAGGATCATGAACCGGCAAATATCTCCCACCGCAGTCAAAATTCGTAAGCGGGAATAATCATCAGCACTATTTCAGTTCAAAAGATACAGGATTCGACTGGCGGTCTGTTCTGTAATTTTTTCATATCTCAACCATTTAATTTTCTGTCCATTATTTTAATGGAATGGTTCAACATTTTAAACAGAACAGTCTATGAAAGCCATTTATATCGTTCGCAATAAGAAGGTGCCGAATGAGGATGATATTGTCGCCACTTTTGATGACCGGACCAGATCGCTCAATATTTTTCCCGCAATACTGCCCAGCATTATACCATTCCGTTATACCCTGTTGCGCAATAAATCCCAGCTACCGCAAATGGCATTTTGCCGATGTAGGGCAAACCATCAACCGGTACATAATGTTGGCTTGACCATTTATATCTAATCGATGAAATATTATAATACATAAGTGCATATTTCTCCAGTTCAGCAAAAGCCTTCTCTGGATCTTCGTGACCGGTCTTGTGGTCAAGTCCACCGATCAATAATAATTCCTGATCATCAACAATTTGAGAATGCACATAATGATAGGTTTCCTTTGAATCATAAATCAGTGCATCCGAATATGCACCACTCTTAAGTTTCACCGCTATCACATAACTCCGATAAAGTGCACACTCAAAATTGAACACGTTTATGTTCGGCGGCATATGGGTGGCATAAACGATAGTTATGGCTTTAGTATTACGTCCGTCGCTCTCAGCGATATGAAGGTTGTTTTCGGCCGTTACACTGGTGATACGTGTATTCTCCAGAATTGTCCCTCCCGCCGCGAGGAATGCCAATTGTAAGCCGCGGAGGTATTTTAAAGGATGAAATTGTGCTTGCCCCGGCCAGCTTAAAGATTTTTGAAATGTTACTGGTGTTGGTAAATGGTCTACATAATTTACGGCTACACCTACTTTTTTCGCGCCATCGTAAATCTCCGATAAAAGTTTCACCTCGTCCTTATTTTCGGCATACAGGTATCCGGTTTTTGACGAATAGTCACAATCAATTTTTAAAATATCAATATTTGACTTGATAATATTAAATCCTTTTTTAATAGCGTCAGCGAAAAGTTGTGCGCCTTTGCTATGAAACGCACTTTCGGCTTCTTTATAGGTCGTGTCTGCGAACGTAGTGTGTGTGTGCGCTAGTTCCACCCGTTGAACCGAACCCTAAGCTGTGCGCTTCGATTATAACCAGTTTTTTTACCTGCCTGTTGCAATAAAAGGCCGGTAGTTAATCCGGTAATCCCGCCGCCTACAATCAGGCAATCGAAAACAGTTTGCGGATCAGGCTGCGCCAATGGTAGCTTGTTAGTTTCGGTTTGCCATGGGCTGGTTAATGCCCCATCCCTTGGAATAGTATTTGTTTTCATATAATTCCCCCCAGCGGATTTTTATCGGCCGTTTCCAGCCTGTTAAATATTTAGTCCTTTTAATACTCAGTTAATACACTTTTGTTCGAAGCGTAACGATAATAAATTATTTAGGAATTAACAAAACTTCGACTTGAAAGCACCAGTTTTTCAAAAACCCATCGTTTGAAGAATAAACATTATTGTCAAAACTCTGGAAATTCATCAATATTTCTTTAAACTTCAAGTCACTTAAGTTCTTTAATAGGAATTAGCGGTTGTAATTCATAATGGTCTGTTTCAACAAGCACATTCTTCGGTAAGGTAAATGTTGCAGATTCCCTGATATCGCGGGATGACACGCCTAATTTAATGACGTAGCGCCCTGCATCGCTTATCCATTGAGATTTGCCGACATGATAAGAAGCCAAGTCAGCCGCGGTAATATGAAATTTAAAATGTTGTGACTCGCCCGGCTTCAGTAGCCTCGTTTTACTAAACGCCTTCAGCTCCTGAACGGGCTTGTCAATTGATACGGTAGGTGCGCTGATATAAAGCTGTACGACTTCTTTGCCGGCAACTTTACCCATATTTTTAACCGTAGCTGTGATTATTAAAGAACCGGTTAGGGTTTTGGCGCTAAGTTTCAATCCCGTAACCGAAAAATCAGTATAGGATAAGCCGTAACCGAATTCATACGAAGGTTTCACGTTGAAACTGTCATAATAACGATAACCAACATAGATGCCCTCCTGGTATATAACCTGCTCAGGTTTACCCACCGGAGTTCCGGGGAAATTTTTCGCCGAAGGTACATCAGCATAATCTGCCGGAAATGTATCAGGCAGTTTGCCAGACGGATTAATCTTGCCGCTTAAAATATCGGCAACGGCATAACCGGCTTCCTGCCCGGGTTGCCAGGCCAGCAAAATCGCGTCTACATCATCCTTCCAATGGCTGACATCAATTACACCGCCTATATTCAAAACTACCACAACCTTTTTGTGACCGGCATGAAACCGCCTCGCGATATGCCTGATCTGTTGTATTTCATTTACCGTTAGATTATAATTATCGTCCAGTTTACGATCTTCCCCTTCGCCGGCATTGCGACCGATCGTTATCAGCGCCAGGTCGCAATTTGCGGCGCTTTCATCAATTTCGTTGTCGGCTACCACCATTTCCGGTAAAATAGCTGGCGGTCTTACGCCGGTAATGCCCGGCAGCATCAGCTCTTTATTATTCCTGAAATATTCAGCATAAGCGTTTGACAACTTCGAATCGATCTGATACCCTGCATCCTTAAGCCCTGTTACGCCGTTTATAACATAGGCTTTATTTACATCACCGCTCCCATATCCGCCGGCGATAGGATTGTAGAATGAATCGCCAAATGCGGCCACAATTTTTACAGACCTGGCAAATGGTAAAGCGTGAGCTTCGTTCTTTAACAAGACCATACCTTCAGTAGCAGCCGTACGTGCAACTTTTGCATGGGCTTTCAGATCAGGTTTGTTACTATAGTTATAATGTTTAAAGGTGGGAGACTTAACGATAATATTGAGCATATGCTCAACATTACTATCAAGTACTTTTTCGCTCAGTGAATTATTGTTCACCGCATCGATCAACGCTTGAACCTGGTTAGGCCTTCCCGGCATAAGCAGGTCATTCCCCGCTTTCATTTGTGCGATCCAGTCATGACCGCCAAACCAGTCAGTCATAATAAATCCTTTGTACTTCCATTCATCACGCAAAACGGTTGTCAACAAGTCCCGTCTTTCGGAAGTATAAGTTCCGTTAACTTTGTTATAAGAAGACATCACAGTCCACGGATTCGATCCGGCAATCGCTATCCGGAAATTCTTTAAATAAATTTCACGTAATGCTCTTTCGCTAACAATGACATTTATGCTTCCGCGGCTTGTTTCCTGGTTATTGGCAATAAAATGTTTGATAGAAGCACCTACGCCATTCGATTGTATGCCGTTGATCATGGCGGCGGCTATTTCACCGGCAACCAATGGGTCTTCTGAATAATATTCGAAGTTTCGACCGTTCAACGGATTGCGATGAATGTTTATCCCCGGGGCAAGCAAAATATCTACGCCATATTCTTTTACTTCATTGCCCATTGCCTTGCCAACAGCGGCAACCAGCCTGGTATTCCAGGTCGATGCCAGTAATGAGCCTACAGGAAAACCGGTGGCATAATAGGTTTTAGATGTATTTCCGTTACGTGTTGCCGCTATTCTTACTCCTGCCGGGCCATCAGCAAATACCATTGATGGAATGCCTAACCGGGGTATTGCCGTGGTATTGCCTGCCGCGCCCGGCACTTTTATGTCCGTTTCACCTACGGCGGTGCCGTCAACCATTTTAATTTGATTTTTTTTGCTTTCTGCACCAACCAACAGCATTGCCTTTTCTTCAAGTGTCATGGCTGAAATCACTTCTTTTACAGTGCTACGGCCCAGTTGTGGCAGGGGTTTAAAAACGGTTTGACCTTTAACAGTCAAACAGCAACTGCCAAATAAAATAAGGGATAATAGGTTTAGCTTTGTTTTCACTGACTTAAATTTCAATACTTAAATTGGACGCTTTCATTTTGAATGGTTAATGCAAAAAAAAACTGGAACCATGTAGGACCACGAACCAGTTCGAAATTGGCATGCTATTTTATTATGGATCTGTAACGCTGTTATCAACTCTCCGCGCAAATATCAGGATAGTAAATAAGGCTTAGTTTTATACGTTTCCCATATAAATTCGCCAAACAACGTATTTGCCCAGGCAAACCAGGTTCGGGTAAATTTAGACGGGTCATCTTTATTAAAGGCTTCATGTATAAAGCCTGTGCCTGCATTACTCTTTTTAAGCAACTCGATACATTGTTTTATTTCCTGATCATCAAGACTGGTCATCCCCCTGGTAATAACACCTAATGGCCAAATCATATCTTTACCTGCGTGCGGGCCGCCTATACCCTTGCCCACAGTGCCGCTACAGAAATAAGGATTAGCCGAAGATAGCATCGCTTTGCGCGTATTTTGATAGATTGGGTCGGTATCAGGCATTGCATCCAAGTATGGCAAGCTGAGCAAACTCGGAATATTGGCGTCATCCATGATGTTATAATCGCCTAGCCCATTAATTTCATAGGCATATATTTTCCCGTAATCTTTCAACTCATAAATGGCATAAGTTTTTAAAGCCGTCTCTACCTCGTTTGCCAAAGTATTAAATTCATGCGCCAATGCGTTGTCACCAGCAATGGTTTTAACCATTTTAGCTGCCTGCCGCATACTGGCAACTGCGAAGAAATTAGATGGGATATGAAACGAATAGGTGGTAACATCATCACTTGGCCTGGCGGATGAACAAATTAAACCAACAGGTTTTATCGGGGATCCATATGGGTTTGCCGGCCAACCTTCAGGGTGTTGATCATATTTACGCTGGTAATGGTATGGTCCGTTCCCGTTTTTCCGCTGCTGATCTTTAAAGGTTTTTAAAATTGCAACAACCGCATGTTTCCATCTTGCGTCAAACGGTGAAGTATCCCCAGTCGCCTGCCAGTAACCATATGCCAGGCGAATGGTGTAACATAAAGAATCCAGCTCCCATTTGCGTTCATGTACACCCGGCTTCATTTCGGTCAGGTCGTTTTTCCAGGGGCTTATCTTTGTCGGATCATCATAAAAAGCGTTGGCATATGGATCGAGCAAAACACAGGCGGTTTGACGGTTGATCACCCCGCAAATTAGTTGCTGCAGTTCTTTATCCTTCTTAGCGAAATTTAAATAGGGCCAGACCTGTGCACTGCTGTCCCGCAGCCACATCGCATCAATATCGCCGGTAATAACATAGGTATCAGGTTTACCGTTTTTTATCTGGTAAGTAACTGTGGTATCCAATGTATTGGGGAAGCAGTTATTAAATAGCCAGCCAAGTTCTTTATCCATCACTTTTGACTGGAACTCGCTAATAGCATTTTCTATTGCCCTGCTTTTGAATTTTCTTTTAGCTACGGCAACGCGAACCATCGGGTAGGTGGAGTCGGCAAAGGCAGGTATACGGCTAATGATTAATCCGGCAGTTAGTATAGATGTATTTTTTATAAAAGTATTTCTGTTCATTGTTTTGTTAGTTCTAATAAGCTTAAAAATCAGTAAACGTTTTAGATTGTTACTACATTTTGATATGGTTTTGTGCCTTCATCATTACGAGGCTTTCACTGCGAGCATGTGCTCCCACCTATATCAATCCTTAAATGTTTATCGGCAATGCCATTGCGGTGCATATCTCCAGTATAAAAATTATATGAAATTTATATAATCATCCATATTAGCCAGTCCGCCTGCGGTCAGAACACAGTGGATGGGTCATGCAATTTCTTATCGCTTTTAGAGCGCTCCGAAAGCAAATAAAGAATTTGTTTGAGCTTGATCATATTCTTGCTTTACCTCGTATCGCCTCTGGTAATCCCATTTTCACCAAATGCATCAATGGCGAACCAATATTTCTGATCTTTATTCAAGCTGCGGATGGTCAAAGTGGTATCGTTATAAACCTGATAAACTCGGTTCAGGTGTTCTTTAAATACCCCAAACCTAATATTGTAGCCCGTAGCGTTAGCTTCCTTTTTCCAGCGGAGAGTGACATTTCTTGGATCAGTGGCGTCTCTTATCGCTTTAAAGCTGGTAACCTTTGCAGGCTTTTTACTATTGCCTTTGCCGAATATCCGGAACCCGGAAATAGCGAATGTTCCGCCGGGTACACGGTAATTGATTACCTTAAAGTATCGTGCCCTGACCGGTGTGCCAAAACTATGGTACTGATGCGTCAGATCTTCTTCATTTTTCGTTTGATCAACCAATGTCTTCCAATTTTTATTATCATTTGAATATTGCAAAAGATATTGCTGTGCCTTTATCCCATCACGGCCGAAAAGCTGGGTATTGTTCTCCGCGAAATTGAGTTGTATCGCGTTAACGGTGGCTGTTGAGCCGAGGTCAACACTTAACCATTCTCCTTTAGTACCAGTTTTGGCGCTCCAGTAATCACGGATCTCTTCATTAACAGCAAGCGCCGGCGGGTTGGCGTCCAGGCTCGACGATGCTTCAGCCTTTTTATTATAGGAGAGCATCATCCAACCGGGATAAAGTTCCCTAACATCTTTGATCTTATGATCGGGCATAATCATTGGATAATCTCCAAATTCAGTATGAGCGATCATTTCGCCCCCTTTATCAAAGGTGACAGGAAATAAGCCCAGTCTGCGCTCGAATATATCCTTCACAGAAATTGTCATGGTTGATATATGCCAATAGTTACCGTACTTATCCTGAAATGTTGCACTATGACCTGCACCGTCAATAAAACCCTCTGGCTTAGCAGAAAATGGGTTAGTTGCCGCGTAGACAAAGGGGCCCAGCGGATGTTCAGACACATAATAGCCATCTGCGTAACTTTTATACTGGGTTCCCGGCGCAGAATATTGATAATAATATTTCCCTTCATGTTTGGTCATCCAGGGTGCTTCGGTCCATGGTCGGTCGGTCATGGTGTTATAATCGCCGGGTCTTTCCCAACCATGTAGTGCGGGGTTTCCTATTAAAACATTTACAGGTTTTCCGATCGGATTAAGTTTATTATTCGCATCCAGTTCCACAGCCTGCAAATAGTTATCACTGGTACATCCAAAATACATATAAACCTTGCCATCAGTATCCTGGAACATATCAGGATCCCCTACCGCCAGTGAAAAGGAATCATTATATATCTGCCACTTTCCGCTAACGGGGTCATCCGATTTATAAATAACATGACTGGCCATACCCAGATAATAAAGTGAACCATTTATGACAGTGACCGAAGGCGCATCCTTTTCAAACGGCAGGTCCTTGGTCGTTATAAAATTCCATTTGAGCAAATCCTTCGAATACCAGTAACCGCCGGAGGCTGTAGCAAATAAATAATAGGTGTCTTTATATAAAACGATAACCGGATCGGCCGCCGTGCGGCGTGAGGGTTTCGTCAATTGAAACCGATAACTTATGTTAAGCGGGTTACAAAAGGTTTGCTGGGTTTTTGCTATCATTGGTGTAAAAAAAATGCAGCCAACTAAGAAAAAAATAAGAAATCGAAAATGAGGATATTTAGAAATCATATAGTAATTATACTTTATTTAGGGTGGATTTTCAATTAACGTAAGGGCTTAAAACTTTTTGCCAGTCATCATAACCTTTTGTATTTAAATGGATATAATCCGATTGAAAAAGACTAGAGTCCGGCAAGCTTGTACCGGATTTATAGATAACGGCGTTCATATTAATAAACAGGCTGCGTGGCTTATTCTTTAGGTAATTTTTTATCAGGGCATTCGCCTGATTTACTTGATCGGCATATTTCGCCCTGGCTATACCCTGCTTTATAGACATAAAATAAATCTGCGCATTCGGTAACTTTTGGTTGATTAGTTCCCAGAGCTTATTGAACTCATCAGCTACAAATTGGGCGGATCTCCCTGATGCGATGTCATTTTCACCAGCGTATATAAATATTTTGCGCGGCTGATAAGAAAAGAGTATATAGGGTGTATAATAGTCCACGAGCTGCCAAAGCTCACTACCACCGACGCCACGTCTAATGATCGGTTTACCGGGAAACCTGCTTTCCAGATCAGTCCATTTTCGGATAGAAGAACTGCCAATAAATAATATTCCGTTTTTTGGAGGAAAGTGTAAACTGTCCTGGTGCTTGAACGCTCGTATCTCATCAGCAAATGGAAAACCCTGTTGCCCACGAACCTGTATGGCACTTATCAGGCATAAAAAAAGTAACAATAATTTTTGTTTCATAGTGAACGTAAGGTCTAAAAAAAACACAAAAGAAAATTGTTATATCATTCATTATTATTGACGGGACGTACATTTATATCATTAGTCGACACTCATAAGCTGGCCAATAAATACGTAAGAAACTTAGTGAATCTTTGTCATTACAGCGTGATGAGGAGATTTAACCGAACTGCTTAAAGCGCCTGTCGGTTCTCATAGTTCGGGAGTGAATTAGATATATTCTGATGTTTAAGACCAATAGACTACACTTTATTGTAACCTAATTCGCTTTCAGAGGAAAAGCTGGCATGTAAGAGGTCTGACAGGTCTAATTTTAAATTTGAAACGGTTTTTCAACTCGTTCCTGTCTATACAAATTCGATCACATGCAGTCAAATGTTTGGAAACAAATTTAAAATTCTTTTGCTAGCTGACTATTTGTTTTACGTATCACGAGAAAGTCATTTAATAGCCACTACCGTCAATCAATTTCAAAATTGTCAATCTTAAGTTGTTGTTGTGTTTATTGGGGGATTTTATAAGAAACCTATAAATAAAAAACCAACTCAGATGAGTTGGTTTTTAAATTGATTTTAAGACTCCCATCACTGGCCAGAATTTGAAACGAGTGGATTAATCATGGTTTTAAAGTAATTGCGTGTAGGATAACATGAATGCTACGATGAGTTTAAGATAGTGCTTCATTTTCAGGGGTTGACTGCCATTAATGCTTCCTCAGGAGACTTTAGAAACAATTGATATATTTTTTCTGTATCCCCTACGTGTATTTCCAATTCATCTTTTTCAAAACTGGCCATAAACCACGCTGCCACTTCCGCAGCGGTAATTTTAGGAGCATCCAATCCTTTTGCTAAAGGAGTTTCTGTTAACGGGGGCATTAAATCAAAAAACTTAATGCTTGACCCCTTTCTTTTTAGCGCCAGCCGCGATGCCAGGGCGAACGAATGTAGTGCGGCCTTAGTGACACTGTAAGTTGGGTAATTCAGGTTTGGAACAAATGCAAGTCCGGACGTTGTAACTACAAACGCTGCATCCTCTTTGGTACTTAATAATGGCTCCAAGGCATGGGTAAGCCTGACGTTTGCAATATAGTTGGTGTTGATCTCCGACTTTGCATATTCCAGATCATATTCGGTGCTATAAAGCGAATAGTCATTAGCTGCGCCCGCATTGAGTATGGCAATGTTCAATTCACTATAATTCAGCTTAATCGTTTGAATGAGTTTATTAATTCCATTCTCGTCAGTCAGGTCCACAGCAATGGCGACCGCGTTTTCCAATTTTGCCGCTTCAATTTTAAGCTGGTCTATTGATCTGTCCGCCATGATCACTTTATTGTTTTTTTGGCTGAATAGTTTAGCGATTTCAAGCCCTATGCCGCTGGCAGCGCCTGTAATTAATATGGTGTTTCCTGATGTTTTCATGGTTTTACTTGAGATTAATATTATATAAATTCTTTTCGAGATTTTTTTTCAGGTCAGTTCTGATGATTCGTTCCCAGCCCTCTTCAAACCTGCGTCTTGCAAAATGAGGGTCATGTGGAAAGCTTGCCAGACCTGTATGCGTGAGCTTCAGCCTTGTCTTGTCTTCTTCTTTAAATAGCTCAAAAGTCACTTCTGAACTTCCGGGATAACCTTTATAGATCCAGCTATGCGCTATTAACTTACCGGCTATAACCCGCGTGACGCGCCATTCTTTTTTAAAATCAGACCCATCATCGGTAAATTGAAACTCAAAGCCGACAACAGGCTCAAATTTTATGATTTGAGGAAAATACCATTCCCTCATCTGATCTTCCTCTGTAATCGCTTGCCACACTTTTTCTATCGGAGCATCGTACACTTGTTCAATTATAAATGGAGTATCCATACGGTTAATTATTTAACGTTACCAATTCGTAACATCTAACCAACGGTTAAACAATTTCATAGTTTTTAATGTTATGGTATCTTTGGGGATACTGAAATGAACGATCAGGAGAAACATATTTTTTATCGTGATGTACAGGATGCACTGGATCTCATGAGAGGACGCTGGCGCGGAGCCATAATGGCCTCATTATGTGGTGATGCAAAACGCTTTTTAGAACTTAAGACCGACCTAAGCCCGATCACATCACGGGTATTGATTAAAGAATTGCGGTTTTTGGAAGAGAATAAGCTAATTACAGTCGAGAGACGTGTTTCAGCAGAAAATTCGGTTCTCTATGCCCATTCTGAACATGGCAGCAGTTGCGGCCCAATCATTTTGCAACTTCGTGAATGGGCGGTGAAACATCGCGTTATTATGCTTGAGGCGATTAGAGCAAAATAAATATTTTAAAGATTCCTAAATACAATAAGCTTAAGGCTTATTCCGATATGTCACTGGCATGTATATTACATCAGTAATGTTTAGCCAAGAGATTATCGATTTATGGAAAAATTATATATTGTCAACTAGTTGGACTTATTGGATCAAGATTTAGTGAGGAGGTACTGAACTGCCGGGGCAATAAACTCATCCTGTTCCCATGTTGGGTTTTAATCTTTTATCATTAGTACAAGACTGTTCACTAATTCTATATTGGATTTTTTGTCGTTTGCATGGATGGCGACCAACTTTTTAATGCTGGTAAAATATTGCTGAACAGCTTGGATAATTTCATTACCGCCAATATTGCCATGCCCTGGAACGATGATCCTGTGCTTTTGATTAGCCATGTCCTGCAGGGCGTATTCCCATTTTCCGAGGTCGATATCACTGGCTTCTATCAGC
>Ga0302315_10003419_pt1 | contig 14312 bp, 12 predicted proteins | sample III_Palsa_N3_1_FD_200532 | JGI IMG/M metagenome (GOLD analysis project Ga0302315, IMG submission 200532) | Peat permafrost microbial communities from Stordalen Mire near Abisko, Sweden - III_Palsa_N3_1 | ecosystem: Environmental > Terrestrial > Soil > Palsa > Peat permafrost | place: Sweden... | reverse complement strand
ACCTTAAAACCCAGCTTTCTAAGCACCAAACAGCTGTTGACCACTAGATGTATTATTACTATTATATTAGTTAGACTAATATCATGCTACTACTTTGTCTTTGCCAGTTTCAACATATACATGTACAAACTAAACATTCCTTATCTCCTTGTGGGTCATAACGATGCTTAGTAATGGTAGTAGTTTAAGGTTAAGTTAAAGTTAACACCTTAACTTAGAACTATATGATAACTGAAATATTAGACTAACCAACTATGTGTCATAAGAGTTCTTAGTATATACCTCTGTAGTCCTATAGTCCTATAGTCCTATAGTTCTTCTATAGTTGAGTTAGTGAATAAGTTTGCAATAAACAGTCTAAATTACTATTTAGAGATAGATTATAGCTGAAGTTAACACCGTAGCTATGGATGCAGGTCAAGGCAATAAGACTGTAACCGTGAGTACTAGTCACAGTCATGTTGGTACCGAGACTGGAACAAGTTACAACTACAACTACTGTGGCAGTGGTGGCAGTGATGACCGCTGTCTGATTATTGACGGTCAGACCAAAGTCAACCTGACTACTGGTCAGGTTGAAGGTCCACTGCCTGTACCCTTTAAGAAGGTGGCTAGTGCTGTGCTGTCAGCCGATGAGCAACCTTGTCACGCTGTACACTACATCAGCTATGCCAACTTCCATTGCTTCACCAAGGCTGGTAAGCTCTATGGTCCGATCTATTGCGACGTTGGGGATGAGCCTGATGAGTTTGATACACCACAAAAATCGCTGATGCTTGTCAACGATGAACTATATGGTCTCAGGAGGGACAAGTACAACTATAAAACTATCTATCATCATGGATTGATTATGAACAATCACCTACGTGATATTACTAGTAACGGCAAGGTAGTTGAGCGGCATCTAGCATCTATTCCACCTATCATGTTCGATCTGGCTGTTATCCTCAATCTCGTCTCACCCGGTCTGCATCTGATTCTGATCAGATAACACCACATTTCGACTAGATTACATGGACAGTCAAGATGTTGGGCAGACAACTACTATATATGTTGTAACTTAGAGTTACAACTCTAACTGTATGTATGCATGTATATACATATACAGGAAACTTCAACCACTAGTACCATACAACTTTTCTGTTGTTATTTCTAGTATGTTGCAACTTAGAAGAGTTACAAACTGTAGTCATTCCAACTTATAACCTAAGGTTATAATTCTCATCATCTCTCTAAATTGGAAGTCATCCAAGTTATAATTGCTCTAAATTGTAACTTCTCTAGGTTAGAAGTTAGAGTTAGAACTCTAACTTAATACTGCAATCCTAGAGTTCTAACTTAGTGTAAGATTTTAGACTCTGATCTTGGATGGTTAAAATTTACAGTCATAAGACTTAGAGGGGTTACAACTTACAGTTGTAACTTAGAATAATTACACGAATCATAGTACTTGTAAGTTCGAATTACAGTGCTCATAGTTTGGAGTTACAACTTTTATTAATGGTCTCTACAAGATTTTAGCAGACAGTGTATAAGGAAGAATAGGTTATACCAAATTTGCTGCGAGATTGTAACCCTACCACAACTTCTAACTACTACAACCCACAACTTGATTAGATTAAAGTTACTGACTTAGTTAATAATTGATTAAGTGGGTAATTGAACCCTATACAGCTACAGTCTAAACCTGTTTAGACTGCAATTTGTTAATAGAAGGAAGATGGTGAGTAAGACACTAAAGCTGTGGTTCAGCTCCAAAGAGTGTGGCCAAATACTAAGTGGTGTAGAGGTGGTGACAGATGAAGTCTTAAAAGATATCAAACGGAAATCTGGTTTCACTATCACTAGATGTGACATAGCAGCATTCCCTAAACTGCTGGAGAGTTTTCCTAGTTATAACGGATTACTGTATAGAGGTGTATGTAGTGATGATAGGTTGTATCAACAAGTTTTGGCTGGTCAAAGTCAGGTCGAGACTACACACTACTACTCCTGCTCTAAGAGTCGACGATATGCACAGAGCTTTTCAACTCGCGATAGGATACTACTAGTTATCCGCTGTAGTCACAACTTTGATGTGTCGCAGTTGTCACCTGAGCGAGAAGTTATCCTTGATCGACATGTCATACTGTCTGTTGATGATATTGTCTATGAGGACAATAGTAGTGACAGTCTTATGTTAGACGTTGTAGATAACGGTTTCACTGTTGTGCACCTACGCTGCACTCTGTAACCTTTAAAGTTAACTTTTCATCATAGACATCTTATCATAGATTTGCAACAGTTATTACTAGCCCAACTAGTAATAGTAGTATTGTACTTTTGATAGTTCTAACCTGTAAAGGTTAGTGTCAGTAACATCTATAACTAACAGTTTATAAGTTGTGTGTTATAGTATACAGCTTGTACTTGATCAGACAGGTTTTGGTGTAAATACAATCTATAATAGTTATAGATTATAGCTAATCTCAACTAATCTCTGACAGTTATAGATTATAGCTAATCTTAACCACTTCATAACTTACAAGTTGGTAAAAACTGTAATCTTCTCATAGTGTAGACAGACTTCACTCTCTCTCTCTCAAACTGGTAATGGTAGTAACTTAGTTACTACTTACAATTACACCAAAAAAGACAACTTACTGGAGACGATCTACCAAAAGACAACTTACTGGAGACGATCTACCAAAAGACAACTTACTGGAGACGATCTACCAAAAGACAACTTACTGGAGACGATCTACCAAAGGGCATCCCTGTTGGTGGTAGATGGCTCACTAGTGGCCGACGCCGACGCCGAGCTGATAGAGGTCAAATAGACAGGCTTGGAGGTAGCGGCAATGTTGCTGGGAAGGGAGATGTCAGATGGCAGTTGGCGACGGGGCACAGATCCACTACTGTGGGACATGACACTGATGCCGCGAGGCGCCATAGAGAAGCTGTGGCTACTGTTGTAGCCGTAAGCGTGACCATAACCGCCGTAACCATATCCTTCGGCGGAAGACGAGCCTGACATGGAGTTACCGGTCATAGACGTAGCTATAGCGGTGCTGTTGCGAACCTTCTTACCCTCAATATACCAGATGGCCACAATGTTGCTGACATGGTTGCTGTGCTTGGCCTTAATGGGCATGTGGTGCAGCAGCAACTTGATGATGTAGACCCACTTGATGTCCAGGGTCTTGTTAGGAATAAGATGACAGAAGCCATTAATAGCACCAGTCTCCCTTGATTTCAAGGGGAACTTCATGGTGTAGGCCTCACGAGGCAAGCCAATGTTGCTAAGGCAGTTAGCGATGATGGCATCGGCTTCCTGCTGAGTGTAGTCGTTGGGAATACAGGTGATGTGAAGGTCAGTTGTTTCGCCCTTATCTTGTTTGGGGTAGGGAAAGGTGGACCATTTGTAGTCTTCGACGTGCTCCTTGTAATCAGGATATCCACGTAGGAATTCTGTCATGACTTCGCTCTTACACATTACGCGGTTCTTATTCTTAGTCTCCATAAGCACCTTCTTGTCCACGTCCCAACGTTTCATGATACAGACGGAAATGATGGGACCAGCTTCACTGAGCTTGCGCTTAAGTTCATCCAAAGCTTCAGAGGACTCAATAACATAGACGCTAAAATCCGGAGGCACCAGCATCAACGGTGACAGTGACAGTGACAGTGAAGACGTCAGTGATGACGTTGGGCTTGACATCTGAGGGATCACGTGGGCTGATGACATTTGGTATATTTTAGTTTGACCTATTATTTTTAAGAAATTTTACTTGGGTTAACATTTTGATTAATAATGGGTTCTATTAGCGATTTTATCCTAGCCTTATGCGCCATATAATGTTCGAATACAATAGTAATTTTTACCGTTTTGGTTTGCTGACTGACAGCAAGAGTAATTTTTACCGTTTTGGTTTGCTGACTGACAGCAAGAGTAATTTTTACCGTTTTGGTTTGCTGACTGACAGCAAGAGTAATTTTTACCGTTTTGGTTTGCTGACTGACAGCAAGAATAGAACATCTGTTAGGTTGTTAACATTTATATCTCTCCAAGAGATATACAGTTTCGTGGTGGTAACTATGAGCTGTCTTTACCAACGTTGTTATCGCTGTCTTTACCAACGTTGTTATCGCTGTCTTTACCAACATCGATAACACTACCTTCAGTAGCTTGAGCGCGCTTAGCCAGCCACTGATTGATGGCGTACTGTTCGGCCCTAGCCATCGATGACAAGAGAGGGCAGACTGACCAGTGTAGAATTATCCTGTCCTCATCATATGTCATGGCCTCACCGTAGCATTCACTGACCTGACCGGTAGTCGGGTTGATGTCGATAACAAACTCATAGTCTAGATCACTGGTGCGACCAAACAGTACCATGTCTGGCGTCGTCAGGTAGTTGGGCAACCGAAAAATACTGTCTTTGTACTGATTGCGGAAACAGTCAACAATCAAGTAGAACATGGGTGTCAGCTCAACTGCTGTTGAGTCACTAACAACACCTTCATTGGTAACGTCACCCTTACTAGAGCTGTCTTCTTTGTTAGATTCGCCTTTGACAACGTCAACATCATCGGTATCTGCTGTGCTGATGCTTGCAACTAGCTCCTGCAGTGTCATACTCTTGCACATGGCCGTAAGGGCCGACCTGTGTTCACTAATCAGCTCAAACATCTGTTCATCATCATCACTGTTTTCACAATCTTCAGTTGGCTCCATTATCTATACGGTTTATATACTAGAACTAATAACTCAACTTAGTAAATCACTTAGTGTGATATTAGACTCGTAGTAGTTTGTTTGAGGTGCATTCTACCCTCAAAGATGCGAACTATCAAACATGTCAGAGACATGTCAGACGTATCTAAGAAGGGATCTCTAAAGATGCCAAACATACTAATTATCAAACATGTCAGAGACATGTTTGGAAAGTAGACAAAACAAAGTTTTACCTGGAGTCTAGTAACGGAACTAAGGCACTGGAAAAATACAATTACTTAGTAATTGTATCTGTAATCACTAGCTAGTAATCTCTATGTTAGTGTGGTTGTGACAGCTACAACGATGACAACAACAGCAACCACAACAATCAACATATTACTTGTAAAATTATTGTAGTATATAAAGAGAGAACACAAGAGACGACAGATCATGACAATTAAAACGTGTTTTTATGGTACTGATACTGTTAGTCTCAACGTTACGGGGATAGTTGCCGAGCAGTTAAAGAGTCGTGGTTATATCATCGTTAGTAATCTCCACTTCACTGATCCTGTACCAGGCGTAGTTAAAAACCTGACTGTCACACATGATGACGGTACTGTTACTAAGGTAGTGGAAGGTAAAACATTTTGCCTACCAACGGTCACATTACCCAGTAGTCGCAAAATTAAGTGTTACTATCACATCTTCTGTAGTAAGTCTACACCAACCATTCTCGAGGAACAACTGCAGGCTATCATGTCTAGCCCCATTTATAGCAACATTGATTCCGTGAACTGCTGTGTTAGCGGTAATGATCTTGGTAGCTTCCAGGCTGTGTTGCAAAGGCTGCAAACTCTAGGTCAGCAGCATAAACAAATCAAGCTTCTTAAAGCAGTGTTCGGTGACACAAGTTATGAAAGGCTCACCTTGAATGAGATCAAGAACGACCCAGATCTGACAGCTGACACCTACATCCTATATCTGCACAGTAAGGGTGCCAGCCGCAGACAAGACGCAAACATTACTAAGTGGCGTAAGTGTATGCAACATTTCTTGCTTAAAAAGGCTGATCTGTGCCTGAGTATGTTCGAGACTTACGGTTATGAGACTGTTGGACCCTTCCTCATCAGAAACCATCATGCTGGTTACCCTGATGGCCATCACTGTTTCATGGATGCCTACGGCGGCAACTTCTGGTGGGCTCGGGGTTCTTACTTAAAGAAGTTGTTCAATGAACACACCATTGGACCTCGTTACTACGATACCGAGCAGTTCCTCTTTAAATCTCGTCCTCACGCCTGTAACCTATATGATTTCTGTTACAGCCTCAGACCCTGTAATGAAGTCTACTATCAACACATTTGAGGTAGTTTTTGGTCTTTAGATCAACAGCAGCAGGCAGACAATGTAACTTACAATAAATCACACATTGGTAACTTACTGTAGTAAGTAGTAAGTAGTAGGTAGTAACCTGTGAGGCCATTGAGAAAGTCCAGGTTGATACCACAAGTCTAACACCGAACTCGGCCATGTCAGGGTGGTAGAAGGTAGGAGTATGCCCAACGGTATCAGGTTGGGGTGGTAGTCACTCTTTTGCAGCTTTCATCAATCATCATTATCTTAATTTAAGATAGAGGTTTACATCTTGGTTGATAGCGAACGAGAGGAATATTGTTTGTTACAAACAATAAATAGTCTAGTTAGTCTTCATGCTGTGACTGTCAACAGCTCTTTATATCTGTAGCGATGCTAACCTTTTTGCCGCTGCGGCCACCCTATCAACTGGCGGCGGTAGCTGATTAACACCACCAGCACCAGAGGCAGCTGGCAATCTACCAACCTCACCTGGCTTACTGGCAGAAGGTAAGCGCTCATTGTCAACAACAAACAGTAGCTGGCTAATAGGAGGAACAAGATGACCGTTAACGGAAGAGGAGTTGCGGGGATCTGCGTAGTAGTTATAGTCGAACAGCAGCTCATCAAGAATGTAATCCAACCAGTCAATGTTAAAGTTAAACTGTCGAAGCGACCTCGTCTTGTATAGTCTGCTCTCTTCAGGCTCAATCAGATACGTACCTGAGGCAGCATAGTTCTGCAGAGTCAGACCTAAAGCGAACAGATCAGCAGCCGCAGCCATTATAAATGGCATATTACGGTCATCTGAACTCTTCTGTGCCCGTCGCATAATAAGTAGTTCGTTGGTCATATAGCCACGGGTAGTAATCGGTCTACATGTCCTGGTACTACAGGATAGACCAAAGTCTATTAACACATAACGACCAGTGTCGGTTCTGATGATGTTCTCTGGCTTGATATCCAAGTGAGCAATACTACGTAGATGCATGTACTCAAGGCCTGTTAAGATATCATGAAGAAAGTTCTTTACCTCACTCAGATCAGGAAAGGTCTTAGCTCTATGGTTATCTTCGATAACATAGTAGAGATCCTTACCAGTTAAGAACTCGGTCACAATATAGATGATACCTTTGGTGTTATCAAACTCTCGCTCAGTGAAGTTCTTTATCTGATCACTGATCAGCAAGTAGTTAGGATCGTCTGGTAACACGATACCGGAGTCATAGTAGCACAGTAGGTTAACATGACAAGTGTTACCAGTGATACCTACGGTGGTAGCCCTACTAGCCACCTGCTTATACTTGCTAATCTCCTCAGCACCTACTACGTCAGAGTTGTCGGTAGGATAGATGAACTTGATGGCCACATCTGACACAGCTCCAGTCTCCTCGTTATAGGACTTAGCCTTGTAAGTTGCTCCGTATCCACCCTCACCCAAAAACTTCCTAACAAAATAGGTGTAGGGTAGGTTACGAATCACAAGTAAGTCTTTACTCCTAGTTGACGACATAAGCAGATGTTTACTTAGTAAAAATTTCCTGTTCTATTTAACAGTCAATGATTGATAATAGAAATAATAGTAGTTGTAGTAATAGTAGTTGTAGTAGTAGTAGTGGTTGTAGTAGTAATAGTAGAAGTTGTAGTTTTAGTAGTAGTTGTAGTAATAGTAGTAGTAGTTGTAGTAGTAGTAGTTGTAGTAGTAGTAGTAGTTGTAGTAGTTGTAGTAATAGTAGTAGTTGTAGTGGTAGTGGTAGTAGTTGTAGTGGTAGTGGTAGTAGAAGTTGTAGTAATAGTAGAAGTTGTAGTTGTAGTTGTAGTTGTAGTTGTAGTTGTAGTGGTAGTAGTTGTAGTAGTAGTAGTAGTAGTAGTAGTAGTAGTAGTAGTAGTAGTAGTAGTAGTAGTAGTATTAATAATAGATATTGCTAGGATTATGACCTAATCCTGATTACTCATTTTCTATACAACTACATATATATATATATGTATGTACTCCGGTGTTCTGAGACTAATGATGGTTGTAGACTAACCGAGACTTTGTTGGAATGTATAGTTATACAGTTATGCTGGAAATTACTAACCAAGATTATTAATTCTACCGCTAAAAAGAAAATGTATCTCGTTGGTGATCTGGACAGTAGCACTATTATGTTCCAGCTACTCAGCTACTTTTACATCATGCAGCCAGTAGTCACAAACTATCTACTGACTCCTGTGTTGTGGCTACTAACTCTTACAGATTCTGTTGCTTCTGCTGCTACTGTTTCTGTTAACGGTGGGTCAGCATCAACAACACCAACAACAGAAACAGTAGCAGCAGCAGCAATGGTGGCTAGTGTGCTACTGCTACCCCGCTACAGTAAGACAGTTCTCAAAGACTTCAAGCTAGTTTACCCTTTTGCCATGGAGTGTCTGGCCTGTCTCTACCTACAGTTACTCTTATCGTTTGTTAACTACAACGACTACAACTACTACATTGTAGACCTAGCCCAGCTGTGGTCCGTGATCAGTGTTGGCCGACTAGTGACCTGTTACGACATCAGGCTGTATACAGTCTGGTCTCTGGTAGCCACTCCAGTCCTACACTTGTTCCTTGCCTCTTGGCTAACTCTGCCTTATACTGCTCTGCGCTTACTGTCAGAGATCATCTAGTTATGAGTGGGGTCTAACTGGCTTTTTTCGTGTCTACTATCAGCTACTTAGTAGCTGAAATCTATGGCTTAGAACATTACTAGTTATTACTAGTGTACATTTGATAACAAAGTCAACCATATTATATATATATATATACATATATAATATATTATGGTATGAAAATATATACACTACATGAATGTCACAACAGGAGATCAACTACTTTTATCAAAACTGTGTGAGAACTAATACTTGGACAGGTGAGTGTAGTGCTCTGCTACAGGCTAATGCTGATCAACTATGGCTACAACAGGCAGTGGCCGAGATCTTTATAGCAGAGGTGCCACAACGCAACTTAGCTAATCCTGTAGTCAACAAGTTAGTAGCTATGACCCCTGACTGTTTGATCTCACCACAAGCCTGTCAGGGTGGTCTCAACTGGGCCTGTCTCAACTCATCGGCCGAAGTCAACAGTAAATACGGTTATAATCGCGGTGCTGCCAGTCGTCTGTGTGGATGCTTCTCGTCAACCACTAAGGATAAGGCTTGGCAGACCAACTGCTACTGTAACTCGGCGGCTGGCTTAGCAGTAACCAACCTGTCACAGCCACTGTGTTTGGCTAATATCTGTGCCATAGACAATGTGATGGTGACCCTCAACAACTCATCTACGGCTGGTAATATTAACCTACAACAGGCTTGTGGTGGTTATAATTTGCAGGCTCGAGTAGCTTGTGACATAGATGGTGTTAATATCTATGTTGACAATTCCAGTATAGGTTCGGTGCTGCTGCAGCAGCAGTGCTTGACTAACACAGCTACACCACCTACCCTAGATGGTACTGTTACCATAGATGAACAGCTGCAGACCCCTGGCATCGGCACCGATGTTGTGGCTGAATCTCAACCCTGGTTGATCACCACTCTAGTACTAATCTTAGTTATCTTTATTGTTTTGCTCACTGTTACCCTGTTGTTATATGTTAAGTCTATACCCCAATACCGTCTGACTATCGTAGATAGCAGTAGTAGTACTACTACTGCTACAGTTACCGCAACAAAATCCTAGTGTCTAAGGCTATAACCTTAACCATTGTAATTATAATCCAAAAACAGTACTTGTAATGACTACCATAACATATAATTCTATAACTACAGTAGTTGTATAGATTATAACCTTACAATCTTATAGTACTATAAATTGCATATAGCCCATGACGGAATTCTAACTGTCATTGGTAAGTTACGTCTCAAAGACGTAACCGAACCCTTATTACTCTTACAACCACTGTAACTCTTACAGTGACTACAGGAAGACAAATGTGCTTAGTCTCACTCTATTACTACTGCCATTAGTAATCTCTATCTTGGACAAGGGCGGCTTCGTCTGCTTGTTGTAGACGTAACGAATGGTGGCCGTCCGGCTGAGGCTACCATTGACCAGCCTGTAGCTGACTAGAGCTAGACCATCTTTACTCATATTCATGTCCGTACTCGTACTCGTACTCGTACTCGTACTCGTACTCGTACTTGTATTCGTGTTCATATCCCCATTTGCAGACCTGTAATCTGGTACATTGAGATAGTAGATCTCAAAGAAGTTAAGTTGTACTGTGGAGTTCAGGTTATTGTCAACCCACTTGACAATAAAGTCATCATTGATCTTATAGTTGGCTGGTAGGAGGTTGTAGGGTAACTTCATCATCACTCTGTCAACAATGTCAGTATGCATCTTGGCTAAGTAGAAGCTGGGTGACAGTAACTTCCAGTTGTCAAACAGCTGTTTGACTAACCAGTCAAAGAACTTGTCATCCTGTAGTGTGTATGCCAGTTCAAAGCTTGGTGTTAACGTTCTGGAACTGAGAGACCTCTTGAGTCTATTACTGTTGAGCCAGTCAGTGTAGTAACCGACAACTGCTTTTGGAAATCTGGTTGGTAGCATTACTGTTGTTTTGATAGTGCTGTCGTTTGAAGCGTTGCCGTCAAAGTTACTAGTAAGATCAATGGAGTTGGCTATCAGCCGACTGCTGACCGCGGCTGAGTCAGGGATCAAATATCTAATCCTACCGAAGGACAGCACGTAAGGCATTTCAGCTATTACAGTATTCTCACTTTCTACACTGTCCGTAGTGTGGAGCCCTGGGCATCACTAGATTAAAGTTACTAGCACTATTAGCTAACCTGTGATGATTACAGCTTGACAAACTCAACACGAGGGCCACTACAATCAGATCTTACTGGTTAGCTAAAATCTCTTACAACCTACAAGTCTACTAATCACCAGGAGTTTGGCAAACTTATACAGACTAATAACTAGCAGAGTCTCTACAACCTATATATCTAGTATGGACTATAATGTTTTGGCAACTTACAGTTGATGTAATCATGTTAAGAAGTTGTAGCTATGTGACTATATAGTATAGTCATAACAGAGGTCGACTAGCAAGTTACTTACTGATAGTAGAATTCTCTCTCTCTATTAGGGGTTATAATGGACTCGAGGTAAAACGAAGTTTTATCTCTTTTTCAAATACACCAATCATCAAACATGGTTTGCTTATCTTTAGAGATCCCTTCTTAGATGCGTCTGACATGACAACTATCTGACATGTCAGAGCTATGTTTGATAGTTCGCATCTTTGAGGGCAGAGTGTACCTCAAATAAATTACCACAAGTCTAATCATGATATGATATCATGATTTAGGAAGTCTATCTACCTCCACTCCTCCTCCTCCTCCTCTTCATCCTCATCCTGGCTTCCAGCGATAATGGCAGCGGCTCTGTGGGTAATAGCCGCGTTAAGGTTGCTGTTAGCGGCAGGCCTACAGACAGACCACCACTCAATAGGGGTCAAACCTAGCTGCTCCAGGCGGTTATTACACTGTGAGAAGTGGGTGTTGTCTTTGAAAGGTCCATGCTCGGAACGTTTGTCGGCATATGAGATGCCAGACGGATGCGAACACTTGAACTTGGTACCCTGAATAGTATCTGGCACAGCTGACTGAGCCTTGACACCCCACAGCAGGAAAATACAGTTTGGGTTGACACGTACGATACCACGAATGAGCTTGTCGATGAAGCCCCGGTAGAACTTAACGTGTGAGCCCTCGGTAGAGGGCTTGCAGGTTAGGGCGGTGTTAAGTAAGAGTACCCCTTGCTCAGCCCACGAGGTCAAGTCACCATCTTTGGGAGACTGCTGCTCAGGATACTGTTTGCACATCTCAGTGAAGATGTTCTTGAGTGATGAGGGTGGCTTCATACCAGGGCGGACCGAGAAGGACATGCCACAGGCTTGAGGCACACCACCGTCGGTGCCTGGATACGGGTCCTGACCTAGAATTACCACCTTAACCGTATGTAGCGGAGTCATGTCAAAGCAGCGGAAGACCTGCTGCAGTGGCGGGTAGAAGGGACAGGTGTCAGTACCTCTATTAGCCGGTAGATTAATCATGGACCAAGCATGAGTCAGCTCAACCTTGAGCGAGTCAAACAGTGGCTTCCAACTGGGTGCACACCAGTTGTCGACGTAGTCATCGAAGTCTGTAAATTTCACCGCACGTGACACCACCCGCACATTGACTGATGATGATTGCTTACTCATGCTCTTTTGTTACCAGCTTAGCCTGCGGGCAGTTAGCTTCAATCAAAAATCTCAACAGATTTCTCACTAGGTTTGTGGTAACTTGTTTTCAGAGGCGCGCATACACAGCTCTGAAGACATTAAACATATCAACTAGTTGATGTATCAAAGAGGTAAACGAAGTTTTACCTCAACTCTATTACATTCATAGCCAAAAGTCTATTGTGCGATATCGCATCTTGCTTATCATAACTTCGTGATCATCAGGATACTTCGTAGTAATCTCTTAACTGTTTAGTAGTCAAGAGTTGCTTAAAACAGGTAAGACTCTACTCGTTGATGGTGACACTGGCAATAAAACTACCGCTGTAAACAGCACTATTATAGTATGGTGTTGAAGCCAAGTAGTAACACTTGTTTGACAAGTGTTGACTGTAAGTCATCAACCATGACATCTAACCTACAGGAAGTATGCAAACACGATGAGAACATATGGAAGAAAACAAAGGGCGGGTACTCCCACTGCCGCCATCGATGTAGTTCGACAGAACTTACAGATCGTATGGAAGTCAGAAAGTTGGATGTATCTCATCATCCGGAGTCCAAAGGCGACAACATATCCGATACTCGAAAAGACAAACACGATCGCACAGAAGTTGAACAAATGCCAGATACCACCCTCAGTGTGTGCTATCTCGTGTATAGAATTATATCTGTACTCAGACATGTCACGAGTCATATAGTACGAACCAAGAAATGTCAAAAAGACAAAGTGGAAAATAACGTCCTGATCGTAATCCATTGTCAAGTTCTTGAGTACAAGAGTAAATGTGTTGTTGAGAAAGGAGCTTTTGGTGGTTGGATAGTTGTTAGTAGTTTATCATTTTTAAACTCTAGTCACTACAGGCAGTTGTTGGATTGGTTAATCTCAAAGATACTATCGGCTAACCTTGATGTAATGATGAGTGATGATAAGATCATGTAAAGCTCTCAACTATATAACTTTCAAACAGGCTGCTGTTATAACTTGTTGTAGAAACAACCAGTATAATCTTACTCTATCATTGTATTATCACCAAATGCTAAAGTCTTGGTGATGTAGTATTATAGTATAAGTAATCTTATTTATTTATTTATTTATTTACTGTTACTTACTACTAGGTAGTAAGTATTCTGCTACTGCTACTATTGTTACAAACTGTTACAAGTACTGTAATTACCAGATTAGACTGTAAACGCGTTGCAGAGTTTCCAGTAAACCAAAATGGTTGTAGTGCCAAGACTGTTGGAAGATGTTAACAATGTATGGGTTCAAGTACTGCCAGGGATCATCACGGCGGAATGGTTGTTGGTTATTTTGCAATTTACCATTGGACCACAACAGAGTCAAAACAGTGCTGATCTCGGCTACTAGCTCATCATCCACCGGCTGGACATTGTCACTGATGGTTACAGGCAGAAAGCAGTCTGACAAGCAGATACCGTCACCAATTGGGGTGTAGCAGAGTATCGAGTTGCTGCTGCAGATTAGCTGTAGTTGACTACTATCATAGTTGTAACCATGTAAGTACGAACAAGAGAGCAACTTGTCATCGGTGAAGCTTAGCTGGCCACGGGTCAGGGGGTTCTTGCCGTGAACTAACAAGTCTAAGTAGGAGAATATGTGGCCACCATCTTCGATGCAACCAGCTAGCTCCACATCAGACAGTTCTCCGATGTCTGTTTGACTGAAGGTCTCGATCTCTCCAACATACTTGCTTCTGTCTATAGTGCTGAGTGCTAGTTCGTAGCTGGTAAGACTATCACTATCTTTGACATCGACGTTATTGTTGTTGTCATCGTTGTTGTGTGATAACAAGTTGTCTTTGTTGTCACTAGACACTTGTTGCTGTAACTGACTGGATTCACACGGCACGACACCTGTAGTTATCTCTGCCAAGACACCTGTAGTTATCTCTGCCAAGACACCTGTAGTTATCTCTGCCAAGACACCTGTAGTTATCTCTGCCAAGACACCTGTAGTTATCTCTGCCAAGACACCT